>ERZ791865.1393-NODE-1393-length-23380-cov-6.672926_pt1 | contig 23380 bp, 23 predicted proteins | sample MGYA00509942_ERZ791865 | MGnify/ENA primary metagenome ERZ791865 (study PRJEB30046, sample SAMN00792098) | human gut metagenome | study: EMG produced TPA metagenomics assembly of the A metagenome-wide association study of gut microbiota in type 2...
AAGTATAGCACTACCGCATATTTTGATTTTATTTGCAAGAAAAGTTAATCATCTTTCCACCTCTTTCTAAATTCTAAAACATTATACCATAAATTGTAGGCAAATACAAGTGGTTACAAAAATTTTAACAAATCGCTTATAATACAATCATATAACTTTACTCATTCCTTACTGACCGTAAAATTCAAAGTTTCGCCTATTCAACAGGCGGGTCAAAGTCCTCATCCGTACACTTACGGATGATTCTCTTTGTTTTCTCGATAGGCAGTGGCACATTTTCTTCACTGAAGTATTCGATGTTCACTACCTCTACAACAGCCTCATGATTATCCTTTCCAGCCGGAACAAGCACAAAATCACCGACTTCGATGCTGTCATCGTCCGTCAGATAATAATAACTCTTGTATCCATCATCAAAGGTAACGCTGCAGAAAATGTATTCCGATTTGCGGCGTTTTGCCTTGCCGTAAACCGATGGATCGAGAACCTCCCCCAATCCATAAAATCTTATAAACTCAAATACCGTTTCTGCAAAATCCGCAAAATCCTCCGGCAGACCATTTTTATCATAGCTGCCTTCGATAACACGCTGTGGACTCTTTTTGTAATCGATGGTAATTTTATAATCCTTTGTTTCATTCGGAGTATCTATCACATCGTCGGGATTCCCTTCAATGTGTGAAAACAAATCCTCTGCATTGAAATTTTCAAGCAGACTTTCAATTCCTCCTTCAATTTCATACTTACGGGAAACCTTACAGCCAGACCCTATATTTTGGATGTGTTCAAGGGTTTCTGTTTCTCTGTCAATAATTAGATGCTCTGTGTAATCCCATGTAACAAATTCCCAAGTTGCTCCTTCCGGCACTTCCTTAGGTTTAATTTTTGTGACTCTGTGATAGTCCAATGCGATTCTGTTTATCACATCCGGTTTACAATTTCCATCAAAGACATACAAATCATCCATACCAACAGTATCACGTACAAGGTCAGATAAATCGATGCCCTCATAGTCAAAATCAGCACAAAGCGAACCACGGAATTTATACACTGTTCCCTCGGTATTTGTTAGTTCCATCTCCCAATTGCCAATATCTGTAGCAAAAATTTCATCGTATTCGTTCCCAAAATAAGTTGCAATTGCACAGAGTAATCTGTCAGTAGCAACTTTTTCAATTTTAAAATTCTTACTTCGTGCTTTTTCGTATCTTTCTCCACTGTGACCAAAGTTATATCCAGAAAACCAAACGCGACCTTCATCATTGATGGTAAGGTGTTGTTCCACTTCGTCATCAGGATCCGGCATAGGACCGTAACAGATATTATTTGATACAATACGAATCTTTTTCAGTGTGCCTTGGAAAATAAATGGATTCTCCCCGGAAAGCAGTGCCAATCGGCTTAATGCCAGAATAAACCACGCTCGGTTTTGGGGTTCCAATATTTCTGCTGCGTCATATGCCCAATGGTTGAAATATCTCCATTGAGAATAAATTGCAGATCCAAGCAGGGGGATGTCTGTGACATCATCAATGATTCTGTTCAGAGCCTCATGGTTATTTGCTGCCTGTCCATATCTCTCAGAAAAAGCGTGGCCACAGTCCATCTCAAAACCAAGAGCAGCACAATCATCAGCCATAAAGTGGTCAACCAAATCTATGTAATTAATGTTCTGATCACGAAATTTATCGCACCATTTGACAGCAAAATCATGTATCTGTTTCATGTCTGGCACTGTGGTACACCTCCAATCCTTAATTATCGTTGTATCCGTTTCTGATGGTATCCAAGCATTTTTTCCAGTATTGCTCACGTTCCAGTATTTTTATCGGATCATACGATAAACCAAAATACTCAAGCAATGTAAAACAACTGTTTGCTCCAATTACTGAAAACTCGTTCAGAATAGATCCATCTAATATCATAGCATTAGCTGCTATCCATACATTGTTTTTTATAATTATAGGGTTCGTTATATATTCAAAAAAATCAGAATCTGTCTTGTGTGTGCATGAATATATTTTGGTAAATGCAGAAATGGAAACATCATTTTTGATTGTAATCCCCCCGCTACCATCAAGTACACAATGATCATTGATAACACTTCTACATCCTATTGTTATACCTTTTGGACTTATTATTACAGTATTTATTCCAATTCTTGCCTTAGGTCCAATTTTCATCCCGCTGCATTTATAAAAAAAATTTCTAATAGTCCATGAAGGAATTGAACTTACTATCTGATTCAAAAAGATATATTGCAAATCCTTTTTAAAAAACGCCCAATCCATTTTCTTGCACCTTTTATTCAATCTCAATACTGTCTCCATGTTTTGCTTTTCTTGCAACTTTAAATAATTTTCCATCCTTTTTCTTAACCTGGACACTTCGATTGTCTTTTCTGCTACAGATTTCCAAGCCTATTTGTCCTTTTTCAATATATGGATGTCGTAATATTCTGGCGGTTGCACGATTGCACTCGTTTTTTACAAATGCCATATAGGAGTATTTTTCATCTTCATATGGAACATCTGCATCTTTCAGCATTTTGTGTGTTTTACTTCTCTGAACTCTACAAGTAAAATGACACCAATCATCTTCTGCTAAACGACATTCATTTTCATGCGGGCAAGGTGCTACTATATGTGCACCTTTTGATAATAGATAGTCGCGAGTATCTTTTAAAACTGAAAAACCAGCTGGCGTGCCAGGCTCAACAATCAAGAGCATCTCATTTGTCGCAGCCCAAAGATTATCAAGAACAAATTGGCGATCCTTTTTCGCCATCTCATTCATAACATATGATGAAATCACAATATCCGCAGATGTTGTTATCTTCGAAGATGTCAAGTCTGAACTAATCCATCTAGCTGAAGAGAGAACAGGCTCGCCTTCTTTCATCAATGCTTCACCAACTCTTCTCATAGCACCTTCTCGTTCAATACAAGTGATTCGTTCCAACGGCAATTGAGCCTGTGCCGCCCATGTGGCAGCTCCACTTCCCGCACCAACATCTAAAAGAGTTTTTATTTCTCCGTTAAAATATTCTAAAGAATAACTCAGTGCATCTGAAACAGCACCATATGTTGCTGGCATACGAACGAGTGCATATACTGCAGCTTCAATATCTTTAGACAACAATACCTTTCCAGCACCGCTTTCATTTCTGTATCTATCACTTAAATCTTGAGCTATTTTTTTTAACTGTGCTTGTTTATATCCAACAACTAATTTTTCTGATGCAGTTTTAAGCGCAATAGGTAAATCCATTATATTCTCCTTTGTTAATGTTTTAATAACTAAAACTTCCCACACCGATACGGTGTGTTGAACCTTGAAAATTCAATATTTCAGCCAATAAAAAAGGCATAAACCTGTTCCGTTTGGTATAATGGAATTGACTAGAAACCATTTTTACAAAGGAGATTTATGCCATGTCCAGTATACCACAAAACCATTTCGATGAGAACGACTTAATTGACTGTGTTCAGAGATTTTTTTCCAAACATCATGTTGGCAATCTTCTTGCCAGATGTAATGGGATGAAAGAAAAAGGTGTTTCACCTGTTTCTCTGCTTCGTTACAAACTCAGCAACATTTTTGTCGGAAGGAGTATGTATATGCAGCAACGGACTGGCTCTTTTAAGGAAGATTTTTCAAAGAACACTTTTTATCGTTTCCTTAATTCGGTAAAAACAAACTGGCTCCGTTTTACTTCTCTTCTTGCTGCTGATATCGTAAATAATGATCTCAAAGATCTAACGGATGATAACAGGAAAAATGTTTTCATCATTGATGACAGCCTTTTTAATCGTACCAGCTGCAAGAAAACAGAACTGGCATCAAAGGTTTTCGACCACACCGATATGCATTTCAAAAAAGGTTTTCGGATGCTTACCTTAAGCTGGAGTGATGGAAATACACTGATTCCGGTAAACAGCTGCCTGTTAGCATCTGCAAAAGATACAAATATCATCGGTCCAGTAAAGGACTTTGATAACAGAACCATTGCAGGGAAAAGACGCAAGCTTGCTCAGACAAAAGCGCTAGAAGCAATGATGACCCTGTTGGATACTGCCATCAGTGCAGGACTGAAAGCTGATTATGTCCTTTTTGATTCCTGGTTTTCCAACCCGGCACAGATCACAGCCATCCATTCAAAAGATATGGATGTGATTGCTATGATTAAGAAAAGCAGCCGTATCAAATATTCATACTGTGGTGAGCAGTTGAATATCAAAGAGATCTATTCCCGGAACAAAAAACGCCGTGGCAGATCAAAGTATCTGCTTTCTGTTGACGTTATGGTAGGAAAGGAGAATCCTATTCCAGCGAAAATCGTTTGCGTAAGGAACAAAGCGAATCGCAAGGACTGGCTTGCTTTTATCTGTACAGATACGACCCTTTCCGAAGAAGAGATTATCCGTATTTATGGAAAGCGCTGGCAGATTGAGGTTTTCTTCAAAACCTGCAAATCTATGCTGAATCTGATTGGAGAATGCCATAGTTTATCCTATGATGCACTGACGGCCCACGTGGCCATTGTATTTACCAGATATATGTTACTTGCAATGGAGCAGCGTCAAAATGAAGATCAGAGAACTCTTGGCGAGTTGTTCTTCTTCCTTGTTGATGAAATGGCAGACATTACTTTTAGCAGATCACTTGGCATCCTGATGGATGCCTTAATGGCAAGCTTTCAGGAAATCTTAAAGCTCAGCGATGAGCAATTGACAGCTTTTACTGCTGATTTCGAAGCAAGACTACCGAAATATCTGCGTAATGCACTCCATCCAGAGGCTGTGGTGGCATAAATCGCTATTTTGTTAGCTGAAGTATTGAATTTTCAAGGTGCGAAGCCCATTTTAGGTATGGGAAGTCTTAGTAAAATACTTTTCAAAATACTCGGAACCCTTTTGTTCATACAAAGCAATCAATTTCTTGTTTCCACCATGTTTGGAATCAAGGTAGTTACCCCATCTTTGAGCAACACCTTCTTCACCTGTGGCAGAACCTATATATAGTTTTCCAGTGTGAGTGTCTGTCAGGCAGTAAACCCCCGTTATTTTCTTCAATGCTTCATAATATGTAGGCAGTATTCTTCCGTTGAAAATATCAGCCAAACGATGATAAGGAAGATGCACCCTGTCATAGCCTTCAAAGTTTTCGCCACTGTATAGGCACGACAATATTTCTTTTACACTCGCCTGTTCAAGATACTTACTGAGGTTGAATACATACCTTGAAAAAGTGTTACCTTTCTTGCATTTAATAATCAGTCTTCCAAACAACGGCACAAATCTCTCCAACACATTTACCGTTGCCCACTCATCAGCGGGAACATCCACAATCTCTGCTGCGGAAATCAACAGCCATTCATCTTCCGGCATTCTTGCGAAACTAAAAACCCATTGTCCAGGATAGAAGTTTCTCTGCTTTCCATACCAACCCCAATAAGAGCAGTCCTTACAAGTACCAGTTGCTTTTTCTTCTTCTGTGTGTTTTAGCCATCTATCAAGAAATGGTTGGCCACCACTACCAGCTTGCATATTAAATTCTATTTTGCTATTGTTTATTTCTTCCTGTGACAAATGAAGAATATCATTTAAAAACAAGTCCATATAGTCACCACCAATCAGCTTTTCTTTGGTAACTTAAAATCAAATTTACCTCCAAGAACACTTGCACTGATTCCTGCTACGGTTAAAACAGCCATACTGATCCCACCCACAAGTTTCCAGTTGAATTCTCTTTTTTCGGTATCTTTTTTATTTACCTTATCCTCGATTTCCTTTTCCTGTTCTCTAATCTCACTATCTTTCTCGTTAGCCATCTTAACTAGCTCAGATTCTCTATTGAGTATTTCCATAATCATCTCTGGTGAAAGATTTGGATTGTCTAACAGTTTGCTACAATCGGCTTGCACCTGCTTAACAAAGTCATAAAACTGTTTTCTGCTATCTGCAGCACTATCCATTTCTTTATTTGCAACGGCATAATATTCCTTGATACTATCGTCATCGCTCTCAACAATCGAATCAAGCATTCCCTTATATTCAGTTAAGGTTGACTTCATCAATCCTACAAACTCTGGGAATTGTGCTAAAACCTCTTTTGCAACTTCCGGGCGTAATTCTCCTAATTTTGATGCAAAACTTATCACATCGTTTTTTGAAAGATTTTTGAAATCTGTTCTTTGCATTAATGAGAGAACATCCTTCTCTACTGGTGTATATTCCATTAAAATCTCCTCCTAAACATTATTTCCGTTACTTGTTTTAATCTGCTCACCGTCAGGCAGAATAAAGGATTGCTCAAATGTAACTTCCATTACATCAGCTATCTGTTTCAACTCCTCAAGAGTAACTGTATCTCGTTTCAGTTTCTTACCAAAGTTCTGTGGAGTCTGACCTATCCGTCTAGCAAGTTCAGCTATGCTTATATTCTTTTTATTACATAATTCTTTAATCATATCGGATGTTTTCATCGTTATCCTCCATGTCTAAAACGCACCTCACTTACCACATTATAAACCATTTGGTTGATAAATTCAATCCAGACATGGTTTCACTCTGTAAATTTTCTATGAACTAAAAAAGCACCCTGCATTTCTGCAAGGTGTTGATGTAATAGTTCCTATTCAATTATCTTTTGAGTTCAATAGTCATGCCGGATTTGAATTCAAAGATAAGCTTGTTATCAAAGACTGTAATCTTTTCAATGAGTCTTCTTACCATTTGTTCATCGTATTCAGTCACTCGGCTTGACTGTGTCTGCAGGAACTGTCGCATCTCTTCGATTCGCTTTTTTAACATTTCCTGCTCGGCATCCTTGGTTACAACTGCTGCCTTCTTTTCCCTTAAAGCATCAATCTCATTTGCAATAACATCGTACTCGGCATTCTTATTTACGCAAAGCACCAGCTTTTCCTGTAGCTCTGCCATTCTTCTGTCGATGTATTCAAGTGTTGCCGCAGAGTCACAGTTCAGTACATCTTCAATGTTATGCTGCAACTGTACCAAGAACTGCTCTCGTCCACCAAGGGTCTTATTGATGGCTCTCACCACTGCGTTCTGAATCTCTGTTTCACTGATGGCATCGGCATCACAGCCTTCTTTCGGACCCTTCTCAATTCGACTGGCACATCTCCATTTGTTGTATGATGCACCTCTGGCCTTCCAAGCCACTCTTCTGAAAAGATCTCCACATTTACCACAGTATATGATGCTCGATAATGCATATTTGCTGCTGTAGACTCTTTTCGTCTTCCCGTTTTCTGTTCTTAAATGAGCCCTTCTTTGCAGTTCTTCCTGGACCTGCATGAACAGCTGTCTTGGAATGATTGCTTCGTGGTTATTCTCAACATAGTAGTGCCTTCATCTCCTTGGTATAATCAAACAAGAGAGCCAAGATTCCTCTAGGCTCTCATAAAATTCTAATGAGCAACTATCAGTTAACATTTCCGTATGGTCAACCTACATTCAGTATTTCTGTACGGTCAACCTTGTATTCTGCCTTCGTTTTAAGGAGTAGTGCAAAGAAATAAATTCCAAATAATCAGCTGCCACTATTCCTCGGAAAAGCCTTATTTTTCAAGCATTTTCACACTTTTTCTTGTGTACCTTAGTCAACAGAACTACGCTCTCAACATGGGCTGTCCCCGGGAACAGATCCACCGCCGCGGCCCGCCGGGCGGCATAGCCCCGCTGGGCCAGCAGCTTCACGTCCCGACCCAGGGTGGCCGGGTCGCAGGAGACGTACACGATGCGCTCCGGCCCCATCTGCACCATGGCGTCGATGACCTCCGGGGCCAGGCCCTTCCGGGGGGGATCCACGCAGATGACCTCCGGGCGCAGCCTTTCCTCCGCCAGCCTGGCCGCAATGTCCCCGGCGTCGCCGCAGAAAAATTCCACGTTCTCTATGCCATTTGCCGCGGCGTTCTCCCGGGCGTTTTCCACCGCCGGGGCGACGATCTCCGCGCCGATGACTTTTTTCGCCCGGTCCGCCATGGTCAGGGTGATGGTCCCGGCCCCGCAGTACAGGTCCAGCACCAGCTCCGTTCCCGTGAGCCCCGCGTATTCCACCGCCTTGCAGTACAGCACCTCCGCCTGGTCCCGGTTCACCTGATAAAAGGCGGGGATGGACAGCCGGAAGCTGTGCCCGCACAGGGTGTCCGTCAGGGTGTCCTCTCCCCATAGCGTCCGGTATCGGTCGCCCAGGATCACATTGCTGCGCCGGGTGTTGACGTTCAGCACCACGCCCACGGCCGACCGCACCGCCTGACGCATGGCCTCCACCAGCGCCTCCTCCCCGGGGAGCCGTTCACCGTTTACCACCACGCAGATGAGGGACTGCCCCTTGGCGTTGGTGCGCACATACAGGTGCCGCACCAGCCCCTGGCCGGTTTTCTCGTCATACCCCGGCACATGCTGCGCCGCCATGTAGCGGCGCAGAGCCCCGGCTGCCGCGTCTGCCTGGGGCTTTTGGATCAGGCACGCGGAAAGGTCCGTCACCTGGTGGGTCCGGGCCCGGTAAAAGCCCACCTTACCGTCTGCGGACACTGGGTATTGGCTCTTGTTGCGGTAGTGCAGCGGCTCCGCCGCTCCCAAAACCTCCTCCACAGTCACGCTGCTGCCGCCCAGGCGGGCCAGGGCGTCCTGCACCCGCTGGCCCTTGGCCCGCAGCTCCTCGGCGTAGTCCATGTGGCGGAAGGCGCAGCCGCCGCACTGGCGGTAGTAGGGGCAGTCCGGCTCCCGGCGGTGGGGGGAGACGGTTTTCCATGCCACCGCCTTGCCGAAGGCGGCGTTTTTCAGCACTTTCATAATGAGGATGTCGCACACCTCGCCCGCTATGGCGTCGTGGACGAACACCACCTGCCCGCCGATGCGGGCGATGCCCAGGCCCTCGGTGGAGTAGCCCAGAATTTCGGCGGTGTAAACTTGATTTTTCACCGGGGATGTCATGGCGTTTATCCTTTCAGCAGGGGAGCCACGGTGATTCCGTGGCTCCCAGCAATAAAATCAGAACTTGAACTTTTCCAAAATCTTCCGCAGGCTGTCTGCGAAGTCGGCCAGGGTCTTGTTGTCCCGCCCCTGGCTGCGGCGGATGAGGGCCATAAGCGCGTCGCCCAGCTCCACCAGCCGCTTGTAGGCGGAGGAGATGCGGGGCGCGCCCTCGAAGGCCTTCTTCTTGGGCTCGGGCAGGTAGCCCTGCTCCACGATGCGGTTCTCCAGCAGGTCATAGACCTCGGTGTATTGGGGTGCGTGAGCGGCAAAGCCCCGGGCGGCCACGTCGGCGGCAAAGGCGGGGGCCACCTCCCGGTCGCCGTGTACCACGAATACATGGGTGGGCTTGGCGGGCTGGTACTGGTCGATCCAGTTCAGCAGATGATCCCGGTCGGCGTGGGAGCTGAGTCCCTGGAAGTTCACGATCTTGGCCCGCACGGCGATCTCCTCGCCGAACATCTTCACGCTCTCGGCCCCCTCCAGCAGGTGCCGGCCCAGGGTGCCGGGGGACTGGAAGCCCACAAATACAACGGCGCTCTCCGGCCGCCACAGGTTGTGCTTCAGGTGGTGGCGGATGCGGCCCGCGTCGCACATGCCCGAGGCGGAGATGATGACCTTGGGGGAGGGGTCCAGGTTCAGATTCTTGGACTCGTCCACCGTCTCCGCCAGGTGCAGCCCGGGGAAGTTGAACATATGGGTGCCGTCCTTCACCAGGGCCAGGGCCTCCTCGTCCAGATAGCCCCGCAGGTCGCCACAGAAGATGGTGGTGGCGGCCTTGGACAGGGGGCTGTCCACATACACGTCAAAGTTGGGCACAGACTTCACCAGGTTCTCGTCCTTGATCTGCCGGATGAAGTACAGCAGCTCCTGGGTGCGGCCCACGGCGAAGGAGGGAATGACCACGTTGCCGCCCTTACCCAGGGTCTCGTCAATGATCTGGGCCAGCTCGTCGGTGTAGCTCCACACCTCCGTGTGGTTGCGGTTTCCGTAGGTGCTCTCCATGACCACGAAGTCGGCCTGGTGGAAAAACTGCGGGTCCCGGATAATGGGCTGATCCACGTTGCCGATGTCACCGGAGAAGACGATGGTGCGGGTTTCTCCGTTTTCCGTAACGGTCAGCTTCATGCTGGCGGAGCCCAGCAGATGGCCCGCGTCGATGCACTCCACCTGCACGCCCTCGCACAGGTCCACCTTTTCGCCGTATTCGCAGGTGGTGACGAATTCCTTCACCCGCAGGGCGTCCTCCACGGTGTAAAGGGGCTCCACCACCGGCCGGCCGGCCCGGAGGTTCTTGCGGTTTTTGTACTCCGCGTCAGACTCCTGGATGTGGGCCGAGTCCTGGAGCATAATGTCCAGCAGCTGGGCGGTGAGCCGGGTGGTGAGGATGCGCCCCTGGAACCCCTGCTTTATCAGCATGGGGATGCGGCCGGAGTGGTCGATGTGGGCGTGGGTCACCAGGACATAATCAATATCGCCGGCATGAAACGGCAGGCTGGCGTTATCCACCTCGTCCCGGCCCTGCTGCAGGCCGCAGTCGATGAGGATCTTCTTGCCGTTCACTTCTAGACAGTGGCAGCTGCCGGTTACGCACTGGTCAGCGCCGAAAAAGCTCAGTTTCATAGCGGGTCATCCTTTCTTCCGTATGGTGGGAGATGTTAACTTATCATATAGTATACCATTTTATCTTCCGGAGGGCAACAGGAATTGCATTTTGCTTTCCCGGCGGGTATAATAGAGAAAAATCATCCGGGAGGCGGCACTATGGAACTGCGCTACACGGTCATCGACCCCACGAAAAATATCACACTCTTGGTCACCACGCCTGTGCCCCGGGACGTGCAGCCCCGGGTGGCGGCGGAGCTTTTGCAGCGGGAGCAGGATGCCGAGCAGGTAGGCTTTGCCGAGGGCCTGGCTGCGGGAGAGCCCCGGCTCCAGATGATGGGCGGCGAGTTCTGCGGCAACGCCACCATGTCCATGGCCGCCTGGCTGCACCGGGATCTTCCCGTGGGGGCGGAGTGCGCCCTGGCCCTGCCGGTCTCCGGCGCGCCGGAGCCGGTGCCTTGCCGCGTCACGCATATTGACGGCTGCTTCATCGGCACCGTTTCCATGCCTCTGCCCGAGCGTGTGGAGACTCTTTCTCTCCCGGTGTGCGGGGTGATGCAGAGCCTGCCGGTGGTGTTCCTGCCGGGCATCTGCCATGTCATCGTTCCGGCGGATATGATCCGCCGGGATCAGGCGGAGGAGACCCTCCGGGCCTGGAGCGAGCTGCTCCCCGGGGAGGCCATGGGCCTCCTCCTGCTGGACGAGAGCCAGACGGCCTTCACGCCCCTGGTGTATGTGCGCCCCACGGACTCCTGCGTGTGGGAGCGGGGCTGCGGCAGCGGCTCGGCGTCCATCGGCGCGTGGCTGACACAGGTGCGGGGGGCGGATCAGTGCGTGTCCCTGCGCCAGCCCGGCGGCGTCATCCAGGTGGTCACACAAACGGACGGCGGCGCCCGCCTCACCTCGCTTACCATCACCGGCACCGTGTGCCTGGGCAAAACCAAGAAAGCCACCGTGCGTCTGTAACTGCCGGCGGGCCGACCCTTTTTCCGGGGATCGGCCCGCTTTTCCCGTGAAATCCAAGATTTATCTTTACCTTTTGGCGTGAATTTGCTATAATATCTTTCTATTATACTACCCCAGTCTGCCCTGTCTGCCGTGTAAGGAGGTGAGCCGGGCGTGAAATTTGAAAAATGGAACCTTCCTGCCGCCGCCCCCTCGGCGGCCGCGCTGGAGGAGGCCGGCTACCCGGCTCTGCTGTCGTCGGTCCTGGCCGCCCACGGCATTACGGACGGCCCCGCCGCCGGGGATTTCCTGCGCATTGAGGATACCCTCACCCTCTCTCCCTTCCTGATGAAGGACATGGACCGGGCCGCATCGCGCATCCGCCGCGCCCTGGAGCGCGGGGAGCACATCGCCGTATTCGGCGACTATGACGTGGACGGCATTACCGCCACCGCCATCCTGGTGGATCATCTGCGCCGCAGCGGCGCCCGGGTCAGCCACTATATCCCCCGCCGCATCGAGGACGGCTATGGCCTCTCCGTGGACGCCATGCGCACCCTTCGGGACCGGGGCGTTGATTTGGTGGTCACCGTGGACTGCGGCATCACCGGCGTGGAGGAGGTGGATTTTGCCGCCTCCATCGGTATGGATGTGGTGGTAACGGACCATCATGAGTGTAAAGAGGAGCTGCCCCGTGCCGCGGCGGTGGTGGACCCCCACCGGCCGGACTGCCCCTATCCCTTCAAACACCTGGCCGGCTGCGGCGTAGCGCTGAAGCTGGTGCTGGCCCTGGGCGGGGAGAGCCGGGCCGAGGAGCTTTTGACCCGATATTGTCCCCTGGCCGCCGTGGGCACCGTGGCGGATGTCATGCGCATGGTGGGGGAGAACCGCACCATCGTGGCCCGGGGCCTGGCCCATATCATGGACGGGGACTTCATCGGCCTGCAGGCCCTGCTGGAGGAAACGGGCCTGGATCAGAAGGAGGTCACCTCCGTGCAGATCGGCTACGTCCTGGCGCCCCGCATCAATGCCGCCGGGCGCATGGGGGAGGCGGACCGGGCCGCGGAGCTGATGCTCTGCGAGGATCCCGCCCAGGCCCGTGAGCTGGCCCGGGAGCTGTGCCAGCTGAACCGCCAGCGCCAGGCCGTGGAGCAGGAGATCTATGCCCAGGCCATCGCCATGATCGAGCAGATGCCGCCGGAGGAGAAGCACGCCCTGGTCCTGGCCGACCATGAGTGGCACCAGGGCGTAGTGGGCATCGTGGCCTCCCGCCTCAGCGAGAAATACGCCTGCCCCAGCTTTATGATCCATATTTCCGGCCACACGGGAAAGGGCTCCTGCCGCAGCTGGGGCGGCTTCAACCTTTTTGCCGCCCTGGAGGAGTGCAGCGACCTGCTATTAGGCTTCGGCGGCCACGAGCTGGCCGCGGGCTTTACCATTGAAGAAGAAAATATCCCCGCCTTCCGCCGGCGGATGAACCAATGCGTTCTGCGGTTTTTAAACGGCCGCCCGGTGGTCTCGGCCCTGGATGTGGACGTGGTGCTGCGCCGGCCGGAGGTGGTGACATTGTGGGAGGTGGAGCAGCTGCGCCGGCTGGAGCCTTATGGCAGCGGCAATAGCCGCCCCCTGTTCTGCCTGCTGGGCGTCACGCTGGACCGGGCCCAGGGCGTGGGGCAGAACCGCCACCTGAAGCTGCGCTTTTCCAAGGGTTCCGTGCAGCTGGAGGGCATCTTCTTTTCCGTCACCACCCAGCAGTGCCCCTGTCAGGCGGGGGAGCGGGTGGATGTAGCGTTTTACCTGCAGATCAATGAGTTCCGCGGCAGCCGCACGGTGCAGCTGCAGGTGGTAGACCTGCGCCCGTCCCTGCAGAGCTCCGCCCGGGAGGAGGAGTCCCTGCAGCTCCTGCGCCGCCTGGAGGCGGGGGAGGAGCTCACGGCGAAGGAGGCGCTGCGCATTCTGCCCTCCCGGCAGCAGTGCGCGGCCGCCTGGCGCTGCCTGCGGCAGCAGATAGACCCGTCGGGGTCGCAGCGGCACTATCTGCCCTTCCTGCGGCAGCTCTCCGCCGCCATTCCCGGCACGGATCCCTTCCTGCGGGCCTGCTTCTGCCTGGAGCTGTTCAGCGAGCGGGGCCTGCTGAGCCGGGCGATCCATGAGGAGGACATCCGCCTGCGGCTGTGCGCCGTAGACGGCAAGGTGGACCTGGAGCAGTCGCCCTACTGGGTGGCTCTGCAGGGCTATATCAAAGGAAAGTGAGGCGAACCGCCGTGAATGTACAGGAAAAATACCAGCGCCTGGAGGACACCGTCCGCCAGTATAATCCCGGGGCCAATTTTGACCTGATCCACTCGGCCTTCGTCTATGCCGAGGCGCATCATCGCGGCCAGAACCGCAAGGATGGCTCCCCCTTCATCACCCATCCCCTGGCGGTGGCGCAGATCGTGGCGGAGGAGCTGCATCTGGATTCCGAGTCCATTGCCGCCGCCCTGCTCCACGATACCATTGAGGATACCGACGCCACCCATGAGGACATCGCCCGGACCTTTTCCCCCACCATCGCCGATATTGTGGAGGGGGTCAGCAAGCTGACCAGAGTGCGGGCCGCCTCCAAGGCGGAGGAGCAGATGGAGAATCTGCGCAAGATGCTCCTGGCCATGAGCAAGGACATCCGGGTCATCCTCATCAAGATGGCCGACCGGCTCCACAACATGCGCACCATGGAGTATCAGACCCCGGAAAAGCAGAAGCAGAAATCCCTGGAGACCATGGAGATCTATGCCCCCATTGCCCATCGCCTGGGCATGCAGAAGATGAAGTGGGAGCTGGAGGATCTGAGCCTGAAGTACCTGGACCCCATCGGCTACCAGGAGATCATCGAGGCCCTGGACGAAAAGGCCTCGGAGTATGACGGCTTCATGGCCTCCATCCATGACCAGATCACCAAGCGCCTGCAGCAGGCGGGCATCCGGGGTACCGTCTCCGGCCGCATGAAGCACCCCTACAGCATCTACCGCAAGATGTATACCCAGAATAAATCCCTGGACGATGTGTTCGACCTGTTTGCCTTCCGGGTCATCGTGAACACCGTGTCCGAGTGCTATAACGTCCTGGGCATCATCCACGACCTGTATAAACCGGTCCTGGGCCGGTTCAAGGACTATATCGGCACCCCTAAGCCCAATATGTACCAGTCCCTCCACACCACCGTGGTGGGGGATAACGGCATCCCCTTCGAGGTGCAGATCCGCACCCAGCAGATGCACGAGATCGCCGAATACGGTATCGCCGCCCACTGGAAGTATAAGCAGAACGGCCAGGGCGCCGGGGACGAGCATGACTACGAGTGGGTGCGCCGGCTGCTGGAAAATCAGGACGGCGCCGATGCCGAGGATTTCATCCACTCTCTCAAGGTGGATATGTTCGCCGACGAGGTGTTCGTCTTCACCCCCCAGGGGGATGTCATCAATCTTCCCGCCGGGGCCACCCCCATCGACTTCGCCTACAGCATCCATTCCGCCATAGGCAACCATATGGTGGCCGCCAAGGTCAACGGCCATATTGCCCAGTTCGATTCCAAGCTGAAAAACGGCGACATCGTGGAGATCGTAACCTCCAAGTCCGCCCATGGCCCCAGCCGGGACTGGATGAAGATCGCCCGCTCCAGCGAGGCCCGCAGTAAGATCCGCCAGTGGTTCAAGCGGGAGTGCCGGGATGAGAACATCGTCCGGGGCCGCTCCTCCTTTGAAACGGAGCTCAAGCGCACCGGCGTGAGCCTGAAGGAGCTGATGGCCGAGGACAATCTGCCCAATATCCTCAAGCGCCTGGCCTATAAGAGCCTGGACGATATGTATGCCGCCATCGGCTACGGCGGTGTCACGTCGCTGAAGCTCATCGGCCGCCTGCGGGAGGACATCCAGCGCATCCTGAAGATGCACCAGGAGGAGCGGGCCGCCGAGGTACCCATTAAGGACGAGCCGGATAAGACCCGCCCCGCCGTGCCCAAGCGCACCAAGAGCGAGCAGGGCATCGTGGTGGAGGGGCTGAGCAACTGCCTGGTAAAGTTTGCCAAGTGCTGCACCCCCGTTCCTGGGGACGATATTGTGGGCTTCATCACCCGGGGCTATGGCGTGTCCGTCCACCGGGCGGACTGTCCCAATGCCGACCCCGCCCGAAGAAAGCCCGAGGAGGAGGGCCGCTGGATCAAGGTTTCCTGGGATACGAATACCCGGGAGGATTACCGCACCACCCTGGAGGTGGTGGCCAAGGACCGGCTGAACCTCATCATGGATATTTCCACCGCCCTATCCGCCACCAAGACGAGGGTGACCAATATGTCTGCCCGCAGCACCAGTGACGGCTTCGCCCTCATCACCATCGAGGTGGGGGTGTCCGATAGTGTGCAGCTTTCCACCGTGCGCCGCCGCCTGGAACAGGTGTCCGGCGTCATGCGCGTCACCCGCCCGGCGGGAAAATAACTGGCGAAAAATCTTCAATTTTTCTGCCAACTGGTTTTGCAGCCTGCCCCACAAAGTGTTTCGTAGGGGCCGATGCCTACATCGGCCCGCCCGGGCTTGCGCTGCACTTCCTGTGCCCTCTGTAGGGGCGGACGCCTCTGTCCGCCCATTGTATAGCCCCAATTTATCTGTAGGGGCGGGGCTCTGCCCCGCCCGCTTCGCGGCACCTCTTGTCATCCGTAGAGCGGGGTGCCCTCACCCCACCGCCTACGCACCAAATTTTCACAAAAAATCCAAAGGAGAAAATCACTATGCGTGCTGTACTGACCCGCGTGAAAAGCGCCTCCGTCACCGTGGACGGAAAAGTCATCGGAAAGATCGGCCCGGGGTTTCTCATCCTCCTGGGCGTCACCCATGAGGATACTGAGGCCCAGGCCGTGAAGCTGGCGGACAAGCTCATGGGCCTGCGCATTTTCGAGGATGAAAACGAGAAGATGAACCGCAGCCTGGCGGACGTGGGGGGCCAGGTGCTGGTGGTGTCCCAGTTCACCCTGTACGGCAACTGCAAAAAGGGCCGCCGCCCGGAATTCCTGGCCGCTGCCCGGCCGGAGATCGCCGTGCCCCTCTATGAAAAGTTCGTCGCCCTCTGCCGGGACAAGGGCTTCCATGTGGAGACCGGCGAGTTCGGCGCCTCCATGGAGGTGGAGTCTGTCAACGACGGCCCCGTGACCCTCATTGTGGACACGGATCTGCTGTAAGGAGGAACACAATGAAAATCGATTCCCTGACCGTCGGCCCCATCGGCACCAACTGCTATATCCTTCAGGAGGAGCAGGCGAAGCTCTGCGCCGTCATCGACCCCGGAGATGAGCCGGAGCGGGTGATCCGGGCGGTGGAGCAGACCGGCTGCACCCCCACTATGATCCTGCTGACCCACGGCCATTTCGACCACTATACCGGCGTAGCCGGCCTGCTGGAAAAGTGGCCGGAGCTGCCGGTTTACATCCACGAAAAGGACGTCACCGACCGGGTATCCGGCGGCTTTGACCTGCTGTTTCCCCGGCTCACGGAGAAAAACCAGCGCTATTATAAGGAGGGGGACTGCCTGACTCTGGGCGGCCTGACCATCCGGGTGCTGGAGACGCCGGGCCACTCCCGGGGCTCTGTGTGCCTGGTGGTGGAGAACGTGATCTTCTCCGGCGACACGCTGTTTTACGGCAGCTGCGGCCGCACGGACTTTGCCGGCGGCAGCTATGAGGACATTCTGCGCTCGCTCAAGCGCCTGGCGGAGCTGCCCGGGCAGTACAAGGTCTACCCCGGCCACGACCGGCCCACCGACCTGGACTTTGAGCGGCGGATGAATCCGTACATGAAACAGGGGCTGAGAGGATGAAACTGATTTTTAAGGGCCACGATGCCCGGTACGCCGTGGAGCAGAGTTTGCTTGCCTTTTTTCCCCAGGAGCGCCCGGTGTATGACCCGGCGGCCCGGGAGGAGAATTGGGCCGCCGTCTCTCTGTCCTGCGGCAGCAAATATACTACATCTGTGACACAGATATGCTATAACGGAACCAGGGGAAAGGGCATAGCCCGTGTTATCATCGATCCCAAGGCGGACGAGTATGAAAAAGAGCGCCTGCGCCAGCGGGCGGTGAAGCTGAGCTTTTTCAAGGCGGCCCAAAAGGTCACGGGGGTGACTCCCACCTGGGGCGCCCTCACGGGCATCCGCCCGGCCAAGCTGGCGGCGGGCTACCTGGAAAAGGGGATGACGCCCCGGCAGGTGGATCATCTGCTGCGGGACACCTATTCCGTTTCCGAGGCCCGGCGGGAGCTGTGCATCGAGGCGGCCCAGGCGGGGCTGAAGGCCAAGGCGGACTTAAAGCCTGAGGACATCTCCCTCTACATCGGCATTCCCTTCTGCCCCACCCGGTGCGCCTACTGCAGCTTTGTATCCCAGGCGGTGGAAAAGAGCTTCGGCCTTATGGAGCCGTATCTGGAGGTGCTGCTGGGGGAGATCACCCAGGCGGCGCAGATGGTAAAGGACCTGGGGCTGAACGTAAAGAGCTTTTACATGGGCGGCGGCACGCCCACCACTCTCTCCGCCGGGCAAATGGACAGGCTCCTGACCCATCTGAATCAGAGCTTTGACCTGTCTCGCTGCGCGGAATACTGCATCGAGGCCGGGCGGCCCGACACCATCGACCGGGAGAAGCTCCGGGTGCTGCTGGACCACGGCTGCGACCGCATCAGCGTGAATCCCCAGTCCCTGGAGGACAGCGTCTTACAGGCCATCGGCCGGCGGCACACGGCGGCGGACATTGAAAAAACCATGGACCTGGCTATGTCCATGGGCTTTCGGCATGTGAACATGGACCTCATCGCGGGCCTGCCCGCAGATACCCCCGAGGGCTTCCGGCGGACCCTGGATAAGTGCCTGTCCTTCGGGGCGGACAACATAACGGTGCACACCCTGGCCCTGAAAAAGGGCAGCCGCATCCTGCTGGAGGGACAGAAGATCCCCACGGCGGAGGAGGTGGGGCAGATGCTGGATTATTCCATTTCCGCCCTGCGGGGGGCCAACTTCCACCCCTACTATCTCTACCGGCAGAAGTACATGTCCGGCAGCTTTGAAAACATCGGCTGGTGCATAAGCGGCGCGGAGGGATTGTATAATATCTACATCATGGAGGAGCTGCACAGCATCCTCTCCCTGGGCGCCGGAGGCTCCACCAAGATGGTGGACCCGGCGGCGGGGCGCATTGAGCGGGTATTCCACGCCAAGTACCCCAATGAGTACATTACCCGCCCGGAGAAGATCCAAAAGAATTTGGAGGAATTTGCCGCCTTTTACCGCTCGATGAAAAAATGATCCGCAAGGGCCGGGAGGAGGGATGGCTTTGTCCCAGCGAAAGCAAAACTTTATGGAGGGCGCTGCCGTCCTGACACTGGCGGTGGCCGTGACCAAGGTCATCGGCGCCGTGTATAAGATCCCCCTGGGAAACCTGCTGGATAAGGACGGCATGGCCCACTTCTATGTGGCCTACAACATATACAGCCTTCTGCTTATCGTATCCACGGCGGGGCTGCCCCTGGCCCTTTCCCGCCTGGTATCCCGGGCGGAGGCTATGGGCCGGGTGAACCAGAGAAAGCGCATCTTCCGGGTGACGGCGGGTGTGTTTTTCCTGCTGGGGGTGGTATGCTGCGGCGTGATGCTGCTGTTTGCAGAGCCTTTGTCGGAGCTGCTGAACGACGGCCAGGCAGCCCCGGCCATCCGGGTGCTGGCCCCGGCGGTGCTCTGCGTGTGCATGCTCTCGGCCATCCGGGGCTACACCCAGGGCCGGGGGGATATGCGCCCCACGGCGGTGAGCCAGATCATCGAGTCTGCCGGCAAGCTGCTGGTGGGCCTGACGGCGGCCTGGCTGCTGACCCGGCGGGCCGCGGCACCCAATGTGTGCGCCGCCGGCGCCATCTCCGGCGTCACTGCCGGGGCGGCGGTGAGCCTGCTGGTGCTGGCGGTGTGGCTGCTGCGCACCCACCGGGGCCAAAAGGGCACGGACATCCCGGACAGCCGCCGGGAGATCCTGCGCCAGGTGCTGGGGATCGGCATCCCGGTGACCCTGGGCTCCGTGGGCATGAGCCTTATTACCCTGCTGGATCAGGCCTTGGTATTGGGGACGCTGCAAAGCTCCCTGGGCTTGTCGGAATCCGCCGCTGCGTCCCTCTACGGGGAATACACCTTCGGCATGACTCTGTTTGCCCTGCCGGCCTCCTTTATGTACCCACTGAGCATCAGCCTGGTGCCGTCCATCAGTGGGGCTATGGCCGCGGGCCGAGGGGAGACGGCGGCCAGGAATGCTGCCTCCGCCCTGAAGCTGGCCATGGTGCTGGCGATGCCGGTGGGGGTGGGCATGTCGGTGCTGGCAGGGCCCATCCTGCACCTGCTGTATCCGGCGGTGCCGCAGACGGCGGAGGCGGCGGCCTATCACCTGCGCATATTGGGGCTGGCGTCGGTATTCGTGTGCCTGATGATCGCCACGGCGGGGATATTGCAGGCCTACGGCAAGGAGCGCATCCCGGTGGTGACGCTGCTGATAGGCGGGGGCGTGAAGATCGCCGCCAACTACCTGCTGGTGACGGACCCGGCCATCTCCATCCACGGCGCGCCTATTGGGACGCTGCTGTGCTACGCGGTCATCGCGGGGCTGAACCTGGCGGCCATTGCCGGGACGGTGCCCGGGCGGCTGCGCCTGGGAGGCGCGGCGGGAAAGCTGCTGGTATCCACCGCCGCCATGGCGGCCACCGCCTGGTGCGGGTACGGCTTCCTGTCCCGGCACATGGGTGCGGGGGCGGCCACGCTGCTGGCTATCCTGGCAGCGGCGGCGGTATACGCCGTGCTGGTGCTGGCACTGGAGGTGCTGCGCCGGGAGGAGATTTTGCAGCTGCCAAAGGGTGAAAAACTGGCAAAATTTCTATATAAGTCATGAAAAATACGAATTCCTATTGCAATAAAGGGGAAACTATGGTAAATTTTACGAGGAAGCCGCGCTATGGCTACGAGGACCTGCTGGAGATCATCCGGCTGCTCCGCTCCCCGGAGGGCTGCCCCTGGGACAAGGTGCAGACCCATGCATCCATCCGCCGGGGCCTGCTGGAGGAGGCGTATGAGGCCGCCGAGGCCATCGACCTGGACGACGCCGGGCTGCTGCAGGAGGAGTTGGGCGACGTGATGATGCAGGTGGTGTTCCACGCGGACATCGAAAAGGACCGGGGCCGGTTCACCATGGACGACGTGGTGGACGGGGTGGTGAAGAAACTCCTGTACCGCCATCCCCATGTGTTTGGCAGCGCCCACGAGGACAGCCCCGAATCCGTGCTGATAAGCTGGGATCAGCTGAAGCGGGCGGAAAAGGGACAAAAGACCACGGGTGAGGCTATGGAGGCCGTGGCCCGGAGCCTGCCGGGTCTGTGGCGGGCGGAAAAGCTGCAGAAAAAGGCGGCGGACGCGGGCTTTGACTGGCCGGACATCTCCGGAGCGCTTTTAAAGCTGGAGGAGGAAGTCCGGGAGCTGCGCCAGGCCGTGGAAACGGGCCGGGGCGTGGAGGACGAGCTGGGCGACGTGCTGTTTGCCGCCGTGAAGGTGGGCCGCTTCGCCGGGATCGACCCGGAGGAGGCTGTGGCCGGCACCTGCGAAAAATTTATTCACCGGTTCCGGGCCGTGGAAGACGGCGCAAGGCAGCAGGGACGGGCCATGGAGGACATGTCCCTGGAGGAAATGACCCAGCTGTGGAACCGGGCAAAATGATTCTGAAACGAGGATTCGTTTGGAATATAGCATGATCACAAAGGATAAAAATATGGGAGGAATTCAACATGAACAAAACTGAACTGATCGCTGCCGTTGCAGAGAAGAGCGGCCTGTCCAAGAAGGACAGCGAGGCTGCCGTTGCCGCTACCATCGCCGCCATCACCGAGGCCCTGAAGGCCGAGGACAAGGTGCAGATCGTGGGCTTTGGCTCCTTCGAAGTGAAGAAGAAGGCTGCGCACATGGGCCGCAATCCCCGCACCGGCGAGACCATGGAGATCGCTGCCAGCAAGAACCCCACTTTCAAGGCCGGCAAGGCTCTGAAGGACGCTGTGGCGGAGTAATTTCTGCATAGATCCCCGGTGCCGGTGCCTTTGCACCGGCACCGCTTTTTTCGGAGGAGAAACGTATGCGACTGGATAAATATCTGAAGGTGTCCCGGCTCATCAAGCGCCGCACCGTGGCCAATGAGGCCTGCGACAACGAGCGGGTGTCGGTGAACGGACGGGCGCAGCGGGCCAGCTACGACGTGAAGGTGGGCGACCGCATCTGCATCCGGCTGGGACAGCGGGAGCTGCAGGTGGAGGTGCTCAGCGTGCAGGAAAACGCCGGCAAGGCCGACGCTGCCGCCATGTACCGGGAGATCTCGCCGGACAAACCGTCATAATGGAGAGGGACTTTCCATACACTGAGAAAAACGGTGTATGGGAGGTCTGTTTTTTATGGCATATGAACTCAAGCAGGCGGCGGAGCTGAGCCAGCGCATTGAGCTGACGGGGCGGGAACGCCTGACGGTGACCGGCGTGGAGGATGTGGAGCGGTTCGACGAGCTGAGCGTGGTGATGCACACCGTGGCGGGGGTGCTGGTGGTGAGCGGGGAGGACCTGCACATCGGGAAGCTGTCCCTGGACGGCGGGGAGCTGCTGGTGGAGGGTCACATTGACGGGCTGAACTTTGAGGACGCGCCGGCGCGCAAGGGTTCCTTCTTCTCGCGGCTGCTGGGGTAAGGGATGGAGCTTTATATCCGGCTGCAGGTGCAGACCATCGCGGCGGCCTTTGCCATGGGGGGCGCGGCGGCGCTGCTGTACGACCTGCTGCGCACCCTGCGCATGGCCCGGCGGCGGCGGACGGTGACGCACCTGACGGATCTGGTGTATGTGCTGGCGGTGGGATGGGCGTTTCTGCGGTTCGCCCTGGCCATCGGGCAAGGGGAGCTGCGGCTGTATGTGCTGCCCTGTGCTGCCCTGGGGGCCATCTTCTCCTGGCGGGTACTGGCGCCGGTTTTCCGGCCGATCTGGCGGTTTTGGCTGGGCGCGGCGGCGCAGACGGGGCGGTTTTTATGGCAGCCGGTGCGGGTGCTCCTGCATTTTTGCAAAAAAGTATGGAATTCGGCGAAAAAAGCCATTGCCTTTTTCAAAAAATTCTGTAAAATAAAACTATACCGAAAGAAAGGCGCGCTGCCGCAGGACGAGGAGGGAGAAGCTTGAAGCAGGCGAAAAGAAAAAAGCGCAGAACACCCATCACCCTGTTGGTGCTGCTGGTGCTGCTGGCGGTGGTATCCGTGGAGCTGATCCGGGTGTACGGCCAGCTGGACAGCGCCAAGTCGGAGCGGGAGACCATGAGCCAGGAGCTGGAGCAGCAGAAAAAGGAGAACAGCGCCCTGGAGTCCGACCTGGGCAAGGCCAACGACAAGGAGTTCATCAAGGGTCTGGCCAAGGATCAGCTGGGCCTGGCCGAGGACGGCGAGCGGATCTTCTATGATGTCAACCATTAAGGCACATTTTGCGTAAAGGAGAAGATACACACATTTATGGAGTTGGCGGTTGGGAACATCGTCACCGGAAAGGTGACCACCATCACAAAGTTCGGCGCATTTATTGCTCTGCCGGGAGGAAAATCCGGGCTGGTACACATTTCGGAGGTAGCGCCTACCTTCGTCAATGACGTACACGATTTCCTGGCGGCGGGCCAGGAGGTCACCGTGAAGATCCTGGCCATCACCCCGGAGGGAAAGATCAATCTATCCGTGAAGCAGGCTCTGCCCAAACCGGAGCGGCCGGAACGGCCGCCCGCCTG
>ERZ791865.1414-NODE-1414-length-23129-cov-6.050793_pt1 | contig 23129 bp, 21 predicted proteins | sample MGYA00509942_ERZ791865 | MGnify/ENA primary metagenome ERZ791865 (study PRJEB30046, sample SAMN00792098) | human gut metagenome | study: EMG produced TPA metagenomics assembly of the A metagenome-wide association study of gut microbiota in type 2...
GACAAACCGTTTGCCGCCAGCAAGTTTGAAGATTAGACATAAACAAATCCTCCGAATGGTCTAAGCCATACGGAGGATTAACTGTTTTACGAACACCTGTCTATAGGCGGCAAGCCTTTTTTAATGTGGGGGGCCTGCGCTTCATCGCGCGGCGGTCGTTTCCTTTTGCATGGCCTCTGCCCGCTTTTTGCGCGCGTGCAGCAGAAACGGCAGGTGAAACAGCGTCACCAACGCCGCGCCCAGGGCCATCAGGCGCAGGAAATAGACGTACCAGCCCTGCGCTAAATTCAAATACGGCAGGCCCTCCATGGGCGGCCGCACCAGGTACATGAAGTTCGCCCCGTAGGCCGACAGCGCCCCGTTCACATAGAGCATCCCGAAAGCCAGCCCTGTGAGGAGGCCCAGGTTCCGCAGCAGGGCCCGGCCGCCCAGCCTGGCCCGGCCGGAAATCAGCAGATACAGGCTGAACCACAGCAGCCCCGCGTGGTACACAAAGCACTGATAGGCGTCGATCTGGGTGAAATCCGTGCCGTTGGTGGGGATCATAATGGCGCAGAAGCTGCCCAGGGTGCCCATGACGGCCATGAAATCTACGAGGGCCTGTTTGCCCCGGCCCTCCCGGCCAAAGGTGATATAGGCCACGGCGAAGATCATCAGGCTGCACAGGTGAAAGGGCAGGGACAGGGGATCCAGGACCATGCCGCCGTAAGGGCTGGCCTGCATATTGCTCATGATCTTGCTGACCTCGCTGATAATGCAGATGGCGGTCATAACGCACCCGGCCCGGCGCAGGGACCAGTTTCTTCTGCGGCTGATGAGCGTCATGGCGGCGATGAACGCCGCACACAGTGCGATCCAAATGAAATGCTCTGCTGTAAACATGGCCCGTTCCTCCCTTTTCGGTGTCCCGACCTTCCCGCTGCCGCCGCAGCGCCATTTACCGGGAAACCATTGCTTTTTCTCCGAAAATGTGGTTAAATCACGTTGGGCACCACGCCCAGGATCACCAGGGGCTCCGTGCCGGTGTTCACCACGCTGTGGCTGTGGCCCGGGGCGCAGTAATGGGTCATGCCGGGGCGGACGGCGACGGGTTCGCCGTCGTCGGTGCATACGCCCTCCCCGGAGAGGAAGTGCATCACCTCATAGCTGCCATCATGGACGTGATGGCCGATGGTGCTGCCTGCGGGCAGGGTGAGGATCAGAATTTTCCCCTGCTGGTCCTCAAATTTGCGCACCAGGGCCTGGCCCTCGCCGCCCTTGAAATGGGGGACGGCCTCCTCAGGAATGGAAGAAAAATCCAAAAACATAGCAAATTCTCCTTTGCAGTATTTTTGACCAGTATAGCAGAGAGCGGGCCGTTTGGCAACGGCTGCGCCGGGAAAGAAAGGAAGGACCGACCATGAAGGACAGAAACACCGAGATCCGGGAGGCCATCGAGGCCGGAAACCGGGCGCTGGAAGCCCTGGACGAGGCCATGGGCCACCTGAAGACCGCCCGGGGCCTGGGCGTGTGGGACATGCTGGGCGGCGGCTTTCTCAGCAGCCTGCTCAAGCACTCCAAAATGGACGACGCCCAGCAGGCCATGCAGTACGCCCAGCAGGAGCTGCAGGACTTCAGCCGGGAGCTGGCGGACGTGCAGATGTATGTGGACATCCAGGTGAATTTTGACGGGCTGACCCGGTTTGTGGACATGTTCTGCGACAACTTTTTCGTGGACTGGATGGTGCAGGATCAGATCGTCCGGGCCCAGGAGAACGTGGCCGAGGCCCGCCGCCGGGTGTGGGAGGCCGTGCAGCAGCTGCGGTTTTTGATCGGGGCGTGAGATAACAGAAAAGGAGAGAGCCGGGTGGCTCTCTCCTTTTTTGATTTGGGGATCAGGCAAACAGGTAGCTGTACTTGTCACGGAGGGTGACGATCAGCTTCTCCAGGTCGGCGGGCAGGTCATTGGCCTTGGACAGGTCATAGTCCTTGGGCTCGCCGAAGGTGCGCACGCGAACCATGTCGCCGCCCAGGAACAGCACGCCGGCGTTCTTGGAATCCACCATGTCCTCCGCGGTCTGGAACAGGGTGAACTTGTCGTGGCAGGGCTCGGAGGCATAGGGGCAGAACTGGGTGCAGTTGCCGCACTCGTTGCACATTTTGTCCACATGGACGATCTGATGGCTGCCGTCGGCCATGGCGATGGCGACATTGGCCCGGTTGGGGCAGGAGTCCACGCAGTTTTCGCACACGGTATGGCACTGCAGGCAGCGCTTACCCTCGCAGCAGGCATCCTTGCTCATGAGCAGAGTGCCCTTCTTGGCGATGGCGTCGGCCTTGGTCACATAGGCCTCGGCGGGGATCTCATAGGTGTGGGCCGCGCCGATGACTTCCTCGGCAAACCGGGCGGCGTCGGCAATGCCCTCCACCACGGTGGCGGGGCCGCGGGTGGCGTCACCGGCGGCGTACACGCCCTCCACATTGGTCTTGAAGGCGGGACGGCCCTTCTTATCCAGTTCGATGCCGTTGGCGCTCATGAGAGCGTCGTCCACCTGCTCACCCACAGCGGAGATGACCAGGTCGCAGGGCACGGTGAAGAATTCGCCGGTGCCCACGGGGCTGCGGCGGCCGGAGGCATCGGCCTCGCCCAGCTTCATCTGCTCGCACTTGAGTACGCCGTCCGCCTGGGCCACGGGAGCGGCCAGCTCGGCGAAGGCAACGCCATCTTGAAGGGCCAGGGCCAGCTCATGCTCGTCGGCGGGCATATACTTCTTGGTGCGGCGATACACCAGGGTCACGTTCTTGGCGCCGCTGCGCTTGGCCAGACGTGCCGCGTCCATGGCGGTGTTGCCGCCGCCCACGACCACAACATTGCCGGCTACGGCGATGTTGCCGGCCTTCACGCCCTTCATCCACTGGATGGCGCCGGCCACGTCACCGGGGATGTCCAGCTTGCCGGGCTTCCAGGCGCCCACGGCAAAGAGGATGTGGGTGTAGCCCATCTTCTTCAGCTCATCCACGGAGGGAGCGGGGGCACCGCACTTGACTTCCACGTCGTACTTCTGCATCAGGGCGATGTCATTCTCGATGGTCTCGTTGGCCACGCGGAAGGAGGGGATCACATGCCGGGGCACGCCGCCGAGGCACTGCTCGCGCTCAAAGATGGTGGTCTCGATGCCGGCCCGGCCCAGGAAGTAGGCCGCGGAGATACCGGTGGGGCCGCCGCCGATGATGGCGGCCTTCTTGCCGGAGACCTTGGCGGGCTTCTTGATGGAGGCCATCAGGGCGTTATAGCCGTTCTGAGCTGCTACCAGCTTGGTGTCGCGGATCTGCACGGACTCCTCATAGAAGTTGCGGGTGCACTTGTTCTGGCAGCGGTGTGCGCAGATGGTGCCCGTGAGGAAGGGCAGGGGGTTTTTCTCGGTGATGAGCTTCAGGGCGGGGCCATACAGGCCCTTGCGGCACAGCTCCACATACTCGGGGATGTCCTGCTCGATGGGGCAACCACCCTTGCAGGGGGCGCTGAAGCAGTCGATCCAGGGGACGTTCTTCTCACTCTTGCGCTTGGGCAGGGGCTTGATGGGCTTGACATGGTGATAGTCCGTATGGGAGGCGGTGGACATTTCGCAGATGGCTTCGGTGTCGGTGCCGTCGAAGGCCTTGTAGGTCATGGGCTCCACCTTTTCCACCATCTGGAGCAGGCGGTTGTATCCGCCGGGCTTGAGGATGGTGGTGGCCACGGTGATGGGCCAGATACCGGCGGCAAAGAGCTTATCGCAGTTGAAGTATTCCGCACCGCCGGCGAAGGAAATGCGCATCTTGCCCTTGAACTGGCGGGAAATCCGGTGGCACATCTCGATGGTCAGGGGGAACAGGCTGCGGCCGGACATATACATCTCGTCGTTGGGCAGCTCGCCCCGGGTGGTGTCCACGGGGAAGGTGTTGGAGAGCTTCAGGCCGAACTCCAGGCCGTTTTTATCGGCCAGGGCCTGCAGACGCTCGAACATGGGCACGGCGTCGGCCCACTGGAGGTCCTCCCGGAAGTGATGATCGTCAAAGACGATGTAGTCATAGCCCATGCCGTCCAGAATGGTGCGGGCGGTCTCGTAGCCCAGGATGGTGGGGTTGCACTTGACGAAGGTGTGCAGGTGCTTCTCGGAAATGAGGTAGGAGGCGATGCGCTCGATCTCATCCGGGGGACAGCCGTGGAGGGTGGACACGGTGACGCTGCGGGAGACGCAGGGGGAGATGGCGTCGATATAGTCGCTCTCCTGGGGGAACAGCTCCTTGAGCACGGCCTTGCACTCGCTGAAGATGGCGGTCTTGGTGGCGTCCATCATACCGTTGAGGTAGGTGTCCACCTTCTCGCCCTTGATGCCCTCCAGGTCATAGCCCACGGACATGTTGAACACGAACCCGTTGGGGTCGCCCAGGCCGTAGACCTTGGAGAGGACCTTCAGAGCGCACCAGGCCTTGATGTACTCGTCCATAGCCTGGGGCACGGTGAGCTCCGTGGACCACTCCTGGTTGTAACCCTCGTCATTGGCCAGGATGCAGGGCCTGGGCACGCAGGCGGCCAGGTCGGCACCGTCCATCTTCTGCACGGTCTTCACTTCGAAGAAGCGGGCGCCGGCGAAGTAGGCGGCGATGATGTTCTGGGCCAGCTGGCTGTTGGGGCCGGCGGCGGGACCGAAGGGAGTCTCGATGCGCTCGCCGAAGATGGGCAGGCTCTTGCCGGTGGCCTTGTAGGCCTTGTGGACGCCGAAAATTTCGCCGCTCATGGCGTACTCGGTGACCACCCAGTTCATGAGAGACTTAAAAGGAATGGGATACATTTTTTCAGACATAACCATTTCTCCTTTATAATGGAATTAGAATTTAATACGGCGTAGAAAAATCAATCTGCAAATCATGTTGTGAAGCTAAGGCTTGCAGAGCAGTGCGCAAACCTTTTGAGGCAGAGCCGCATACATCGTAGTAATATTGAATGTGCTGCTTCTCTGCAAGCATGGCTTGCTGGAGGGCGGATACGCCAAAATCTCGTTCAATACACTGCAATAAATAGACTGACAAATTGATTGGAACAACAGATGCAAACTGAGTGCCATCCATCATATGCAGGAAAGAATCTAAGTAGCGCATATATGTGCTGGGCTTATACATGGCGTATACGGAAGATAAATAATTTGCGGTATCTTTTCGGGTTGCTTGATTTCGATAGGTGCGAAGGAAAGCCTGGTAAATTTCCTCAAACATTTTCTCATTTTGCTGCATCGAATTACCTACCCTTCATAATACTCGTCCTCCGTCCACCGGACGAGGTTTTCATCCATATATTGCCAAATGCGGAGATAACCCGCCTCGTTGCGGATCACATGGTCGTAATAGCCCCGCTGCCAAAGTTTTTGTCCAACAGCTTTTGCTGAAAGGGTTTTGAAAGAACGCACCAGACTTCCCAATGCTTGCGTAGGGGCCGATGCCCACATCGGCCCGCCCTCCGCGGCAATGGATACGACGAAATGCACATGATTTGGCATAACAACATATGTGTCTATGCCGGGGATGCGCTTGAGATACATCTCTGCGACAGAGCCTATATTTGAAAGTGCCACATGCGGGGCGATGTGGGCATCGCCCCCTACGACAGAACCAAGACTGTGCCGCTTATCCTTTGTACATATGGTCACAAAATACCAACCACAGGCATAATCGTGGTTAGGCAATCGCGGGCTCTTGCGCTTCGGTAACATCAATACACCCGGTGATTCAGGTCACCCCAGAGCTTCTTGGCGGCCTCGAGGATATGGGCGTTCTCGGCCTCCTCGTCGATGCCCACCAGGACACGATCCTGCATGAGGACCTTGCCGTTTGCGATGGTGGTCTGGCACTGGCGGCCGGTCATGCCGAAGATCATGTGGCCGTCGATATTCTCGTCGGAGAAGGGGGTGAAGGGCTTATAGTCCATGACGATGATGTCGGCGGCGGCGCCGGCCTTCAGCACGCCCAGGGTGGCGGGGAAGTATTTCTCGCCGATCTTGGCGTTGTTCTTAAAGAGCATGTCCGTGACCTCGCACCAGCCCACGTTGGGCAGGCAGTTCTGGCTGCGCTGGGAGCACAGGGCCACCTTGATGGACTCCAGCATGTCGTTGGTATAGGCATCGGTGCCCATGCCCAGGAGGATGCCCCGCTTATACAGCTGGATCACCGGGCAGATGCCGATGGCGTTGCCCATATTGCTCTCGGGGTTATTCACCACCATGGTGCCGGTCTCCTTGATGATCTCCATCTCGGCGGTGTTCACATGGATGCAGTGGCCCAGGATGGTCTTCTCGCCCAGGATGCCGTGGTCCTGCAGGCGCTGCACCGGGCGGCGGCCATAGTTCTGCAGGGAGTCATACACATCGTTCATGCCCTCGGACACGTGGATGTGGTAGCCGGTGCGGCCGTTGTTGGCGGCGACCATGCGGTCAAAGGTCTTGTCGGAGATGGTGAACAGGGCGTGCCCGCCGAACATGGCGGCCAGCATGGGATCCTTGTTCTTCTCGCACTCGGTGATGAAGTCGGCATTCTCCTGAATGGCCTGGAGGCACTTCTCCTCGCCGTCCCGGTCGGAGACCTCGTAGCACAGGCAGGAGCGCAGGCCCAGGCGCTTACTTTCCTCGGCAATGGTGTGCAGGGTGCCGGGGATCTCGCCGTAGGAGGCGTGGTGGTCGAAAATGGTGGTAACGCCCTGCTTGATGGAGTCCATATACAGGGCGGTGGCGCTGGCGCGGGTGCCGTCCATCATCAGGTGGCGGTCGATAGCCCACCAGGTGCCGTCCAGCACCTCGTAGAAGTTGGTGGGGTTGTTGCCCACGATGCTCAGGCCCCGGGCCAGGGCGGAATAGATATGGGTGTGGGCGTTGATGAAGGCGGGCATGATGACGCCGCCCTTGGCGTCGATGATCTGGGCGTCCGCGTACTTTTTCCGCAGGGCGCTCTCCTCGCCCACCTCCACGATGCTGCTGCCTTCGTAGGCCACGGCGCCGTGCTCATAGTAGCCCTTGCCGTCGGGATCCCGGGTGATAAGTCTGCCGTTGGTGACTAAATACATACTTTTTCCTCCTTGCTGTTTTCTGCTGTTGCTGTTTTGAGTCAAGACCTTTCTCCCTATATTCGCCGCTGATAAAGAAAAATGTTCCAAACCCTCCGGAGAGGATCTGAAACACTCAAGCACAGCGCCGAGTGATAGTTGCAGCCCGTGCGCAAAGCACTTCCTTACAGCTACCAATCTTGATTGTATTTTCTATTTTACACGAATGCCCCGCAAAACGCAACAGGAAATTCTGCGATTTTATCTATAAATACTAAAAAATCCGCAGGCATGGTGTGCCTGCGGATTTTTGGCTGTAAAAAAGCCTCGCAGAGTTTGCCGCCCGCGGCAAAATTATGCGCGCAGCAGGCTGCAAGCCTTTTGGCAGAAACAACGAAGATTTTTCGCCAGGATCACTTTGTGCCGAAAATACGGTCGCCGGCGTCGCCCAGGCCGGGGACGATGTAGCCGTTCTCGTTCAGATGGTCGTCCAGGGCGGCGCAGTAGATCTCCACGTCGGGATGGCGGTCATAGATGAACTGCACGCCCTCGGGAGCGGCCACCAGGATCATGAGCTTGATGTTCTTGCAGCCCAGCTCCTTCATCTTGGTGATGGCCATGTCGGCGCTGCCGCCGGTGGCCAGCATGGGGTCAACGATGAGCACATCCCGGTCGGCGATGTCCTTGGGATACTTCAGGAAGTAGAAGTGGGGCTCCAGGGTCTCCTCGTCCCGGTACATGCCGATGTGGGCAACCCGGGCGGAGGGCACCAGGGTCAGAATGCCGTCCTCAAAGCCAAGGCCCGCCCGCAGAATGGGGACGATGGCCATCTTCTTGCCTGCCAGCACCGGGGCCTCGTAAGAGCACAGGGGGGTCTCGATGGTCTTGGTGGTCATGGGCAGGTCCCGGGTGGCCTCGTAGGTCAGCAGCATGGCGATCTCACCCACCAGGGTGCGGAAATCCTTCACGCTGGTGTTCTTGTCGCGCATCACCGACAGCTTGTGCTGCACCAGAGGGTGGTTCACAATGTGCAGGGTGGGGAATTTGGCGCTCATAGAAGTATCCTCCGTATATATAAAAAATTTTAAAACGAAATGATGAAAAGGGGAGCAAAGCGGGAATATCGCAGACTCTGTACCGGGCGGACGCCTCTATCCGCCCTGAAAACCGGCAAGCCTGCCATCAATCCACCGTGATCTTCAGCCCCTTGGCCAGTCTTTCCCGCTCCGCTTGGGAAAGACGCAGATAGGTGGGGACCAGATCCCGGCCGCTGACGGTCTCGCCCCGGCGGGCCATGTCCTCCGCTGCCAGGGCCACCCCCACGGCGGACTGGTACAGCGCGTTTTCCGGCGCCAGGCGGCAGGGGATGCCGTGGCTATTCAGATAGTCCCAGCAAAGCCGGGCGCCGTCGCCCACGGCCAGCTTGGGGTTCTCGTCCGCTTTCAGTTCCTGCGCCAGCTCCGCCAGGCCGATGGCCCGGTCCGGGCACAGGCGGGTCAATTCGCCGCTCTCGCAGCGGAACAGGGCGTTATACACCTGGCTGCGCCGGGCATCCATGGCGCAGATGACCGTGCCCTCAAACAGCCGCCCGTTCTGGGCCATGGCCGCCAGGGTGGACACGCCGCAGCAGGGCTTGTCCTCCGCCCAGGCCAGGCCCTTCAGAGCCGACACGCCGATGCGCAGGCCTGTGAAGCTGCCCGGCCCTGCCGCCACGGCCAAAAGATCTATGCCCGAAAGGGTCAGCCCCGCATTCTGCAGCATCCCGTCCAGCAGCGGCATCAATGTCACGCTGTGGGTCAGGCCGATGTTTTGGTAGGAGGAGGCCAGCACCTTTCCCCCCTCTGTCACAGCCACGGACACGCTCTTGGCCGAGGTTTCCAGTGCCAGGATCTTCACAGTGCTTCGCCTCCCGTAATGGTGATGATTCGGGCGTTTTCGCCCTCCGGAGAGCGCCGGATGGTCACATACACCGTGCCCTCGGGCATGGCATCGGCCACGTTCTCGCTCCATTCCACGGCGCACACGCCGCCCCGGTCCAGATAATCCTCCCAGCCGATGTCAAAGAGAGCGTCGGAGCTGTCCAGCCGGTACATATCAAAGTGAAACAGGGGGATTTTTCCCCGGTATTCGTTGACGATGGTGAAGGTGGGGCTTGTGACCCGGCCTGTGCAGCCCAGGCCCCGGGCAAGGCCCCGGGTGAAAGCGGTCTTGCCCATGCCCAGTCCGCCCCGAAAGGCCACCACGCTGCCGGGGGCCAGGGTGCGGCCCAGCTGCTGCCCCAGGGCCTCTGTCTGGGCTGTATTTTCTGTCCGGTAGACCATGCGCTCACCCTCTCTGTTCCAAATCGACCTATTATACCACGGAAAAAAACAAAAGAAAAGAGCGAAGGAAGCGTTTACAGAAAAAACTTCTTGTGGTAAACTATATACTGTCGTGGTGTTTCCTGCGGGGGAAGTACGTCCTATGAAGGCCCGCCGGGCTTGCACCGCAGCACATGTGAAAAACTATGTCGCTGCGAGACCGGTCCGCGGCGATCTGTAAACCCCGTTTTCTAAAAACTTTCCCTTTTTCACTTTTAGTTTTCCTCGCCCTACGAAAGGAGGCTGGCCATATGCTGCGCAAAATATGGGACTTTTTCATCGGCTGCTTCCGTCAGGTGGACCTGGTGCTGCTGGCCCTGTGTACGGGCACGACCCTTTTCGGCTGCCTGATGATCGCCAGCGCCACCCACTATACGGGCTCTTATAAAAACGTTATCGTTCAGCTGGCGGCTCTGTGCCTGGGCATTGTGGCCTATGTGCTCATGAGCATGCTGGACCTGGCGGAGATCAGCAAATATTGGAAGTGGCTCCTGGGCGGCAGCCTGGTGCTGATCCTGCTGCTGAAGACCCCGCTGGGCATGGAATCCGGCGGCAACCGCGCCTGGCTGGGTATAGAGGGCATCCCCGTGAGCCTGCAGCCGGCGGAGATCGTGAAGATCACCTTCATCCTTGTGCTGGCCCGGCAGCTGGTATACCTGCAGGAAAATCGGGACCTCAAGTCCATTCCCTCCGTCGCCATGCTGGGCGGACACCTGATCCTTATTGTGGGGACCTACGCTGTGGTGTCCGGCGATATGGGCAGCGCCCTGGTGTTTATTTTTATCTTTGCCTGCATGTGCTTTGTGGCGGGGGTGGCCAAGCGGTGGTTCGTCATTGGTATTCTGGGCGGCAGCTTCGCCTTTTATGTCCTATGGGAGACGGATAAGATCGATCCCTATATGAAGGAGCGGTTCATGACCCTATTTGACCACGACCTGGACAGCATGGGCGTGGGCTGGCAGCAGACCCGCAGCCTCCTGGCCCTGGGCGGCGGCAAGCTCACAGGGCAGGGCCTGTTCCACGGTACACAGACCCAGGCCAAGGATACCTGGAGCCTGCCGGCCCGGCACACGGACTTTATCTTCTCCGTTATCGGCGAGGAGCTGGGCATGCTGGGCTGCCTGTTTACCATCGCCCTTTTGGCGGCTATCATCCTGCGCTGCGTGCTCATCGCGCGCCATGCCCAGCAGAGAATGGACATGTACATCTGCGTAGGCGTGGCGGGCATGCTGATCTTTCAGGTGGTGTGCAACATCGGCATGTGCCTGTTTGTGATGCCCGTCATTGGCCTGACGCTGCCGTTTGTCAGCTATGGCGGCACCTCCATCGTGACTCTGTTTGCCGCCATGGGTATGGCCTCCGGCATACAGAAACGCGCCCGGCCCGAGTGGCTGCGGTGACAAAATTCATGAATCAGATCCCACCGGGCGCGGCGTCAGGCTGCGCCCGGTTTTTATTTTCCGCCCCAAAATCTTCCCGCGTATCCGTTGTAATCCGCCGCGGGGTATGCTATACTATACTATCTATTGGTATATCATCTTGCCGGTTGGCAGAATCGAGGTTTGCTTTATGAAGATCGTTGTTTTGGCAGGAGGTCTCAGCACCGAGCGCAACGTGGCACTCACCAGCGGCACCGGCATCTGCCGCGCCCTGCGCCGCCTGGGACACAAGGCGGTGCTGGTGGATATGTTCCTGGGCCTGGAGAACTATACCGGGAACATAGAGGATATTTTTGACGCGCCGGACGGCCTGTGCGCCGACCATACGGTGTCCTCCGATGCGCCGGACCTGGAGGCGGTGCGCCGCTCCCGGAAGGATCAGAGTCCCTCCATGCTGGGCCAGGGCGTTCTGCAGGTGTGCGCCATGGCGGACCTGGTGTTCCTGGCCCTCCACGGCTCCTGCGGCGAGGATGGGCGCATCCAGGCCACACTGGACCTGCTGGGCGTGCCCTACACCGGCAGCAACTATGTTTCCAGCGGCATGGCTATGGACAAGGCCATCACCAAGCGCTTTATGGACGCCGAGGGCATCCGCACCGCCCCGTGGCATGACGTGCGCTACACCGAGGCGGACATCCCCGGCCTGGTGGAGAAGCTGGAGGTCCCCTGCGCCGTGAAGATCGTCAACGGCGGCAGCTCCATCGGCGTGGAGCTGCCGGACACCAAGGAAGAACTGGCGGACACCCTGCACCGTATGCTCCAATACGGCAACCATGTGGTGGTGGAGAAGAAGATCAAGGGCAGGGAAATTCAGGTGGCCGTTCTGGGCGACACCTATCTCCCCGCTGTGGAGATCATCCCCAAGAATGCGTATTTCGACTATGAATCCAAGTATCAGAAGGGCGGCGCGGAGGAGATCTGCCCCGCGCCCATTACGGACGACGAGTGGAAGCAGGTGGGTCAGGCAGCCCTGAAGCTGCACAGGGCCCTGGGCCTTGCCGTTTACTCCCGGACGGACTTTATCCTGGATGACCAGGGCCGGGCCTGGTGCCTGGAGGTGAACACCCTGCCGGGCATGACCCCCACCAGCCTGGTGCCCCAGGAGGCGGCGGCCGCAGGCATGGACTATGACACCCTGTGTGAGAAGATCGCGGAGGAATCTCTGCGGGTGAGAAAGGCGGAACGGCTATGAGGATCCCCTGTACAGCCCGGGAGATCGCCGCCGCCGCAGGCGGCAGGCTCCTGCAGGACGGCGATGCCGCCCGGCGCGTCAGCACAGACAGCCGGGACATTCTAGCCGGGGATCTGTTCGTGCCCCTGGTGGGCGAGCGGTTTGACGGCCACGCCTACATAGACATGGCCCTGCAGAAAGGCGCAGCGGGCTGCCTGTGCGCGGAAATTCCTGAAAATTTGCAGCCCGGCAAGTTCTATATTGCTGTGGACGACACCGAGGCGGCCCTGGGAAAGCTGGCGGGTTGGTACCGGGGCAAGTTTGACATCCCCATGGTGCAGGTCACAGGCTCTGCGGGCAAAACCACCACCAAGGAGATGCTGGCGGCGGTGCTGAGCCAGCACTTTCACACCCTCAAGACCCTGGCAAACTTCAATAACTTCGTGGGCACGCCCCAGACCCTCCTGCGGCTGGAAAAAGAGCATCAGGCGGCGGTCATCGAGACGGGCATGGACCACTTCGGCGAGATCCGCCGCATGGGCGTCATGGTGCGGCCCACCATCGCTGTTATCACCAACATCGGCGACGCCCACATCGGAAACCTGGACGGCACCCGTCAGGGTGTGCTGCGGGCCAAGAGCGAGATATTCGAGAATCTGCAGGCGGGCGGCCTGGCCGTGCTCAACGGGGACGACTCGCTGCTGAACGCCCTGGATCTGCCCTTTCGGACCCTGCGCTGCGGCGAGAGCGAGAACTGCGATGTCCGGGTGACGGACATCTGTGAGCACGGCATCGAGGGGCTTAGCTGCACTGTGACCACGGGAAAGGACAGCTATCCGCTGAATATCCCGTCCCCGGGGCGGTTTATGATCTATTCGGCGGCCATGGGTGTGGCCATCGGGGAATACCTGGGCCTTACTAAGGACGAAATCATCCGGGGCGTGGCGGCCTACACCCCCACGGGCTCCCGGATGCATCTGATCCACCGGCCCGAGAATCGGCTCATCATCGACGACTGCTACAACGCCAATCCCCAGGCCATGGCCGCGGCTCTGCGCCTGCTGGCTGCCACCGACCGCCCCCGCCGCATGGCCGTGCTGGGGGACATGGGCGATCTGGGGGACCTGTCTCCCAAGGCCCACGGGGACATCGGGCTGCTGCTGAACGAACTGAAGCTGGACTGCGTGGTGGCCATCGGCCGATGGATGGCCTATCTGGCCGAGGCTGCAAAGGGCCATGTCTACCACTTTGACACCCTGGAGCAGGCCTATGAGACTCTGCACCGGGAGTTTACCCCCGGGACTGTGGCGCTGGTGAAGGCCTCCCACGCCATGCATTTTGAAAAAATCGTTGAGGAACTGGAAAAAGCATGATCGACATTGGCGTCTCGGGACTTGTGAAGTCCTTCGACCTGGAAAAGAAAATACTGGATGGACTGACCTTTCAGATAGACACCGGCGAGCGGGTGGGCATCCTGGGCCGCAACGGCGCGGGAAAGACCACGCTGTTCAAGATCCTCACCGGGGAGCTGGACTATGACGAGGGGCAGGTGTTCATTGCCCCCGGCAAGCGGCTGGGGCTCATCTCCCAAATCCCCGTCTATCCGGCGGAATACACCGTGGAGGATGTGCTGCGCACCGCCTTTTCCCGGATGCAGGAGCTGAAGGCGGAGATGGACGCCCTGGCCGAAAAAATGGCCGCCGGGGACAGCAGCGCCGCCACCTTAAAGCGCTACGGCGAGATTAACGCCCGGTTCGAGGGCCTGGGCGGCTGGGACACGGACACGGCGGTGAACAAGGTGGCAAACGGCCTGACCATCGACGGCGCCATGCGGGAGAGACTGTTTTCCGAGCTCTCCGGCGGGGAAAAGACCCGGGTGAACCTGGGGCGGCTGATACTGGAGGACACGGACATCCTGCTGCTGGACGAGCCCACCAACCACCTGGACCTGCAGGCCACCATGTGGCTGGAGGAGTATATCCGGGCTTTCCGGGGCACGGTGCTGACCATCTCCCATGACCGGTATTTCCTGGACCGCACCGTCACCCGCATCATTGAGGTGCTGGACGGAAAGGCGGAGTTTTACAGCGGGAATTACAGCTTCTATGCCGTGGAAAAGGAGCGGCGCTATCAGGAGCGCATGAAGCAGTATCTCAAGGAGCAGGCCAAGATCCAGCAGCTGGAAAAGGCCGCCGAGCAGATGCACCTGTGGGCCTTCATGGGCAACGACGCCCTGCACAAGCGGGCCTTCTCCATGGAAAAGCGCATTGAGCGCATGCGCACCACGGAAAAGCCCACTAAGGCCAAGAAGATGAACGCCCAGTTCGCCAGCCGGGAGTTCCGGGGCGACGAGGTATTGCAGCTCCGGGGCCTTACCAAGGCCTTTGGGGACAGGACGCTGTTTTCTGACATCTATCTCCGGGTGGAGCCCGGGGAACGCATTGCCCTGCTGGGCGAAAACGGCACCGGGAAGACCACGCTGCTGAACATGATCGTGGGCCAGGAGCGGCCGGACAGCGGCTCTATCCGCCAGGGACCGGCGGTGGTCACGGCGTATCTGCCGCAGATCATCCGGTTTGACCACCCGGAGCGGAGTTTGCTGGACACCATGCTCTACGAGAAAAAGGGCATGACCGCCCAAAGCGCCCGCAACCGCCTGGCCCAGTACCAGTTTCAGGGGGAGGACGTGTTCAAGAGTGTTTCCGCCCTGTCCGGCGGGGAGCTGAGCCGCCTGCGGCTGTGCATGCTCATGGACGAGCAGACCAGCTTTCTGATTTTGGACGAGCCCACCAACCATCTGGACATCGCCGCCCGGGAGTGGATCGAGGAGGCGGTGGAGGCCTTTGACGGCACGCTGCTGTTTGTCAGCCACGACCGGTACTTTATCAACCGCTTTGCCACCCGCATTTGGGAGCTGGCCGACGGCACCATTACAGACTATCCCATGGGCTTTACCCAGTACCAGGCTGTGAAGGCCAGGGAAAAGCAGGAGAGCGCCCCGGCCCCCGTCCGGGAGAAGAAGGGCGACACCCGCCCCGCCAAGGGAAATCGATCCCAGCAGGCGGCCCGGCGGCAGCTGACCATCTGCGAGAGCACCATCGCCAAGCTGGAGGGGGAGATAGCCGCCCTGGACGAGGAGATGCAGCGGGTGGGCTGCGACGCAGGCAAGCTGGCGGAGGTCTACGCCAAAAAGCAGGAGACCGAGCGCCGGCTGCAGGAGCAGATGACCCGCTGGGAGGAACTGAGTCTGCAGCTGGAGGAATGAGAAAGGAGCGCACAGCAATGAGCGACATTTTATGCGTATATTACTCCCGCACCGGGAGAACGGAAAAGGCCATGACCGAGATTGCCCAGGCACTAAACGCAGACCTGGTGAAGATCGAGGACGGCCAGGACCGCAGCAAGCTCCGGGGCTATCTGCGCTCGGGCCTGGAGGCTATGAGCAAAAAGCTCTGCCCCATTGAGCCCGTGCAGACGGAGCGGCCCTTAAACGAATATCGTTTGGTCATCATCGGCACACCCGCCTGGGCGGGCCGGTGCGCCAGCCCCGTCAAGAGCTTTTTGGTCCAAAATGCCGGGAAGCTGCCCCAGGTCTCCTGCGTGGTCACCCGCAGCGGCACCGATCGCTGCGACGATGTGCTGGCCCACATGGCCACCGTATTAAAGCGCATGCGCCTGACGGATGCGTCTCTGCGGCCGGACGACGCGGGGTATGAGTTCTGGCGGGATAAGTTCATCCAGGACACCAAAAACGCCCTGGGGCTGTGAGCATGGAGGAGAAGCTGAAGCGGGCGGCCCTGCGGCTGCAGGAGGTGGAAATGCTCCTGTCCCAGCCGGAGGTGTACGCCGACCCTGCCCGCCTGCGGGACTTGAATCGGGAGCAGAAGGAGCTTGCGCCGGTGGTGACAGCCTTCCGGGAGCTGGAAGCGGCCCGGGACATGCAGCGGGAGGCGGAGGGGATGCTCTCCGACCCGGAGCTGCGGGACCTGGCCCGGGAGGAGCTGCTGGAGGCCCGGGAGCGGCAGGATCGGCTCACACAGGAGCTGAAGCTGCTGCTTCTGCCCAGGGACCCGGATGACGGACGCAGTGTGGTTCTGGAGCTGCGGGCCGGAGTCGGCGGCGAGGAGGGCGCCCTGTTTGCCGCCGACCTGCTGCGCATGTACCTGCTCTACGCGGACAAATGCGGCTGGCAGGCGGACGTAGTCTCCCGCAGCGACACGGAGCTGGGGGGCGTGAAGGAGGCGTCGGTCACCGTGGAGGGGGCCGGGGTCTATGCCCGGCTGAAGTTCGAGGGCGGCACACACTGCGTCAAGCGCGTGCCGGAAACGGAGAGCGCCGGGCGCATCCACACCTCCACCGCCACCGTGGCTGTGCTGCCCGAGGCGGAGGAGACGGAGGTTTTCATCTCTCCGGAGGACCTGCGCATTGACACCTACCGCTCCGGCGGCGCCGGGGGCCAGCATGTGAACAAGACCGAGTCCGCCATACGCATCACCCACCTGCCCACGGGCCTGGTGGCGGAGTGCCAGGACGAGCGCAGCCAATATAAAAACAAGGACAGAGCCATGAAGATCCTGTGCTCCCGGCTTTACGCCCGGCAGCGGGCGGAGGCGGACGCCGCCCAGGCGGCCCAGCGCAGGAGTCAGATCGGCGGCGCCGAGCGGGCCGAACGGATCCGCACCTACCGGTTCCACGAGAAGATCGTGGTGGACCACCGCCTGCCCGGCGACAGCAAAAGTTTTTCCCTTGGCCCGGTGCTGGACGGAAATCTGGACGGGATCATTGATGCCCTCACCGCACAGCAGCAGGCCGAGAAATTATTACAGCAAGCCAACAACTGATCAGATAAGGAGGAAACGATGATGTTGACACAGAGAAAAATGCAGTATGATAAGGCCGGTCCTAAGGTAGCAGAGGCCCTGAACAAGCGCTATTTTGAAGCCTACTATTGCTCGGGCCGCGCCGAGGCCCTGGAAAAGATCCTGGAGCTGATCCCCCAGGGGCATGTCGTTTCCTGGGGCGGCGCTACCACCGTGGACGAGCTGGGCGTGAAGGATGCCCTGCGCCAGCGGGGCCAGGCCGTTATCGACCGGGACACCGCCAAGGACGCCCAGGAGCGCCAGGAGATGCTGAAAAAGGCCCTCACCTGCGATACCTTCCTCATGGGCAGCAACGCTGTCTCTGCCGACGGCCAGCTGGTGAATATCGACGGCACCGGCAACCGGGTGGCGGCTCTGTGCTTCGGCCCCTCCCAGGTGATCGTGGTGGCGGGCATGAACAAGGTGGCCGGGGACCTGGACGGCGCCATGCGCCGGGCCCGGGAAGTGGCCGCACCCATCAACGCCCAGCGATTCCAGCTGAAGACCCCCTGCTCCGTAAACGGCCTGTGCGCCGACTGCAAGGGCCCCGACAGCATCTGCGCCCAGATCGTCACCACCCGGCTCTGCAAGCCCGCGGGACGGATCAAAGTCATCCTGGTGGGGGAAGATCTGGGATTCTGATAACTGGCGAAAAACCTTTTTTAAAAAAGAGGAAATCAATTTGAAAACAAGGGTATTTCACCCCGAAAACGGGGAAAATGAAATCAAGGAAGCAGCGCGGATCCTCCGGGAGGGGGGACTGCTGGGCATCCCCACGGAAACGGTCTACGGCCTGGGGGCCAACGCACTCAACGAGGACGCGGTGCTGCATATTTTCCAGGCCAAGGGCCGCCCCCAGGATAACCCGCTGATCCTCCATGTGCCGGAGGCCGGCTGGCTGGAGCGGTACTGCGCGGCTGTGCCGGAGACGGCCTACCGCCTGGCCCGGGAGTTCTGGCCGGGGCCGCTGACTATGATCCTGCCCCGGAAGACCATCGTGCCCCTGCGCACCACCGGCGGGCTGGAGACGGTGGGCGTCCGCTGCCCGGACCACGCCGTAACCCGGGAGATCATCCGGGAGGCGGGGGTGCCTGTGGCCGCCCCCAGCGGCAACACCTCCGGCCGGCCCAGCCCCACCAGCGCCGCCGACATGCTGGAGGATATGGACGGCAAGATAGACGGCATCGTGGACGGAGGGCCGTGCCGGGTGGGGGTGGAATCCACCATCATCGACCTGACGGTGACGCCCCCGCAGCTGCTGCGCCCCGGCGGCCTGCCCCTGGAGGAGCTGCGGCGCGTTCTGGGGGAGGTGGCCGTGGACAAGGCCGTGACACAGAAGGTCACGGGACGGGAGCCGCCCCGGGCCCCGGGCATGAAATACCGCCACTATGCCCCCCACGCCCCGGTGACGGTGGTCACCGGCCGGCCCGAACGCAGCGCCGCGTTTATACAGGCAGCGCTGCAGGAGGGGGAAGGGGTCATCTGCTTTGAGGAGTTCCGGCAGCGGTTTGCGGGCCGGGCACTGCAGTCCCTGGGGGCGGCGGAGGACACCGCCCAGCAGGCCCACCGGGTCTTTGACGCCCTGCGACGGTTCGACAGCACGGATGTTACGCATATCTACGCCCAGTGCCCCGATGACACCGGCCTGGGCCTGGCGGTGGGCAACCGGCTGAAGAAGGCGGCGGGCTTTCACATTGTGGACGCCGACCGCCTGCCGGACCTTGTCATCGGCATCACCGGCGGCACCGGCAGCGGCAAGACCAGCGCCCTGCGGGCCCTGGAGACCCTGGGGGGAAGGATCATCGACTGCGACGCCGTGTACCACCGGGAGCTGGCTGCGAATTTCGACATGCGCCGGGACATTACCCGGGCCTTCGGCGAGGTATTCGACGGGGGAAAGCTGGACCGGCAGAAGCTGGGCGGCATCGTCTTCTCCGACCCGGACGCCCTGCAGAAGCTCAACGACATCGTGAATTTCCACCTGCTGCCGGTGATCCGCCGGGAGGCGGCGGGGCAGCTGATCGTGGGGCTGGACGCCATCAATCTCTTTGAGAGCGGGCTGGCGGCCCACTGCCGGGAGACGGTGGCGGTGCTGGCGCCCAGGGAGCAGCGGGTGCGGCGCATCATGCTCCGGGACGGCATATCCGAGGACTATGCCCGGCTGCGCATCGGCGCCCAGCAGCCGGAGGAATACTATGAGAGCCGCTGCGGGCGGCTGCTGTATAACCGGGCGGAAAGCGCCGGAGAATTTGAGGCCCAGGCCCGGGTGTTTTTCAGAAATCTGATTTGGGAGGTATTTGACCATGAGTGAGGAAAGAAAGGCCCTGCGGGAAAAGCTGCTGAGTCAGCGGAAGAACGGCTACGACCGCATCAAGGCGGAGGAGCTGCAGGCCATGGAGCGCTACTGCGGCCTGTATAAGACCTTCCTGCAGCAGGGAAAAACCGAGCGGGAGTGCGCCCAGAAAACCGTGGAGCTGGCCCGGCAGGCGGGCTTTAAGCCCTATGAGCGGGGCATGGCCCTGGCCGCCGGGGACAAGATCTACCGGGTGAACCGGGATAAGAGCGTCATGCTGGCGGTGATGGGCCGGGAGAGCCTGGCGCAGGGCGCACACATCGTGGCTGCCCATATCGATTCCCCCCGGCTGGACCTGAAGCCCAATCCCCTGTACGAGGACAGCGAGATGGCCTTTTTCAAAACCCACTACTACGGCGGCATCCGCAAGTATCAGTGGGTGACCATCCCCCTGGAGCTCCACGGGGTGGTGGCCAAGAAGGACGGCACTGTGGTGCCCGTGAAGCTGGGCGAGGGGGACGAGGCCAAGTTCGTCATCACGGATCTGCTGCCCCATCTGGGCGGCGAGCAGGGGAAAAAGCCCCTGAACGAGGCCGTGCCCGGGGAGAGCCTGAACATCCTGCTGGGCAGCTGCCCCACCGGGGAGGAGGACGAAAAGGACCGGGTGAAGATGCATATTTTGGAGAAGCTGCACGAAAAGTATGGCATCACCGAGGACGACTTTACCTCCGCCGAGCTGGAGGCCGTGCCTGCGGCCCAGCCCACGGACATCGGCCTGGACGCCAGCCTCATCGGCGCCTACGGCCACGACGACCGGGTGTGCGGCTACGCCGGCCTGCAGGCCATGCTGGAGCTCTCCAGCCCCGCCAAGACCGCCGTGTGCATGCTGGCGGACAAGGAGGAGATCGGCTCCATGGGCGTCACGGGCATGCAGTCCGCCGCCTTCGATACCTTTATGCACGACCTGTGCGACGGGCAGGGTGTGCCTCTGCGGGCGTGCTATGAGAATTCCTTCTGCCTCTCCTGTGACGTGACGGCGGCCTATGACCCCAACTTCCCGGAGGTGTTTGAAAAGCGCAACGCCGCCTTTGTCAACTACGGCATCGGCCTGTGCAAATATACCGGCGCCCGGGGCAAATCCGGCGCGTCGGACGCCTCGGCGGAGACGGTGGCCTATGTGCGCCGGGTGCTGGACGAGGCGGACGTGCTGTGGCACATCTCGGAGCTGGGCAAGGTGGACGCCGGCGGCGGCGGCACCGTGGCCATGTATATGGCCAACCGCAACATCGCAACTCTGGACGCGGGTGTGCCGGTGCTGAGCATGCACGCCCCCTTTGAGACGGTGTCCAAGCTGGACTGCTATATGACCTACAAGGGCTGCAAGGCTGTTTACGAAGCGGAGTAAAACGACCTGACCCGAAAAGCCGCCGCCCATGCAGGCGGCGGCTTTTTTATTGACAATGCGGCGAATTCCGGTATAATAATATAGCATATTATTGGTGAAAAAGGAGATGGAAGGAAATGAACAGCCAGTTTACCCTTTCTTGCTGCTCCACGGTTGACCTCCCCTATGCGCACCTGGTGCAGCGGCAGATCCCCGTCCTGTTTTATACCTATGTAGTGGACGGGCAGGAGTATGTGGACGACATGGGCCGGGATCCGGAGGCCCTGCCCCGGTTTTACCGGTTTTTACAGGAGGGGAAGCTCCCCCAGACCTCCCAGATCAACGTGGCTACCTATGTGGAGTTTTTCGAGCAGCAGCTGCAAAAGGGCGACCTGCTGCACATTGCCTTCACCTCCGGTCAGTCCGGCTCGGTGAACAACGCCTACATCGCCGCCGAGACGCTGCGGGAGAAGTATCCGGAGCGGAAGATCCAGGTCATCGACTCCCTATGCTCCTCCTCGGGCTACGGCCTGCTGGTGGACGAGGCTGCCGACCTGCGGGACGCGGGGAAATCCCTGGAGGAGACTGCCCAGTGGGTGCTGGCAAACCGCAATAAGGTACACCACCAGTTCTTCTCCTCCGACATGACCCAGTTCCGGCGCACCGGCCGGGTGTCCGGCGCGGCGGCCATGGTGGCCACGGTGCTGAACATCTGCCCCATCATGCGGCTGAACGACGAGGGACGCATCATCGCCTATGACAAGGTTCGTGGCAAGAAAAGGGCTGTGGCCGTGACGGTGGAGAACATGCTGCAGCACGCTCAAAACGGCGCGGACTACGCCGGGCGGTGCTATATCTGCAACTCCGACTGCCCGGAGGACGCGAAGCTCCTGACGGACGCCATCGAGGAGAAGTTCCCGAACCTGAAGGGCAAGATCGTCCAGTGCGACATCGGCACCATCATCGGCTCCCACGCGGGCAAGGGCACGGTGGCCGTATTCTTCATGGGCGACGAGCGGCCGCATATGGAATGAACACTGCCGGAAATCCCTTTGGAATTTTCCGACAAGGGGTTTGCAGCAAAATATTGAATGGGAAAGACGCTATAGGAGAGACAACAGCTTGGAAGATTTTTTGAAGGAAAGCATGGACTATCTGGCCCGGGAGGACGGGGAGGTGGGCGCGTGGCTGCGGCGGGAGTATGGGCGGCAGCAGGAAAACATCGAGCTCATCGCCTCGGAGAACATTACCTCCCCGGCGGTAATGGCCGCTGTGGGCAGCTGCCTGACCAACAAATACGCCGAGGGATACCCCGGCCGGCGGTATTACGGCGGGTGCGAGTATGTGGACGAGATCGAGCGGCTGGCCATTGACCGGGCCAAGGCGCTGTTCGGGGCGGAGTATGCCAACGTGCAGCCCCATTCCGGAGCCCAGGCCAATTTGGCGGCCTACGCGGCCCTGCTGCAGCCGGGGGACACCCTTGTGGGCATGGACCTCTCCGGTGGGGGACATCTGACCCATGGGGCGTCGGTGAACCAGTCTGGGAAGCTCTACCGGGCCGTCAGCTACGGGGTGGACCAGCAGACCGGGCGCATCGACTATGACCGGGTGGAGGATATCGTGAAGCAGGCCCGGCCCAAGCTGCTGGTGGCCGGGGCGTCGGCCTATCCCCGGGCGCTGGATTTTGAGGCCTTTGCCGACATCGCCCACCGCCACGGGGCGCTGCTGATGGTGGACATGGCCCACATTGCGGGGCTGGTGGCCGGCGGCCAGCACGAGAGCCCCGTGCCCTATGCAGACGTGGTGACCACCACCACCCACAAGACCCTCCGGGGGCCTCGGGGCGGGGTGATCCTGGCGAAAGGGGAATGGGCCAAAAAGATAAACAGCGCCGTATTCCCCGGCATGCAGGGCGGGCCGCTGCTGCATGTCATCGCGGGGAAGGCGGTGTGCTTCCGGGAAGCTATGGAGCCGGCGTTCCGGGACTACGCCCGGTGGACGGTGGAAAACGCCGCTGCCCTGGCCAAGGCCATGCAGAATAACGGCTTTGACCTGGTGTCCGGCGGAACGGACAACCACCTGATGCTGGTGGATCTGCGCAGCCACGGCATTACCGGCCGGGACCTACAGGAGCGGCTGGACGGGCTGCACATCACCCTGAACAAAAACGCCATCCCCGGCGACCCGGAAAAGCCCATGGTCACCAGCGGCGTGCGCATAGGCACGCCCTGCGTCACCACCCGGGGCTTTGGACCCGCCGACATGGAGGTCATCGCCCGGTGCATCCATCTGGCCTGCCGCAATGACCCGGCGGACCGGGCGTTCATCCTGGATGCCGTCAGAGAGCTGGCGGAGCGGTATCCCCTGTATAAAGGCTGACAAGCCAATGTTTCCCGAGAAAACAACGCCCTCTGCGCGACTGCGCAGGGGGCGTTTGTGACTGCCGAAAAATCCTTTGGATTTTTCCGACAAAAGACTTGCAGGCTGCTGCGCGCATAATTTCGGTGCGAAGCGCCGAAATTCCACACTGGCAGCCTGAGCGGTATTTTCTCTCACGCACATGTCGCGAGAG
>ERZ791865.1421-NODE-1421-length-23047-cov-5.774052_pt1 | contig 23047 bp, 20 predicted proteins | sample MGYA00509942_ERZ791865 | MGnify/ENA primary metagenome ERZ791865 (study PRJEB30046, sample SAMN00792098) | human gut metagenome | study: EMG produced TPA metagenomics assembly of the A metagenome-wide association study of gut microbiota in type 2...
CCGTCACGCCTGCGGCGTGCCACTGCCCGGGTTGCGGCTCCCAGCGTCTGCTTCGCTGTCGCTCGCATCCTGCTGGCCGCGGCCCCAACAGCTCCTCCCTGTTTCCGCCGCTGGCGGCGGTCGTCGTTGTTGCTCCCAAAGGGAGAGGCTTTGGCATATCGGAATATCTCTATACACCAAAAGCGCCCGGCGGATACCCGCCGGGCGCTTTTGGCATTGACAGAACAATGACAGGAGAATAATTGGGAATTGGGAAATTGGAATAGGTCTTAGTTTATGCGGCCTTTGCCGGGGCAAAGACCAGAGCCTTCTTGCGGCGGTTCTGCATTGTGCGCACCACACAGCTCAGGGTGAAGTTGATGATGAAGTAGATGACACAGGCCGTGCCGAACAGCACCATGACGTCGGAGACGTTCACCGTGCCGAGGCCATTGTAAGTACCGGCGGCGCTCAGCAGCTGGCGGATGCGGGCCATCAGCTCGATGGTGGCCACGTTTGCCAGATAGGAGGAGTCCTTGATGGTGGTGATGACCTGGCTGAGCAGGGTCGGCACGATGTTGCGGTAAGCCTGCGGCAGGACGATGTAGAGCAGCACCTCAGCGGTGTTGAAGCCCTGTGCATAGCCGGCCTCGAACTGGCCCTTGGACACGCCGTTCAGGCCGCCGCGGACGATCTCGGCGATGACGGAGGAGTTGAAGAGGATGAGGGCCAGAGCGGCCTTGAACAGAAGCTTCATCTCCACGCTGGTCAGGCCGAACATCTTGCGGGCGAAGAAGCTCGGGCAGGGGCAGAACACCACACAGATGAAGATCCAGAGCAGGTAGGGCGTATTGCGGAACAGCTCGATATAGGCGGTAGCAAACCAGCCGAGGATGCGGGTCGGACCCTTTTTGCAGTAGGTGCGGGCCAGCGCCAGCAGAGAGCCCACGATGAGGCCCATGATGACGCCCAGCACCGAGATGATGCAGGTGAAGGCCACGCCGCGCAGCAGGTAGAGCATGACGCCTTCTCTTGTCAGGATGGAAAGGCTTGCAGCAAGCGTCTTCATATCAGGCAGCCTCCTTCAGCTCTACTTTCTTGGCAGCGGTCTTGAGACCCGGGTTCACGCGGCCCTTGCGCTCCTTGAGGGAAGCTTCCCAGCGGGCTGCCAGCGTGGACAGCGGGAAGCAGACCACGAAGAAGATGAGGCCGCAGACGATATAAGCGGGGGCGTATGCGCCGCCGGTGGAAGCACCGGTGACGAAGCTGTAGGTCACGCTGATGAGGTCAGCGCCGCCCACGATGTAGAGGCAGGAGGTGTTCTTGAAGAGGTTGACCACCTGGTTGACCATCGGAGGGAGCATCACGGGGATGCTCTGGGGCAGGATGATGTAGCCCATCCGCTGCAGATAGTTGAAGCCCTGAGCCTGTGCAGCCTCGAACTGGCCCTTCGGCACAGACTCGATGGCGGCGCGGACGACCTCGCCCATGTAAGCGCCGGTGTAAACGCCCAGTGCAATGATGCCGGTGCGGATGACGCCGAGGCTCACGCCTGCAAATGCCAGCGCATAATACAGGAAGCACAGCTGCAGCAGCAGCGGGGTGTTCTGGACGAACTCAACGTAAATGCGGGCGATGATGCGCAGCAGCTTACTGCCGCTGGTGGACATCAGGCCCAGCGCAGCGCCGATGATGAAGGCCAGCGCCAATGCGCAGACGGCGGTCTGCAGCGTGTTGCCCAGACCCAGCAGAAAACTCTCACGATGCGTCCAGACGGTGGACCAGGACTCTAACGAAAACAAGCCAGACATGGCAAACTCCCCTTTCCCTACGCTCTCTTGGTTCTGAAAAGTCTGGGCTTAATCCAGACCGTTGTCTTTGATGAGCTGCTCGATGGTGCCATCTGCCAGCCAGCCCTTGACGAGGTCATCGCACAGGGTGGAGAAGTCGCTGCCCTTCTTGGTGGCGACGCCATACTCCTGCGGGCTGAACTCAGCGTCAATGTAGCTGCGGCCCTCGGTCTTGTAGATGGCGAGGATGGACTTATCGACGCAGAAGCCCTGCACTTCGCCTGCGCTCAGTGCGGTGCTGATGGCGGGATAATCGTCGTACTGACGGAAGGAGATGCCATCCTTCCAGGTGTCGGCGTTGAAGGTGTCGGCGTCGAAGTTTGCGCCGTCCAGCACGCCCTCGTCGATCATGGCCTTGACCAGAGCACGAGCGGAGGTGGAGCCGGAGGAGACGCCCACGACCTTGTCCTTCAGGTCAGCCAGACCCTTGATGCCGGTGGAGTCCTCCACCAGAACGGAAACGTAGTCGGTATAGTAGGGGGTGGAGAAGTCCCAGGTCTTCTTGCGCTCTTCGGTGATGGTGAAGGTAGCCAGAACGGCGTCGATGTCGCCGGAGTCCAGCAGCTCGCCGCGGGTGGCGGCGGTGACCGTGGTGAACTCAACGTCCACGCCCAGGTGCTCTGCGATCATCTCTGCGAGGCTGTCCTCGAGGCCCTTGTACTCGCCGGTGAGGGTATCCTGGAAGCTGAAGCCCTTAACTGCGTTCTTGACGCCCACTTTCAGGACACCGCGGTCCACGATGGCCTGGGTGTCAGCGCCCAGCGCTGCAGTGGAAGCGGCTGCGCTGCCGGCGGCAGAAGATGCCGTGGAGGATGCCGTAGAGGCTGCAGTGGAGCTTGCAGAGCCGCCGCAGGCGGTCAGGGCAGCAGCAGCGCCCACCAAACCAGTGACTTTCAGGAAATCACGACGCGAGATCTTTTTCATAATAAACCACTCCTCTTTATTTTTTTCGGCCCGAGCGGCTTTCCCTGTCCGCTCCGAAAACGGCCTGTTATCAACAACGGCGTCTCACCACAACTTGTGAGTCCCTGCCGTGTCAACCTTTGTTGTTCGTCCTCTCAGCGGACGATCTTGCTCAGGAACTGCCGGACGCGCTCGTTCTTGGGGTTGGTGAAGAAGTGCTCCGGCGTGCCTTCCTCAATGATCTGGCCGTCCGCCATAAAGACGATACGGTCGGCCACGTTTCGTGCAAAGCCCATCTCGTGGGTGACGACCACCATCGTGATGTTCTTCTCGTGTGCCAGCTTTACCATGACATCCAGCACTTCCTGGATGGTCTCAGGATCGAGGGCCGAAGTCGGCTCGTCGAACAGGATGATCTTGGTCTGTGCGCAGAGGGCGCGTGCAATGGCGATGCGCTGCTGCTGGCCGCCGGACAGCTGCGGAGGGTAGACATCCGCTTTGTCCCGGAGGCCGACGACCTCAAGATAATGATATGCCAGCTCTTCGGCCTCTGCCTTGGTCTTGTGATGGAGCTTCATAGGTGCCAGCGTCAGGTTTTTGAGCACCGTCATGTGGGGGTAGAGGTTGAACTGCTGGAAGACCATGCTCATGTTGTCGCGGACGATCTTGGTCTTGTTCTTGTTGGTCAGCTCCTGACCGTCGATGTAGACATGGCCGCTGGTCGGCTCTTCCAGAAAGTTCATGCAGCGGACGGTGGTAGATTTGCCGCTGCCGGACGGTCCGATAATGACCAGCTTTTCGCCCTCGGCGACCTCGAGGTTCACGTCTTTGAGGACGTGCAGGTCTCCGAAGTACTTGTCAACGTGTTCGAGTTTGATCACTGTGATTCCCGCCTTTCCCTATCCTGTTCTGTCGTCCGTGCTCCAGCGCCGCGGACAGCGCATCTTGTGCGGCTTTCCCGAACCGCACACAAAAACGAAAAAATAAAAAAGGCGCAAAGTGAATACATCCACTTAAGCGCCTTTGCTTTCGTTGGTTAAAGTATAGTCTTTTTTCGCTTGACTTTCAATCCATAAAGTGCAACAAAAATCAGAGCGGGTCAATCTGCATTTTGGAAAGCTGCACAAACATCGTACTTAAAATCCGTAAATCAGCGGGTCATCAGCAGGAGCAGCGCCGATGCGACGGCCTGCAGGATGAGCCAGCGGGCCACCACCTGCTCGTCGCTCCAGCCCATGCGCTTGCGCACATGGTCGTGCAGCGGGGTGAGGGTGTTCTTGAGGATGCTGATGTGGAGGAAGCGCTTGAAGCTGATCTTCAGGATGCCGAGGCTGCCGTCCACGATGAACACCAGCGCCGCCAGCAGGAAGGCGAACGGGTGGCCGCACTTGAGGGCCAAGATGGCGAGGAAGAAGCCCATGGCGCGGCTGCCGGCGTCGCCCATCAGGAGGCTGGAGGGCTTTGCGTTGGACCACAGGTAGGCCAGCAGTGCGCCGATAAAGACGATGGCAGCGGTGGAGTAGTCCCCCAGCTCCTCGCCGTAAGCCAGCAGGAAGGTGCCGATGCTCACCACCGCGAGGCTGGCAGACAGGCCGTCCACGCCGTCGGTGCAGTTGACCACATTGATGCTGGCCCAGATGAGGATGACGATGAGCAGCAGGTAGAGCGGATAGGCAATGGTGAAAGTAGTGCTCAGGAAGTTGACGCTCGTGCCGTTGAAGTTCAGATAGGTAACACCTGCCACCACGGCGATGACGAAGTCGATGAGGCCCTTCTTGTACTCGTTCCACGCCGTCTCGGAGGCGTCGTCAAAGTAGCCCGACAGCATGGAGGCAATGAGCAGAACGGTATAAATAAGGTACTCTACCTTAAAAGGCACCACCGCCAGCGTCACCAGCGCGATACAGAGCACGAAGATGAGTCCGGAACCCCGGGCCTTGCCCTTGGAGAGCTCGCCGTTGACGGCGAAGGCACGGCCATGGTCGTGGGGGAGCTTGTCGTGGAAGACCGAGTCCATCAGGGCGGTCAGGGCAAACGCCAGCAGGAACGCCAGCGCGTCCACGGTCTGCTGGCCGGTAGCTGAAATAAGCTGCAGCATATTTTGAACCTCTTTCAATGATATTCTTCTTACTCCGAGAGTGTATCACGCCAGAGCCAAAAAATCAATCGCCCGGTTTGACAATCTTCCTCCCCGTGCCTATAATAGTAAGGCAGCTTATCAACACAGAAAACAGGAGACGACATGACACTTTCTTTGGAGCAGCTCTCGGCCCGGATGCGGCAGGGCGAGGACATCCCGCTGTCCGACACGGCCCGCATCGCGCTGGCTCTGAGCATCCCTTCCATTCTGGAGCAGCTGGTGGTCACGGCGATGGAGTACATCGACGCCGCCATGGTGGGCCACATCGGCGCAGAGGCCACCGCCGCCATCGGCATCGTCAGCTCGAGCACCTGGCTGCTCCACGGCATCCTTGTGGGACTGTACACCGCGTTTTCGATCCAAATCGCCCAGTACCTCGGGGCCGACCGCCGGCAGGACGCCCGGGGCGTGCTGCGGCAGTCCATGCTCTTCAACCTCATCCTGGGTCTGGGCGCTGCGGCTTTCGGCGTCGGCATCAGCCGCTTCCTGCCCGGGTGGCTGGGGGCGGACATCTCGCTTCAAGCCGATGCCAGCGCCTACTTCGCCATCTGGTCGGCGGCCCTCCCCTTCACGATGGCCATGGGAATGTACACAGCCATGCTCCGCGCCACCGGCGACGCCCTGACGCCCAGCCTGATCAGCGTGCTGGTCTGTTTGCTGGACGTGGTGTTCAACTTCTTCCTCATCAACCCCACCCGGCAGATCCTGCTCTTCGGCCAGAGCGTCACAGTCTGGGGTGCCGGCCTCGAAGTCCCGGGTGCGGCACTTGGCACAGCGTTTTCCACGACCATCGGCGGTCTTCTGGCGCTGGGCGTCCTGCTGCTGCGGGACGGCCCGCTTTGCATCCGAAAACCCGGCAGCTGGCGCATCACCTCCGCCTGCCTGCGCAACCTCTGGCGGGTGGGTACACCGCTGGCCGCTGAGCGTGCGGCCCTCTCGTCGGCGCAGGTGCTGCTCGTCCGTATCGTCTCGGTCCTCGGCACGGTGGCCATCGCGGCCAACAGCCTCGGCGTCAGCGCCGAGGGCCTCTGCTACATGGCAGGCTACGGCATTCAGGACGCCTCCATCGCCCTCATCGGGCAGGCCGTCGGCGCACACCGCCGGGATATGGCGAAGCGGTTCGCCTGGCTCTGCACGGCAATGGGCATCGGTATCATGGCGCTGTCCGGCGTGGGGCTCTGGCTCTTCGCCCCGGCCCTTATGGGCATCTTCACGGCAGATGCCGCCGTCATCGCGCTGGGTGCGCAGGTCCTCCGCATCGAGGCTTTTGCAGAGCCGATGTTCGGAGCCAGCATCGTAGCAAGCGGCGCGATGCAGGGCGCAGGCGACAGCACAGGCTGCTTCCTGCTGAACCTGTTCAGCATGTGGGGCGTCCGGCTCACCCTCGCCTTCCTGCTGGCTCCCCGGCTGGGCCTTGTGGGCGTCTGGGCCGCCATGTGCATCGAGCTCTGCATCCGGGGCGCGCTGTTCCTCATTCGGCTTGCAAGGGGCAAGTGGCTCGATAAAGGAGCGTTACAATAAACAAAATGGGCATGTGCCGGCGGCACATGCCCATTTTGTTTATTCAAATTTACTTCCGGCCATGCAGGATGGGAGACAGGGGCTTATAGATGACCATGCAGAGCACGGCGTCCAGCAGACCCTTGACCAGCGTGAAGGGCAGGTTGAAGATGACGAGGCACTTCATGAGGCTGTCGGCAGAGGGCAGGATGGCCTGATACATGCCGAGGATAGCCTCCAACGGCATATGGTAGAACTCCACATAGGCCGGGTAGGTGATGAAGTAGTTGGAGGGCACACTGAAGACGGCCATTGCGGCGGCACCCGCTACCGCGCCAAGGATGGCGGTCTTGCGGCTCTTATGATGCTTGTAGATGAAGCCCGCCACAGCGGAGAAGACAGCGCCCAGCATAAAGTTGCACAGCTCGCCGACACAGGCAGTGCTGGTACCCTTGACGACGATGTGGAGCAGGTTCTTCATGAAGCTGATGACCACGCCGTACACCGGGCCGAGGGCGAACGCGCCCAGCAGGGCGGGCAGGTCGGAGAAGTCCATCTTGACGAAGGACGGGATGAGCATCGGGACGGGGAACTCGATGAACATCAGGATGAACGCCACTGCGCTGAGCATGGCGGCAACGGTCAGGTTGTGGGTCGTATCTTTTCTCATAATTTTCCTCCCGGGGCGGCTGCCCCATTCAAATAAAGACTGGAAAGCCCTTTTCTCGCTCGCTGGAACCGGGAAGACAAATGAAAACGCGCCCTGCCATAGCTTACACTATAACAGGGCGCGCACAAACAAATCAAATTGTCTGCCGTTTCTTGCATCCGGACTATACCGTTGGCCCCGGAGTCTCACCGGGTCAGCACTCTTTGGGAGTGGTCGCGGGCTGTACCGCCAGTGGGGAATCGCACCCCGCCCTGAAACGAACTTTCTTCGCAGAGTATAACGCGGCGGGTTTGTCTTGTCAAGCCCTTTTATGCATTTTTTAACAAGCCTCTCCCGATTTGCACCGCTGGCTGTAATATGATATACTGATTTTATTATTCGTCAGGAAGGTATCTGTTTCTATGCTTTTCACCATCAACGATCTCGGCTTTTCCATCGCCGGACTGCTGCTGGAAGGCTGGCTGGCCTTTGCAGCCCGGTGCGTCTGTGCGCTGGCCCTGCTGTTCATCGGCTGGGTCGTCAGCCGCTGGCTGCAAAAAAGCCTCTTCCCCCGCCTGCTGAAACGCAACTGGCACTTTGCCTTTACGCACCCCCTGCTGGAAAGTTTCGCCCGCCCGGCGGCCCGCATCGCGTGGTACACCGGCATGTATCTGGCCCTGCGCAGCCTGCCCTGGGCCATCCCCGGCCTTGCGGCCCTGCTGCTCAAAGTCTACCGGATGATGCTGGTCTTCCTCATCGGCACCGGCTTCTACCACGCTTCCGGCATCGCGGCTCTGCTGCTGGCCTCGTCCAGCGAAGAAGTCCGCACCAACCGCACCCTGCTCACCCTGCTGGATAAAGTCTACAAAGTAGCCGTCGTGGTGCTCTGCGGCGCGACCATCGCACAGGAGAGCGGCCTGCCCGTGGGCAGCGTCGTGGCCAGTGCCGGTCTTATCGGCCTTACGATCTCTCTGGCCGCACAGGATATGGCCAAGAATTTCTTCAGCGGCGTGGTCATCCTGCTGGACAAGCCCTTCTCCATCGGTGACTGGATCACCGTCGGCGACGTGGAGGGCGAAGTGGTGGACATCAACTTCCGCTCCACGAAAGTCCGGGCCGTGGATAACTCCATCTACATCCTCACCAACAGCACCGTCAGCAGTGCCACCATCAACAACGCTACCCTCCGCAACAAGCGGCTCTACCGCTTCACGCTGGGCGTTACCTACGACACCACCCGACCCCAGCTGGAAAAGCTGATGGCCGACCTCGACGCCATGCTCAAGGCCAGCCCCGACACCTACGAGGACACCGCCTTTGTCCGGATGACCGGCTTCGGCGACTCGAGCATCAACCTGATGGTCTCTGCCTATCTGCGCACCGCCGACCTCGGCGTGTTTTTGCGGATGCAGAACGATTTGAACCTCAACATCATGGACGTGATGAAGGCCGACGGCGTGGATTTCGCATTTCCCTCCACGACGGTCTACCTCGCAAAAGAAAACTGACAGCAAAAAAGCCGATGCAGCTGCATCGGCTTTTTTGTTACAGCGCAATATCCAGCGCCATCATGAGGGCGAACCCCAGCACTACGCTGATGACGCCCGCCGGTTCGTCCTGCTCCACGGCTTCCGGTATCATCTCCTGAGCCGTCACGCAGACCATGCACCCGGCGGCGGCGCTCATGAGCCACGGCAGAGCCGCGCTCACCCAGCCCGCGAGGGCCAGCGCCAGCAGCGCCCCCAGCGGCTCCACGAGGCCCGACGCAGCACCGGCGCAGAAGGCTTTCCGTCTCCCCTGCCCGGCCTGCACCAGCGGCAGGCTCACCGCCGCGCCTTCCGGGATATTCTGCAAGCCGATGCCCAGTGCAAGGGCCAGCGCCCCGCTGACGGCCTCCGGCTCACCCTGCAGGGCCAGCGCCGCCGCAAGTCCCACCACCATGCCCTCGGGCAGATTGTGGAGAGTCACGGCCAGCACCACCCGGCCCATCCGGCCATGCTCTTTGGACCCGGTGTGCATCAGCCGCCCGGCAGCCTCTTCCAGCCGCAGCAGGCCCACAGCACCCAGCACCAACCCCGCCGCCGGGGCCAGCCAGACCGGCAGTATCCCGGCCTCCGCCCGCTCGATGGCAGGCAGCAGCAGGCTCCACACGCTGGCGGCCAGCATGATGCCCGCCGCCATGCCGCAGAGCATCCGCCGGGTGCGGGGCTCGTCGGCCCGACGCACCAGAAAGACCCCCGCCGCTCCCAGCGCCGTACAGAGCGCCGGCAGCAGCAGGATGACCGCTGCAAACAGATAGACGTTCACATTGCATTCCCCCTTCCCACCGATGTATGCGGCGGAAAGGGGGAATGTGAAGAGAAAAAGCTCTCCTCATTCCGGCAGCTCATGCAGGGTAAATTCGTTTTTTGTTGTTTCCAGTATTCCCTCATCCCGCATTTTGCCCAGCTCTTTCGAGAGGGCGCTGCGGTCGAGGTTGAGGTGATCGGCCAGGCCCTGACGGTCGAAGGGGATGCGGAAACTTTTGCTGCCCGCCTTCGCGGCCTGATTGGAGAGATACAGCAGCAGCCGTCCCCGGACGGTCTTCGGGGCCGTGCAGAAGATGCGCTCCGAAAGGGCCAGGTTCTTGTGCAGCGAGATGTTGAGCAGGTTCTGCACGAGGACCGGCTGCCACTCGCTGTCCGGGTGAGGTGTGTGGATGAGGACATCCATGTTCAAAAAGAGCACTTCCGTCTCTTCCGCCGCCACCACGTCCACCATCATCGGCTCGCCGCAGAAGGCATAGGTCTCCGCGAACACCTGCCCCGCCGGGACATAGCTCAGGATGCTCCTGTTGCCCCAGAGGTCGATATTCTCGATGTTGACGCCGCCCGCCTGCACGATGCCCACCTCACGGGTGATGCAGCCCGCCCGCAGAAGGACTTCGCCCTTCGCGTAGGTCTTGCAGCGCGCACCGCCGCAGGTAAACATCTCAGCCAGCGCCGTCTCGCCAATGCCCTGAAAAAGGGGCGTTTTCTGTGTTTTCACCCTCAGCTCCCCCCTTTTACCGCTTGACGTGGTAGACCTCGAGATAGACGCTCTTGCGCGTCTCATCCAGCGTTTCCTTCAAATCGCGGCAGAACTCCTCATCGTCCAACAGCGCCACCACCTCGGGCGCATAGCGGGTGCCTCTCTGGGCGCGGAATTCGCCCAGCAGCGTATCCACCGGCTTTGCCATCGTGTAGCAGCGGCCGATATTATCGGTGGCCGCGTCCAGTGAGTCGGCCACGGTCAGAGCGTCTACGATGGGCTTGATGCCCGCCGGGCAGGGCGGATAATTTTTCGGGTAGCCGCCGTGTCCGTCGTAGAAGGTATGGTGGTAGAGCGCCGCCGAGGCCAGGTCGTCCTTTCCGCCCACATTGCACAGCAGCTCGTAGCCGAACACCGTGTGCCACTGGATGCAGGTAAATTCCTCGTCCAGCAGGCGGCGGTAGTTGTTGCCGATATACATGAACACATAGCTCTTGCCTACATCGTGGTAAAGGCCGCACTCATAGGCCAGCTCACATATTTCAATGCGGCTGCGGCGGACTTCCTCCACCGTCTTGCAGCCCATGACGCCCACGAACAGCTCGGGCGACTTTTTGAGCATCTGCTTGACGAACATGCGGGTCAGTCCGGCCACCATCATGGAGTGGACATAGGTCGGCTTGTGGGCCACGAGAATATAATTCAGCAGGCTGCGGCGGGCTGTTCCGGCCTCGGCCTGCATCTCCACCAGCTCGCGCACGGCACGGCTGACCACACGGGAGTACTGATTCTGGGGTACATTGTTCAGATACCGCAAACTGCGGTCCATCACTTCTTCGGTGCGGCATGCCATCTCCCTCCGGTCGGCAGGCGGCATCTTGACCTCGTAAGCCACCAGATAAGACACCGCCGTGAGGTTCTTGTTGATGCCAGTATCGCTGTAGTCCTGGATGTCGGTGTGGTGGATGATGTCCAACAGCTCTTCCACCACCTCGCGGGCCGTACACCGTCCAGCATGGAAGCAGGCCGCCTTATAAAGATAGCTGACACGCCAGTTCTGCAGCCGTGCCTCCTCGCCCTTATAGAGCACCCGGTCGCGGTAGATGACTTCCGCCGACTCCATCACCTTGGCGGCGACCACCGGGTCGTTGTGGTGGCGCAGATAGCTCAGCAGCGTCTCCCGGTCCATATGCATCGCATACTCGAATTTGCCCCATGGAAGGTCCGGGTCGAGCTGGTGGTAGTAAGGGTCGGTGATGATGCCCATCGCCTTGTCGAACACCTTCATATATTCGGTGCATTCTTCCGGCGTACTGCGTGGCATGGACATCCGGCTGTTGCCCAGACAGCGCATGATGTAGCCTTTTGTTGTCTTATCGAAGGACTCATACTCCGCAATATAGCCTGCACCCTCCTGAAAAAGGCCGCGCACCTGCGTCCCGTAAGGGTTGATGGCATAGTCGCGGCCCCGGACATTGAGGTAGTGGAGAGAAACCGCTTTTCCATACAGATAGCGGACGATGGCAGGCTTGTCGCCCCGGATGCGGGCGTTTTCCAGCAGGAGGCTGTAGACCTTGTAGGCGATGCCGCAGTCCTCGCTGCTGGCGTAGTTGAACATCTTGTCAGCAAACTCCTGCAGGCTGGCAATTTCGGCACTCGTCAGCTCCGCAGGCGCACGCTGGAATACCAGCTCATTGAGGATAGCGTTGTTCTCCTTCATGTAGTCGAAGCACTTGATGGCGTTGGACTGGATGGTCTCCAACAGTTCCTTCGCTTTCATATCCGGGGAGAATTTAGGCTGGGAGAGGGTGCGGACTGTCCTGAGATTTTCAATATAGCGCTCGAATCGTGCGTCCATCCGCTCTCCCCCTTTTCCGTTTTTTCACGCTCTGCTGTTGGCAGAGTCTTGTTTCCCACGATAGTTTATTATACCGTCTTTTCAAGTTAGAATCAACTGATTTTTCCAACCTGTCCGTTTCTGACGCACAAAAAGACTGCCGTGCATCGTCTTTCTGCACGGCAGTCTTGTCAAATCGGATCTTCAGTTACGGTAGCAGCGGTCCTGGCCTACCAGCCAGTCCTCGCACAGGCGCTCGGCCTCTTCCCGGCTGCAGCTCACACAGCGGAACAGCCGCCCTTTCAGTGAGCAGTAAGAATAGCGAACTTTCGGCACCCCATTTGCATCCCGGAATGATTCCCATCGTTCCTGTCCCGGCATCAAATAGCTTTGTTCCATAGCTTTCGCGCTTCCTTTCCGGCTGCTCTGGCAGCACAACGTGTTCATTTTATCACGTTTTGGCCGGGAGGGCTATTCGCTCTTTCCACAAAAAGCGCTCTGCATTTTATGGGAGAATGTGCATTGACAAACCGCGATTCAACAGCGTTTCTTTTTCTTCCAGACAAAATACCCGGCGTATAGGACGAATACCGCCAGCGCTGCCAGCGAGACTTTACTGGCCAGGGAATAACCGTCGGCCTGATAGACGAAGTCGATGGTGTTCTCCCCCGCCGGAGCCAGAACGGCCATCAGCCCCTCGTCCACCCGGATGACCTCAGTCTCTTTGCCGTTGACGTAGGCCGTGAATCCATCGTCATACGGTACGGAGAAGAAGACAAGGTTGTCCTTCTTCAGCGTGATCTCCGCATGGAAGCCGGAGTTGGTCATCTGGAAGGTGTTGCAGGCCGAGGCGCGGCGGTCGGCGCAGTCAGAGACGTAGGTGTCGTACCACAGGTCGTCCAGCTTTGCGTCAGGCAGCTTCTTGAGGTACTTGCCGTAGGTTTCGGCGTCCTCTTCGCTGAGCACCAGCGCCCGCATCAGGAGGTTCGCGCGGGTATTTTTAACGGTCGTCTCGTAGGACTCCTCCGTAATATAGTAGTCGTAGGTAAAGCCCATGGGAACGTAGTTCTCGTTCTCGTAGAGCATGAAGCCGTCTTTGGTGCCGTAATAGCTCCATCCGTCGTCCGCAGCGTCGAGGAAATCTTCCTGCTTTTCGGGCGTGGTGATGAGGTATTTGACGCTCAGCAGACCCCGCAGGGCGTAGTTGGAGATGTCCGGCTCACTGCGGACATCCCGCTTGACGCCCAGTGCCGGGTAGAAGCTGAGGATGCTGGGCGCGGCCGTGCTGCCGAAATATTGCAGGCTGCTCTTGTCGAGCCAGAGGCCGAGGTTGTCGTGGGTCTTGTAGGTATCCACGCGCCAGTCGCCCTCGGGCAGGTCATCCTTGAGCTTGATGGCAGAGGTGTACTGCTCCACAAGGTCGCTGTCGGTGTGCCACTGGCCGAACTTGCCGATGCCGATGTGTACCATGCTGAACACGCAGGCAAAGGCCAGCACCACTGCCGTCATCCGACGGGCAAAGGCCCTGCTCCCCCGCCAGCGGCGGCAGAGCAGATGGTACAGGATAAGACCGCCGATGCCGAAGCTCAGGACGGCGACATACTGGCCGGGATTCTGCAGCACACCCAGCGACCATTCTTTGGTATCACTGTCCTGCACCGGCACCAGGGCAAACGCCAGCGTCGCGATCATCAGCCAGCCGATGCCCCGGACCGGGGCGTCCAGCTCGTCGGCAGAGATGTCGGGGCTTTCCAGCGCACCGGCCGTCATGGCGCAGAGGATGAGCACCGGCATGTAGTACCACCGGGCGTAGTAGCTGGAATTGAGGGCGTAGAAGGCGCTGTTGAGCACCGGCACCAGCGCAAAGATGGCGCAGGTGGCGACGATGCGCTTTTTGCTGTCGCCCTTCCGGGCCCGCCAGTAGGCCATCGCGCCGGCCAGACTACACAGGGGCAGATAGGCCGACATGCTCGTCCACTTGATGATGCCCTCCGACCAGATGGAGGTGATGTAGGGCGAATCGGGCGGTAAGATCCAGCTCAGCAGGATAGCCAGATACTGCTGCACCTTCGAGTAGGTCAGAAAGCCCCAGCCCGACGACAGGTCGATGGTGCGGGGGTTCTGCAAAATGCTGAGTACCGCCGGCCAGAGCAGGACGAAGCCCAGAGCCGCGCCCAGCAGGCTCTCAAACGCCAGCCGGACGAAGAGGCGGACATTCATCGGGAAATCTTTCGTCGTCAGCTTGCAGATGAAGTAGATGACGAGGAAGAGGACCTGTCCGATGAAGAAGAAGTAGTTGTTGAGCAGGTTGACCCCCACCCAGAACGCGAAGAGGCCGTAGTGCTCTTCCTGCTCGTAGAGCGTTTCGTCCAGCGCCCAGAGCATCCACGGAAAGAGGGCCACCACGTCGATAAAGTGGTTGAAGAAGACATTGTAGATGCTGAAACCCGAGAAGGCATACAGGCAGGCGCCCAGCACCGCGTGATCGGAGCGGCGGACATAGCGGCAGAGGTAGCGGTAAGCGCCGCCGCCCGCCACGGCAAATTTCAGCACCAGCAGCGGCACCATGAGGTAGGGCAGCCAGTTCTGGGGGAAGATGAGGGACAGCCAGAAGAACGGCGAACCGTACAGGTAGAATGAGTAGGCGTTCATCGCGCCGCTGCCCAGGTCGGTGGCCCAGGAGAAGGTGCTGCGGGCCGCGCCGGCCATGCCGTCCGGGTAGCCTGCCCCCTTGATAAAACCGTTCATGTAGCGGTAGAAGCTGATCTGCTGGCTGTTGAAATCGCCCGCATAGTGGAAAAATCCGCCGTCGATGATATAGAACGGCAGGAAGAATATCGCCGCCGTCAGCGCACAGAGCAGCATGGTGCGGAGCATCTGGTCCCGCCGCCCCGGCATATTGAGCAGCCGGGAATTTCCGGTCTGATTTTTTGAATCGTCCATTGTCTATCCTCTTTCCCCGCCCGGAGGGGCGGCACAGGCCCATCGCCCGCATCGTTCTCGCGTTCCAGTATAGCACGCGGCTGTGTGGAAAAAAAGAATTTTTGTGTTTTGCTTGACATTCGCCCGCCGGGCGGGTATAACCCTCTCAAAGACACTTCAAGGAGGCCGACATGAAGCTATACCCGTTCAGCGCCCTTCTGGCGCGGATGAAGTACATCACCCGGTGGAGTCTGATGCACTCCACCCGCCCGGAATCCCTCAGTGAGCACACCTGCGACACTGCCCTGCTGGCCCATACCCTCTGCCTCATCGCGCGGCGGTACACCGGCACGCCCTGCCGCCCCAAGACGGTGGCGGTGGCGGCGCTCTATCACGATGCACCCGAGATCATCACCGGCGATATGCCCACGCCGGTCAAGTACAGCAGCCCCGGCCTGCGGGACGCCTATAAGGCGCTGGAGGCCGAGAGTGTGGATTCCATGACCCGTCTGCTGCCGCCAGAGCTGGCCGAGGAGGTCAGCCCCTTCATCACCGGCAGCCTGCTGACCGCCGAGGAAAAGCGGCTCCTGAAAGCTGCTGACCGGCTCTCGGCCCTCATCAAGTGCATGGAGGAGCAGCGCAGCGGCAACCACGAATTTGACGCCGCGCTTCGTCAGCAGCGGGAGGCACTGGAAGGGATGCACTGCCCCGAGGCCGACTGGTTCATGGCGCACTGCCTCCCCTGCTTCACCCAGAACCTCGACGAGCTGACCCGCAGCGAATGATCACGGGAAGGGGACTTCCCGCACGTCGTCCGGGTCCAGCCCGGCCTTGCGCTGCTCTTCGAACACCGCCGCAATAAGCTCGTCCAGGTCTTCCAGACGGGACAGGGTGCAGCAGTAGCGGCGGAGAGCGGCAGCGCCCTTGAGGCCCTTCATATAGTGCATAGTCTGGGCGCGGGCCTGAGGCATGGCGGTGTATTCGCCCTTCTGCTCCACCATCTCTTCCACCTGACGGCGGAGAGCGTTCATCCGGGCCTGCAGGTTCGGCTCCTTGGGAGTCGGCAGGCCCTCGATGGCGGCGTTCCCCCGCTCGAACAGCCACGGGTCGCCCAGCGCAGCACGGGCGATCATGACGCCGTCGCAGCCGGTATACTGCATCATCTCCACGGCATCTTCTGCCGTGTGGATGTCGCCGTTGCCCAGCACAGGCACCTTCACCGCCGCCTTGACCTTGGCGATGATGTCCGGGTCGATGCCCGGGGTGTACATCTGCTCCCGGGTGCGGGCGTGGACGGCGATGAGTTTAGCCCCCGCCTGCTCGCAGGCTTTGGCACACTCCACCGCCGTGATGTGGTCGGCGTCCCAGCCTTTCCGCATCTTGACCGTCACCGGGCGGGTGGTGTGGGCCTTGACCTGCTCGACGATGCGGCCGCAGAGGTCGGGGTCCAGCATCAGCTTGCTGCCCGCACCGCCCGAGACGATCTTCGGGGCCGGGCAGCCCATGTTGATGTCCAGAAAGTCGAACTCGTATTCTTCAATAGCCGCTGCGGCCTCGCCCATGATCTGGGGCACCTCGCCGAAGATCTGCACGCCGTAGGGTGCACCGTTGGGTTCGGCTTTGAGCAGGCTGACCGTTTTGTGGTCGTGGTAGACCAGCGCCCGGCTGGACACCATCTCGCTGACCGTAAATCCTGCGCCGTGCTGGGCCATCAGCCGACGGCAGGGCGCGTCCGTAAAGCCCGCCATCGGGCCAAAAACTGCCCGGTGGGGCAGGGTGATATTTCCGATTTTCAGAGAATCCATCTTATCCCTCGTTTTGCTTGACAATGGCTTGCAAAAGCTCTATACTATAAACAAGAAAGGCACTGTCTGCGAATGGTCAGCGTCCTTCCGGCATGAGATCAAAAAGAATGACCGCAGCTTGTCAGGGCGTGGCGGTCATTTCTTTTTGCTGTTAAAAATGGTCCAGCTGATCTGAAACGTGATGTAGATCGCTCCGCCAAGAAGCGAGAGCAGCAATACGACCTGTTCAAACGTCATGGAACATCCCCCCTTTCGCACCATGCGTCAGGGGATAGCAAAAAGTTCACCTCCCCGGCGCAGGGCCGGAAGGGCGTGACCACCTGCATTGCAGACAGTACCTTGCTGCATCGGCAGCACCTATAGAATATCATATTTCCCGCACGAATACAACACCCCGGCTTCCTGCAGGCCGGGGTGTTCGTCTTGTCTATCGCAATTTCTCCTGCTATACTTAGGGCAAAGGAGCGGCGGGCAAACCCCCGCCGGAGAAATGTCTATGGAGTATCGTGATTGGACGAAAAAAGACGGCAGCGGGCGGGACATCTCCACCTCGCTGCTGGGCTACGGGTGTATGCGCTTTCCCACCCTGCCGGATGGCCGCATCGACGAAGTACGGGCCGAAAAGCTGCTGAACACTGCCCGGGCGGCGGGCGTCAACTACTTTGACACCGCTTTCCCCTACCACGGCGGTGAGAGCGAACCTTTCGTGGGCCGGGTCATTGCCAAGTGGCCTCGGGAGAGCTTCTACCTCGCCACCAAGCTGCCTCTGTGGAGCTGCAAGACCCTCGACGAGGCCAAAGACATCTTTGAGAAGCAGTTCGAGCGGCTGGGCGTGGACTACATCGACTTCTATCTGCTGCATTCCCTGCACAAAGCCCGCTACGATGCGGCCAAAGAGATGGGCATTGTGGACTGGCTCTGGGAGCAGAAGGCCGCCGGGCGCATCCGGAATTTTGGCTTCTCCTGCCACGACAACGCAGCGGGCTTCGAGCATATCCTGCGCGACCAGCCGTGGGACTTCTGCCAGCTGCAGTACAACTACCTCGACACCGATGACCGTGCCGAGGAGATCGCAGGCGACCGGGGCTATGCTCTTACCGAAGAACTGAATGTTCCCCTCATCATCATGGAGCCCATCAAGGGCGGTACGCTGGCACAGCTGCCGCCGGACGCTGCCGCGCCGCTGAATGCACTGGACGCCGACGCCAGCGCGGCCTCGTGGGCGCTGCGCTGGGCGGCCAGCCACAAAAATGTGAAGGTCGTCCTCTCCGGCATGAGCGCAGAAGACCAGCTGGACGACAACCTCGCCACCTTCGGAGATTTCCGCCTCATGACCGACGCCGAGAACGCCGCCATCCGGCAGACTGCCGACGTCCTGCGCAGCCACATCAAAATCGGCTGCACCGGCTGCCGCTACTGTATGCCCTGCCCCATAGGCGTGGACATTCCGGACAATTTCAGCATCTGGAATAAGCTCGGGATGTTCGGCAATAAGGACGCCATCCGCCAGCAGTGGACAGCCCACTTCCCGGATGCCGAAAAGGCCATTCACTGCGTCCGCTGCGGCAAGTGTGAGGCCGTCTGCCCCCAGCATCTGCCGATTCGGGACTCTCTTGCAAAGCTCCAGACGGAACTGGACAATTTATAATGAGTGAAAGCGGGCGCTCCTCTGTCTCTCCGGACAGGTGGAGCGCCCGCTTTTTGTTTAACCTACGTTGATGTGACCCACCGGGAGGACTTTGCGCTTGTTGTCGTCGGGCTTTGCCGTCAGGCTGATTGCCAGCGACACCGGGCCAACGCGGCCCATGAACATACAGGCCATATACAGCAGCTTCGCACCGGTGTTCAGCTGTCCAGTGACACCCACCGACAGGCCCACCGTACCGAACGCCGAGCAGGACTCGAAGATGCAGTCGATGACTGACACCGTCTCCGCGGTGTTGTAGTACACCACGACGGCAGAGCCGAACGCCGCTACCGCGCCGATGACGATGATGGTCAGAGCGCGGTAGACCGTCTTGGACTCGATGTGGTGGCCGCCGATGACGCAGTCATCGCGGCCCTGTGCCACGCTGCGGATGGTCAGGATGAGCACCGCGAAGGTCGTCACCTTGACGCCGCCGCCCGTCGAACCAGGGGCCGCACCGATGAACTGCAGCACGCTCATCAGCAGCTTGCTGATGGGGCTGCAGGCCGCGAGGTCGATGGTGTTCATACCCGCAGTACGGGTGGATACCGACTGGAACAGCGCCGCCATTATCTTGCCCGGGACGGACAGGCCGCCCATCGTCCTGGGGTTCGACCACTCGAGCAGGGCCAGCAGCACCGCGCCGCCCACCCAGAAGATGACCGAGAACTGCAGCACGACTTTCGCGTGGAGAGAGAGCCGCCGCTTTTTGCGGTACTCTGCCAGCTCCACCCAGACCATGAAGCCCAGACCACCAGCCATGATCATGAACATGATGACAGCCTGCACATAGTAGTTGTTAACGTACGGCACCAGCGAGGAGTAGGCGCCAAACCGTCCGAAGAGGTCAAAGCCTGCGTTGCAGAAAGCCGAGATGGCCGTGAACACGCTGACCCACACACCCTCTGCGCCGAACTGTGGCACGAATGCGAAGAGCAGCAGCACGATGCCCACGGCCTCGAAAGCCGCCGCCAGCTTGATGACGATTTTCAGCACCTCAGTGGCCTTGGACAGGCCGTCTGCCGAGACGCTCTCGCCCAGCAGCCGCAGGTCGCGGAAACCCATCCGCCGCCGGGCCGCCAGCGCGAAGAAGCTGGTGAGGGTGACAAGGCCGAGGCCTCCCACCTGAATGAGCATCAGGATGATTACCTGCCCGAACAGCGAAAACTGACTCCATGTATCCCGCACGACGAGGCCCGTCACGCAGGTAGCACTGGTAGCGGTGAACATGGCGTCGATGACGCCCAACCGCCCCGTCCTGCTGGAAATGGGCAGGGTAAGCAGCAGCGTCCCCACCGCGATGACCAGCAGAAAGCTGCTGCAGATGGTCTGCGTCGCACTGCTGCCCGCCAGCCAGCCCTTGTTGGGCCGGCGTGTCCGCTTTTTGGTTTTGTTTTTTCCCATTGCAACCTCCCGGGGCTCCCCCCGGCCAGCAGCCAGAGGGGCGAGTCGTTCTGCCGCCCCTGCGCAAAGTTTCCCGGCGCAGGAGCCTCTCTTTATAGGATACACCTTTTTTCTCTCCGATTCAACTTGATTTTGTGCGCTGTTTGCGGTATCATATCTGTAATGTGTCTCAGTAGCTCAGTTGGATAGAGCGTCCCCCTCCTAAGGGGAAGGCCGCAGGTTCGACTCCTGTCTGGGACATGTTGCAAAAACGCGAAGGACTTTTCTTTTAACGGGAAAGTCCTCCGCGTTTTATTTTATCCTCCCTGCACAGTTTTCCACTTTTGACCCCTGTGCAGTTCAAAACCATAGTCATCCGGACACGACAAAGGCGGCTTCGATCTCTCGAAGCCGCCTTATCAACTGTGGAAGTGGAAACTCATTGGGTGAACTCAGTTTTCCAGCCAACCGTAATCAAATTCTGTAAAGTTGTGGATGTAGTGGTCTGCTCCCAGTGCCAGCAGCTCGGACCCGTCTGCCGTCTCTCCGACGCCCACGATCCGGCCTGCGCCGTTTCGTTTTGCCAGAGCGATGGCGGTGACGCTGTCCTCAATGACCAAGCACTCAGAGAACGGAACACCCAGCCTCCGCGCAGCTTCCAGATGCATCTCGCCTTTGTCGGCATAGCTTCCGTCGTCGTACACGACGTCCTGTTGTTTCAGCCAGTGACCGATTGGAAACGAGTCAAAGTAGAAATCAACATTTGCTTTTATGGAAGCACTCGCCAGCGCGAACGGGATGCCGCGCTTCTGTAAGCCTTGCAGCAGCTCTTCAGCACCTGCTACGAGGTGTAAACTGGCAGGATCGTTCCTGCATGCCTCCCGGTACAGCGCCTCTTTCTTTTCTGAATACTGCTGGCGCTCCGCAGGGGTGAGCCACGGGGCCATGTTCTTCAGGATGACATCATTGCAGGGACCGCAAATCTTCGTCGATGCAAGAGGGCTTTTATCTTCGGGATGCAGTTCATGATAGATCTTTGACCACGCCTCCATGTGGAAGCGGGTATCAAAGAACATCGTCCCATTAAAATCAAGAAGTACCGCGTGCATTGTGATTCCGGCTTATGTCTTAAGCAAAGATGCCGAAGAATGCGCCGACCAGACCGATGACCAGCAGCAGAGCGATGCAGGTAACGGGCTTCCAGTTCTTCTTCTTCATCAGGAAGAACAGGCCGAGGGTCAGAGCCAGAGGGATCAGCTTGGGCAGGACGCCATCCAGAATGCTCTGGATAACGATGGGGCTGTCGCCGTTCTCGATGACGGTAGCAACGGTGGTGCCGCCGTAGTTGGAAGTCAGAGCACCGACGATGAAGACGCCCAGCATGGAAGCTGCACGGGTGAACTCCTTAGCGTTGGCAGTCAGGATGTCGATAGCCTTGGTGCCCAGGTTGTAAGACCAGTACATCAGGAAGAAGCGGCATGCGAACTGCACGATGTTAAAGATCAGCAGGAACAGGATGGGGCCAGCCAGCGAACCGTTGATGGCCATGTTCGAGGTGATACCTGCGGTGATAGGAACCAGAGTGAACCAGAAGATTGCGTCGCCGATACCGCCCAGAGGACCCATAGCGGCAACACGCACGGCACGAATGGTTTCGATGTCAGCCTTCTGCTGCTCCAGAGAGAGGATGATGCCCATGACGAAGGTGACCAGGAACGGGTGAGTGTTGAAGAACTCCAGGTTGTGCTCCATGGAGAGCTCCAGGTCTTCCTTGTTGTCTGCGTGGATCTTCTCCAGACCGGGCAGGATGCAGTACAGCCAGCCGGCGGCCTGCATACGCTCGTAGTTGAAGGATGCCTGCAGGTTCAGGGAACGAAGCACCATCTTGTTCAGCGTAGCCTTATCCAAAGGCTGCGCGGGAGTCAGATTGTTGTAATGAGTTGCATTAGATGCCATCTTCGTCGTCGCCTCCATTCGCAGCAAAACCAGAACCAGCAGCCTGCTTGATAGCAACGCGAGTCTGGTAGTCATACAGAGCGATCGCAACACCAACGAATGCGATCAGCAGCAGAGCAGAACCGGACAGCTCGGGGATGTAGCCGATGATGGTTGCCAGAGCGAAACCAGCAAAGTAGATGCCCCAGAACTCGTTGGAGAGCATGATGCGCAGCAGGGTTGCGAAACCGACAAAGCGCATCATACCGCCAGCAGCGCCCAGACCAGCCATGATCCATGCATACTTGGCAGCCAGGTTGCTCAGGGTAGTACCCATTGCAGAGCCGCCCAGCATACCGAGGGTGCAGACGATGGCGAACAGCAGGCCCAGAAGAGCCATTGCCAGATAGTTCAGACGGACAATGCCCTTAGTGTCGCCCTTTGCTGCCAGCTGGTCAGCCTTGGACATCATGGGGGACATGAGGGTGAACAGGAAGGTAACCATGTACTGGCCGATCAGAGCGAAGGGAACTGCCAGACCGACAGCAGCGGTGGTATCCAGATGAGAAGAGATCGCAAACACGGTAGCCATGACGCCGCCGATGACTGCGTTTGGCGGCTGAGCGCCGCCGACAGGCATGTTACCGATGGTCATCAGCTGGTAAGTACCGCCAACGATCAGACCGGTGGGAAGATCGCCCAAGATCGCACCGATGACAGCACCGGAAACGATAGGCTGGTACAGGGATTCCAGGAAATCAAACTGGTCGATGGCGACGATGAACACCCACACAAAGACCAGAATGATCTGAAGTGCACTAAAGCCCATAATAAATACTCCTTTTCAAGTATTTTCGAAAGCACCCGGAAAGCTTACTTGAACAGCTTTTCGATGTTTTCAGCGTGTTCGGTAGGAACGCGGCGGATCTCCAGTTCCACACCAAGCTCCTGCAGCCGCTTGAACGCAGCCACATCGGCGTCGTCAACTGCGACAGAACCTGCCACCTGGCGCTTGCCTTCTGCCATGTGCATGTTGCCGATGTTGACTTTCTTGATGGGAACGCCACCCTCCACCAGCTTCACGACATCCTGCGGGTTCTCGCAGACGATGAAGATCAGCTGCTTGGCGCTGGCCTTGTGGATGGTATCGATCGTCTTCTGGATGGTCCAGTAACGCATTGCAGCGTAGGCAGGAGCGGCCATATTCATCAGACCCTGACGCAGGCTGTTGCCAGCCACCTCGTCGTTGGCCACCAGAATAAGGTTTGCACCAATGGCGCCACACCACTGCGTTGCGACCTGACCGTGAACAAGACGGTTGTCGATCCGCGTAAGAACAATGTTCGGCATTCTCAAATTCCTCCTTGAGTTTTTTGTCTGAGTTTCCAATTCAGAGTAACTACATTATAGGCTATATTTGAACAAATGTCTTTATATTTTTTAACAAA
>ERZ791865.1431-NODE-1431-length-22902-cov-7.619600_pt1 | contig 22902 bp, 20 predicted proteins | sample MGYA00509942_ERZ791865 | MGnify/ENA primary metagenome ERZ791865 (study PRJEB30046, sample SAMN00792098) | human gut metagenome | study: EMG produced TPA metagenomics assembly of the A metagenome-wide association study of gut microbiota in type 2...
CCCCCAACGAGGCTTACGAGAAGAACGTGGGTACTTACGGCCGCTTCAGCAAGGAGCAGGGCGCTGTGAAGTACATCGACCCGCGTGAGGAATAAGAGAGGAGGAACAACTCAATGGCAACTTTTGAATCTATGGATCGCCGTATGCCTAAAATCGAGGCATGCCTGAAGGCTAACGGTCTGGAGTCTCTGGACGCTTGCAACGAGATGCTCCTCGCTAAGGGCATCGACTGCGACAAGATCGTCCGCGGCGTGCAGCCCATCTGCTTTGATAACGCTGTCTGGGCTTACACTCTGGGCACCGCTATCGCTGTGAAGCGCGGCCTGACCGACGCTGCCGAGTGCGCAGCTGCAATCGGTGAGGGTCTGGAAGCTTTCACCATCCCCGGCTCTGTTGCTGAGCAGCGTCAGGTCGGTCTGGGCCACGGCAACCTGGGCGCTCGTCTGCTGAGCGAGGACACCACCTGCTTCGCTTTCCTGGCAGGCCACGAGTCCTTTGCTGCTGCTGAGGGTGCTATCGGCATCGCCCGCACCGCAAACAAGGTCCGCAAGACCCCCCTGCGCGTCATCCTGAACGGCCTGGGCAAGGATGCAGCTTACATCATTTCCCGTATCAACGGCTTCACCTATGTGCAGACCGAGTACGATATCCCCACCCAGACCCTGACTGTGGTCAAGGAGATCCCCTTCTCCGAGGGTGAGCGCGCAGCCGTTAAGTGCTACGGCGCTAACGACGTTATGGAAGGCGTTGCCATCATGAAGAAGGAGGACGTGCAGTGCTCCATCACCGGTAACTCCACCAACCCCGTCCGCTTCCAGCATCTGGTTGCCGGTACCTACAAGAAGTGGGCTATCGAGAACGGCAAGAAGTACTTCTCCGTTGCTTCCGGCGGCGGCACCGGCCGTACCCTGCACCCCGATAACGTGGCTGCAGGCCCCGCAAGCTACGGCCTGACCGACTCTCTGGGCCGCGTGCACGGCGATGCTCAGTTCGCAGGCTCCTCTTCTGTGCCCGCACACGTTGAGATGATGGGTCTGATCGGCATGGGCAACAACCCCATGGTCGGCGCTACCGTTGCCTGCGCTGTTGCTGCAGCTCAGGCTAACGCCTAATCTTTTCCTAAGTTTCAGCGAGGGGGAGCTGCTCTCCGAATGAGCAGCTCCCCTTTTTTTGCTGATAGATATCCGAACACAAGCAACCCAAAATAAGAAGGATGAAACAATGAAAAAGAATCAGATCCGCAAGAGCGTGGCTGCGCTGGCCATGGCGGCTGTTGTAAGCGTCAGCCTGCTGGGCTACGGCTGCGGCAGCAAGCCTGCCTCCTCCACCGCAGGCGTGTCCGGCGAGTTCACCGGTACAGCCAAGGGTATGGGCGGCGATGTTACCGTCACTCTGACTTTGACCGACGGCAAGATCACCGGCTGTACCGCCGAGGGCAAGGATGAGACCCCCGGCATCGGCACCATGGCTCTGGAACAGCTGCCCGGCGCGATTGCCGAGAGCGGCAGCATTGCCGTGGACGGCGTGGCCACTGCAACCATCACCTCCGACGCCATCAAGGAGGCTGCTGCTGCCGCTCTGGTCGCAGCCGGCCTGAACGCTGATGACTACAAGACCGAGGTCAAGGCCGACACGACCAAGGCCGAGGACTCCACCATTGATGCAGACGTTGCCATCGTGGGTGCAGGCGGTGCAGGTATGACTGCTGCCATCACTGCTGCTGCAGAGGGCAAGAGCGTGGTCATTCTGGAAAGCCAGCCCATGGTGGGCGGCAACTCCGTGCGCGCTACCGGCGGCATGAACGCCGGCAAGACCGTGTATCAGGACGAAAACGAGTTCGGCGAGTCCGCAGGCGTGGAAAAGACCCTCAAGACCGCTGCCGAAAAGTATGCCGACAACGCTACCATCACCGCTCTGGCCAAGACTGTCTCCGAGCAGTGGGCTGCTTATCAGGCAGACCCCAAGGGCTACTTCGACTCTGTGGAGCTGATGGAGCTGGACACCATGATCGGCGGCAAGGGCATCAACGACCCCGCTCTGGTGGAGACTCTGTGCTCTAACAGCGCTGACGCCATCGACTGGCTGGACGAGCACGGCATCACCCTGCACAGCGTTTCCAGCTTCGGCGGCGCATCCGTCAAGCGTATCCACCGCCCCGTGGATGCTGAGGGCAAGACCCTTTCTGTGGGCTCCTACATGATCCCCCTGCTGCAGGAGAACTGCGACAAGGCCGGCGTGCAGACCCTGCTGAACACCACCGCTACCGAGCTGCTGACCGATGCAAACGGTGCCGTTGTGGGTGTGAAGGCTACCGGTTCCACCGGCGAGACCATCACCGTGAATGCCAAGGCTGTGGTGCTGACCACCGGCGGCTTCGGCGCAAATCTGGACATGGTCACCGAGTACAAGCCCGAGCTGAAGGGCTTTATGACCACCAACGCCGCAGGCGCACAGGGTCAGGGCATTGAGATGGCTACCGCTGTGGGCGCTGATACCGTGGACATGGATCAGATCCAGATCCACCCCACCGTGGAGGCTAACACCGCCGCTCTGATCACCGAGGGTCTGCGCGGCGATGGCGCTGTGCTGATCAACGCCGAGGGCAAGCGCTTTATCGACGAAGTGGGCACCCGTGACGTGGTTTCCGCTGCCGAGATCGCTCAGACCGGCAGCTACAGCTGGCTGGTGGTGGATCAGGCTATGGTCGATGCTTCCAGCGTCATTCAGGGCTACATCAAGAAGGGCTACACTGTGACCGGCCAGACCTACGAGGAACTGGCAAAGGCTATGGGCGTGGACGAGGCTGCTTTTGCCGAGACCATGAAGACTTGGAACGGCTACGTTGAGGCCAAGAACGACCCCGACTTTGGCCGCACTAGCTTTGCAAAGGCTCTGGATACCGCTCCCTACTATGCTATCAAGGTCACCGCAGGTGTGCACCACACCATGGGCGGCCTGAAGATCAACACCAACACCGAGGTGCTGAAGGCTGACGGCTCTGTGATCCCCGGCCTGTTCGCAGCAGGTGAGGTGACTGGCGGCGTGCACGGTGCAAACCGTCTGGGCGGCAACGCTGTGGCCGACTTTACCGTCTTTGGCCGCATTGCCGGTGCAGCTGCCAGCAAGTACGCTGCATGAGCATAAAGCAAAAAAACTCTGACACCGCCGCCCCCAAGGGCAGTGCGTGGAAGAAAAATGTGATCTTTGCACTGGTGGTACTGGCGCTGGCCGCAGGTATTTTTCTTGCGGTGCGGGCGCAGCACCCCGCCAAGGGCAGCGGCTTACAGGCCGTTGTGGATTTCGGTGACGGCGTTACCGAGACTTTGACCCTTGCGCAGGATCACGATTACCTGTACGAGGTAGGGGACTACATCGTGCACCTGCAGGTGAAGGATGGCGCCATCGCGTTTTTGGATAGTCAGTGCCCGGATCATGTCTGTGAGCAATTCGGCTGGCTGGACAAGGACGGCGCATGGGCCGCCTGTGTGCCCGCAGGGGTGTATGTGGTGGTAGAGCCCACCGCAGACGCAGGGTAAAAACAAAGGAAACAGCACCCGGAGGAAAACCTCCGGGTGCTGTTTTTTGCTTGAATAAAAGCCATTCTTTGTAAAAAAAGTCTGAAACTTTGTGGAAATGCCGTGAAACGAAAATTGGACGCTTGTTTATCGGGGCAAAATGCGATACACTACAAATATGAGTTTCTGATGGATGCTTTTTACAAAAAAGCATCTTGTCATAAAAGAACCTAGGAGGAACGGCAAGAATGATCTGGAAAAAGTCTAAACAGCCCGCCGACTCGCAGCAGGACGCAGCGGCTGCACCGAAAAAAGGCGGCGCGGCGGCATTTGCCAAAAAGAACTGGAAGTGGCTGGTGCCGGTAGCCATCGTGGTGCTGGCAGGCGGCTGGTGGCTGCTGAAGCCCAAGAGCGCAAAGCCCGCAAACGTGGATACTTCCTATACGGAAGCAGCGCCCGAGACCCGGGATGTCTCCAACACGCTCAGCGGCACCGGCACGTTGAAGCCCGCCAATACTTACAGCGTCAAGTCGCTGGTGACCGGCAAGGTGCTGACCGGCAGCTTTGAAGAGGGCGATATCGTGGAAGAGGGCACTGTGCTGTACACGGTGGATTCCTCCGACGCTACCACCAAGGTGGAGCAGGCAGCTATCACCCTGCAGCAGGCGCAGCGCAGCTACGATAAGACCGCAGACCGCCAGTATGTCCGCGCCGAGGTGGCGGGCGTCGTCAGCAGCCTGAAGGTGAACAAGGGCGATGAGGTAAAGAGCGGTCAGGAAGTGGCTGTGGTGCGGGACAGCTCCAAGATGAATCTGGTGCTGGAGTTCCCGGCTGCGGATGCTGCCAACTTCTCGGTAGGGCAGACCGCCGAGGTGACGCTGGACGGTACTTTTGAGGTGCTGCCCGGCACTATTACCTCTGTGACCGGCACCGACGCCCTGAGCACCGGCAATCTGCTTACCCGCACCGTGACCATCTCGGTGTCCAACGCAGGCGGTCTGACCACGGCACAGGCGGCAACGGCTACTGTCAACGGGGTCAGCTCCATTGCAGCGGCAAACTTCCAGTATCAGGCCGAGCGCACCCTGACTGCGCTGTCTTCCGGTACTGTCACCGCCATCAATGTGCGGGAGGGCGGCAGCGTGAACAAGGACGATATCATCCTGACCCTCAGCGGTGAGGACCTGACCGAGTCCATCCAGTCTGCCTCCGAGACCCTGCGCGGTGCGGAGCTGTCCATGCAGAATATGCAGGACGCTATGGATAACTACACCATCACCTCACCCATCAGCGGCACCATCATCGAAAAGAATGCCAAGGTGGGCGATGCCCTGAGCACCGGCAGCGACCTGTGCACCATCTACGACCTGAGTTATCTGGAAATGACCATCAACGTGGACGAGCTGCAGGTCAGCAGCCTGAAGGTGGGGCAGTCCGTACAGGTAACCGCAGATGCCGTGAAGGATAAGACCTATGAGGGCGTGGTCACCCGTGTGTCCATGAAGGGCGACACCAGCGGCGGCACTACCACTTACCCGGTGACCGTGCGCATCGACGAGACCGATGGTCTGCGCCCGGGCATGAATGCCAACGCCGAGATCGTGGTGGCACAGGCGAAAAATGCGCTCACGGTGCCTAACGCCGCCATCGTGCGGGGCAATTATGTGCTGGTGCGGCAGGACTCGCCCAGTGCCGTGAACGCCGATGCCTCCATGAGCGCACCGGAGGGTTATGTGTACGTCAAGGTCAAGACCGGCGTCAGCGATGACAACTATACGCAGGTGACCAGCGGCCTGTCTGAGAGCGATACCATCGCCTACGACCCCAGCTCTGTGAGCAGCGACAGCTACTACGACTACGGCTCTGGCGGCTATGACGATATGGACGGCGGAGAGCTCGAGGATGCCGGAAACGCCGCAGACCTCACTGAGGGCGGCGAGGAGATGCTGCCGGAGGAGACCGAAAACGGTGAAGCCCCTGCAGCGGACGCTGAAGAGCCGGCAGACGGCATCGACCCCGCTGAGGCCGGCGCGGTCGTGGTGGATTGACGCAGGAGGGATGAATGAGCGCTCTGATCGAGTTTGATGAGGTCTGCAAATATTACCAGATGGGCGATACCACGGTAAAGGCTGCCGACCACATCACCATGAAAATCGAAAAAGGCGAGTTCGTGGCCATCGTGGGCCAGTCCGGCTCGGGTAAATCCACCTGCATGAACATCATCGGCTGTCTGGATGTGCCTACCCACGGCACCTACCGGCTCAACGGCCGGGATGTGGGCAAGATGAACCGCAACGAGCTGGCCGCTGTCCGCAACGAAATGCTGGGCTTTATCTTCCAGCAATACAATCTGCTGCCCAAGCTGAACCTGATGGAAAACGTGGAGGTACCGCTGGTGTATGCGGGCATCTCCCGCGCCGAGCGCCACATCCGCGCCCGGGAGGTGCTGGAGCAGGTGGGGCTTGGCGACAAGCTGAAAAACCGCCCCAACCAGCTTTCCGGCGGCCAGCAGCAGCGCGTGTCCATTGCGCGGGCACTGGTGCGCAACCCGCCGGTCATTCTGGCAGACGAGCCCACCGGCGCGCTGGACTCCCATACTGGCCGCGAGGTGCTGGGGCTTTTGCAGCAGCTGCACAAGCAGGGACACACCGTAGTGCTGATTACCCACGACAACTCTATTGCCGTGCAGGCCGACCGCATCATCCGGCTGGAGGACGGTCAGGTGGTGTATGACGGCGACTCCCACGCACCGGAGGCCATGGTGCAGCCCACTCTGCTGCCCGAAACGCCGGAAAAGGAGGAACAGGCATGATCTTTGAAACCTTCCGGCAGGCCATCCAGAACGTGTGGAGCAACAAGCTGCGCACCTTTCTGACCATGCTGGGCATCATCATCGGCGTGATGGCGGTCATCGTCATCGTGGGTCTGGGCAACGGCATGACCAAGAGCATGCGGGACAGCTTTTCCGCGCTGGGCACAAACACCCTCAGCATTCAGGTGTGGGGCTACGGCTCCCGTACCGTGCCGGTGGAGGAGATGTACGATATATGCCAGCGGCATTCCGACCTGATCAAAGCGGTGTCGCCCCAGATCGAAATGAGCGGCAAAGCCAGCGGTACGCTGAAGATTGGTACCACCAGCTACCGTTGGTCCAACATAAGCGGTGTGGACGAGAACTACACTGAAATGAAGAACTACCAGCTCGCACAGGGACGCGGCCTGCAGTACATGGATATGCAGGACAACAAGCAGGTCTGCATCATTGGCGATTACCTGAACCGGGTGGCCTTTGGCGGCAACGGTGTGGGGCAAACGCTCAAGATCGGTGCCAACAAGTTCCGCATTGTGGGCGTGCTGGCGGCCAAGGTCAGTGACCCCACCATGCAGCAGGGCAGCGATGATGACTGCGTTTACCTGCCCTACACCACCGTGATGCGGCTCTCCAGCCAGAGCTCGGTCAACAACTATACGGCGGTGATGACCGACGAAAACTTTGCCAACGAGGCCAAGACCACCATGGAAGAGGAACTGATGTCGATCCTCAAGACCGAAAACGGCTACTATGTGTACAGCGCCAGCGAGTGGCTGGAGGAAATGAACAAGATGATCAACATGGTCATCGTGATACTTACCGGCATTGCCAGTATCTCGCTGCTGGTGGGCGGCATCGGCATTATGAACATCATGCTGGTGTCGGTGACCGAGCGCACCCGCGAGATCGGCATCCGCAAGGCACTGGGCGCAAAAGAACGCACCATTCTGGCGCAGTTCGTGGTGGAAGCAGCCACCACCTCTGCGCTGGGCGGCGTTTTGGGCATTGCGCTGGGCTATGCGGTGTCCATGGCGGCCAACCGGGTGCTGCCCATGTTTATGACCGATACCACCGTTACGGTAAGCCCCTCCTTCAACTCCATCGTGGTGGCCTTTGGTATCTCGGTGGGCATCGGCGTGCTGTTCGGCTATCTGCCGGCGCGGCGCGCAGCCCGGCTGAACCCCATTGAAGCATTGCGCTACGATTGATCGCGGCGGCGTGATAAACAAAGAACAAGAGGTACGACCAATGAAAAAACGGATTCTCGCATTTCTGCTGGCGGTCAGCATTGCGGTGTCGGTGCTGGTGCTGCCGGTCTCGGCGGCCAGCATCAACAACACGGCTCTGCAGACGGCTATTACTCTGGGCGCTGTGCCCACCGGTCAGGAGCTTAGCGCCAACATTACCCGCGGCGCTTTTGCCAAAATGCTGGTGTCCTTTTCCACCTACCGGGAGAGCGTAGGCGCGCAGGGCACGGTGGGCACCCTGTACCGGGATGTGCCCGGCACCTCCCAGTGGGCTCCCTACATCCGCATTGCAGTGCAGCAGGGCTGGATGAACGGCTACACCGATGGTTCCTTCCGCCCGGACAACACCGTTACGCTGGAGGAAGCCTGTGCTGCGGTGCTGAAGATGCTGAGCTATAAGACCACCGACCTGACCGGCTCCTTCCCGCAGGCACAGCTGAACAAGGCGCAGCAGATCGGTCTGCGGGACCAGCTGACCTGCACACAGGGACAGGCCATGACCTACGAACAGTGCACCCTGCTGCTGTACAACGCTCTGCGTGCCAACACCGCCAGCGGCAGCGCCTACGGCAGCTCGCTGGGCTTTACGGTGTCCAACGGTCAGGTGGATACCTCCTCGGTGCTGCTCAAGAGCCGCAAGGGTCCCTTTGTGGCAGAGGAGGGCACTCAGCTGCCCTTTACGCCGGTGAGCGTCTACCGCAACGATAAGGTCTCTGTCTCGGCAGAGCTGAACAAGTACGATGTGTACTATTACAGCGAGAGCCTGCAGACGGTGTGGGTCTACACCCGCCGCGCCGCAGGCCGCATTACCGCGGTATCGCCCAGCGCCAGCGCACCCACCGCACTGACCGTGGCGGGCAGCACTTACAGTCTGGGCAGCTCTGCTGTGGCATCCAAGATCTCCTCCCTGAACGGCGGCGGCGTGGGCGAAGTGGTCACCCTGCTGCTGGGCATGGACAACGAGGTAGCCGATGTGATCACCGGCGAGGAAGCCGACAGCGTGTTCTACGGCGTGGTGCAGACTGCCACCCGCAGCCTTGTAGAGGATAACGGCGCAGACGTGCTGCAAAAGATCTCGGTGATGTGCACCGACGGCATCGTCCGCACCGTGAACATCGACAAAAGCCTGAACTACCCCACCGGCTGGCTGGTGGAGATCAGCGTGACACCCGAAGGGGAGCAGGTGACCGCCATCAAGTCCAAATCGGTCAGCGGTACCATCAACGACACCGCCACCGCGCTGGGAGACTATGCTCTGGCCGATGACGTACAAATCTTGGAAACGACATCGGAGGGGTTGGCTGGGACGGTTCGTCCCAGCCGAATAGCGGGGACAAAGCTGAACGCACTGGCCGTGCGCTACTATACGCTGAATGAGCAGGGGCAGATCGACCGTCTGATTTTGAACGATGTTACCGGCGATCTGTGGAAATACGGCGTGCTGGACGATGTGAAGAATCTGGCCGTCAATGCCGGTTCCATTCTGGGCACCCTGACCGGCAGCGGCTCCTCCGGCTCAGGGAATGGTTCTTCGGGAAATAGTTCTTCCGGTTCCGGCAGCGGCTCTAAGGGGGACAGTTCTTCCGGTTCCGGCTCTACCGGCGGCACCACCAACACCACCACGGTGGCGGATGATCTGCGCAGTGTGCTGGTGCCCACCACCAGCGAGATCTTGTGGGGCGTTATTGACGGCTCGCTGCTGAGCACAGTCTGGAATCGCATCACCAGCAGTTCCGGTTCGCTGCTGAGCATCGGCCTCAAGCAGCTGGCCAAAATCACCGGCCAGCCCATGAGTACCATCCTCAACTTTGTGGGCGGCGGCGCTACTTACATCTGCTACGTCAACGGCAGTCAGGCCAGCTTTTCCACCTCCGTCAAGTACCCGGTGCTGGCGGGCGGTCTGGCAGTGCGGCAGAACGTGAACGGCACGGTAAAGGCTATGATCCAGCTGATGCCCATGAAGATCGACAAGGTGGGCGCAGCCTCGGTGATGAGCAACGGCACCCGCTACGAAACGGCTGACGACATGCAGGTGTACCTGTGGTACAAGGGGCAGTATTACGCCACCAAGCTTTCGGAGGTGAACTCCGAGGGCTACTACCTGACTGGCTGGTACGATAATTTTGGCTGCGCAGCAGGCAAGCGCGTGCGGGTGATCGTGGCAGTCAAAAAGGACTGATGGACTACTATGACCCCCGGCGCAGGGCGCTGCGGGCGGTGCGGCAGCTGCTCTACCCGCGTGAGTGCCCTTTCTGCGGCCGGGTGCTGGGAGATATACGGGATTGCCCGGACTGCGCAGAGCAGCTGGAAGTGTTGCGCCGCAAGCCCGGCATCCGGCTGGACCCGGCGCAGCACTATATCGGCAATCTGACCGGTGCGGCTGCACCCTACCGCTACAACGGCTGTGTGCGGCGCGGCATCCTGAACGCAAAGTATCAGGGCAAGCCGTGGCGGGCAGTAGAGATGGGCAACCGTCTGGTGCAGCTGGCCTTTGGCGGGGAGCTGACCGTGCAGTACGGCGAGCTGCTCCCGCAGCCGGTGCCGTGGGCGGCCATCGGGTACGATCTGATCGTGCCGGTGCCGGCCTCCGGCAAAAAGCGCGGCTACAACGTGCCGGAGCTGATGGCGCTGCCGCTGGCCAAGGCCATGGAGGTGCCGCTGGCACCGCAGGCACTGGAGCGTACCCGCGCCAAACGGCATCAGGCCGGTCTGCCGCTGGAGCAGCGCATGGCCAACGTAGCAGGCGCTTTCCGGGCGGCACAGCCGCAGCAGCTGGAGGGCAAGCGCATCCTGCTGGTGGATGACGTCATCACCACCGGCACAACGGTTGCCGCCTGTGCACAGGCACTGTTGCACGCCGGGGCAGACAGCGTGTTCGCGCTGGCCTTTGCCACGGTAGAATTTGGCGCACCGCCGGACAACACCACCCCTATTCATGAGGACGATGAGGAAGATGTGTATCGCGATTTTTGAAAATAACGCTCCTTCGCGCATCCTTCCTGCGGGCAAAAGTCGGGAAAGCAAAATGTAAAAACTGCATCAGAAATTTGGAAAAAGCGCTTGACAAAACGGGCAAAGTCGGGTATACTAATCAAGCTGTGAGCGACAAATGCAAACAGATATCCGGGTGTAGCGCAGTTTTGGTAGCGCGCTTGAATGGGGTTCAAGAGGCCGTGAGTTCGATTCTCGCCACTCGGACCAAACAGAAATAATCCGAACTTGTTTCCGATAGGAGATGGGTTCGGATTATTTGTTTTCTACGGAAAACAGACTTGCATTTATCAAAAAATAACCGAACCTTGCGGCTGTTGATGGAATGTGCTGCAGAGCTCGGGCAGATCCTGTAAGGAGGGTCATGTTATGAATACCACATTGCGGCGGGATGCGGATGAAATCATCCGTGCCAGCATTCAGGCGGTGCTGCCGGATAAGGCTGTGTGCCGTGCGCTGGAAAACTTTCAGCCCAGAGGCGGCAGAGTGCTGCTGGTGGCGGCAGGTAAGGCTGCATGGCAGATGGCGCACGCCGCCGTGCAGGCACTGGGGCGCGTGGACGGCGGCGTGGTAGTGACCAAATACGGCCATGTGAAGGGCGAAATCCCTGGCATAAGCTGTTATGAGGCAGGCCATCCCGTGCCGGATGCCAACAGCTTTGCAGCCACCGAAAAAGCCTTGGCGCTGGTACAGGGGCTGACCGAAGAGGATACCGTGCTGTTTCTGCTTTCCGGCGGCGGCAGCGCCCTGTTTGAACAGCCGCTTGTCCCCGGCGGGGAATTGCAGGACATCACCAATCAGCTCCTTGCCAGCGGAGCGGACATTGTGGAGATAAACACCATCCGCAAGCGGCTGTCCGGGGTCAAGGGCGGTCGGTTTGCGCAGCACTGCGCGCCCGCAAGGGTGTTCAGCATTGTGCTCAGCGATATTCTGGGCGACCCGCTGGATATGATCGCCAGCGGCCCGGCGGTGCCGGATGGCTCCACCTGTGCGCAGGCACTTGCCATTGCGGAAAAATACCAGCTGCGCTTATCGGCGCAGGCAAAGGCGCTGTTGGCGCAGGAAACGCCGAAAGCCCTTGACAACGTGACGACCCAGATCACCGGCAGTGTGCGGGAGCTGTGCGCCGCCGCTGCCGAAGCCTGCCGGAAACTGGGCTATGCACCGCTGCTCCTCACCGACCGGCTCTGCTGCGAGGCGCGGGAGGCGGGCAGCTTTCTGGGGTCTATCGCCCGCACCCATGCGGAGCAGGGGAAAAAGCTGGCCTTTATCGCAGGCGGGGAAACGGTGGTGCACCTGACCGGCAAAGGTCTGGGCGGGCGCAATCAGGAGCTGGCGCTGGCCGCAGCCCCGGCACTGGCCGGACAAAACACGGCGGTGTTCTCGGTGGGCAGTGACGGCACCGACGGCCCCACCGATGCCGCCGGCGGCTATGCGGACGGCGACACCTCTGCGGCACTGGCGGCAGCGGGCTGGAACCTGTTCGACACCCTGCAAAACAACGATGCCTACCACGCCTTACAGGCAGTGAATGGGCTTATTATCACAGGCGCTACCGGTACCAATGTCAATGATGTTGCCGTAGTGCTGATTGGGGGAGAAGAGCGGGCAGACGCTTGAAACTCTGTCTGCCCGGCGCACCTATAACATTTGACCCCGCTTTGTCCGCAGTGTACGGGCAGGCGGGGATTTTTTTGTGGAAGTACTTGACAGACCATTTGCAAAATGATATGATTTTGATATCACAAAGAAATGCTTCCGACCCTGATAAGGAGGGACCTGTTATGGAAGAAAAAATTTTGAATACCCGCAAAAACGGTATGGCTATGCTGTTACTCACGTTGCTGGGCTATGTGGTGGCCATCGCCCTGTTCATTTACAGCATCACTCTGCTGAATGCAGACCGGATGCTTCTGGGCGTGCCGCTGCTGATCTTGTCCATTGCGTATTGGATCGCGGGCATTTTCCTGTTCTGTGGTCTTAAGGTGTTAAAGCCGCAGGAGGCGTTGGTGCTCACCCTGTTTGGTGATTACATCGGCACCCTGAAGGGACAGGGCTTTTACTGGGTAAACCCCTTCTGTACCGCCGTCAACCCCGCCGCCGGCACCCGCCTGAGCCAGAGCGGAGATGTGAACAACAAGGAAAACAGCGTGGCTGCGCTGTTTGGCAATAACGGCCAGAATGCTCAGATGACCGTCGAGTCCATGAGCAAAAAGATCTCCCTCAAGATGATGACCTTGAACAACTCCCGCCAGAAGATCAACGATTGTCTGGGTAACCCGGTGGAGATCGGCATTGCGGTCATCTGGCGCGTGACCGATACCGCCAAGGCCGTGTTCAACGTGGATAACTATAAGGAATACCTCTCCCTGCAGTGCGACAGCGCCCTGCGCAACGTGGTGCGGGTGTACCCCTATGATGTTTCTCCCAACGTGGACACCACCGGCGACGGCGTAGCCGACGAGGGCAGTCTGCGCGGCTCCTCCGAGGTAGTGGCTGCCCGCATCCGGGACGAGATCCAGAAGAACGTGGCCGAGGCCGGCATCGAGGTGGTGGAAGCCCGCATCACCTATCTGGCCTATGCACCGGAAATTGCAGCGGTCATGCTGCAGCGCCAGCAGGCCAGCGCCATCATTGATGCCCGCAAGATGATCGTGGATGGCGCTGTGGGCATGGTGGAAATGGCGCTGGATCGTCTGAACGAGAACAAGGTAGTGGAGCTGGACGATGAACGCAAGGCGGCAATGGTGTCCAATCTGCTGGTGGTGCTGTGTGGCAACCGGGATGCCCAGCCCATCGTGAACAGCGGCAGCCTGTACTGATATGGCAGAGCCGAAAAAACAGGTGCCCCTGCGCCTGAATGCCAAACTCTACGATGCCCTTGCCGCTTGGGCAGAGGATGACTTCCGCTCGGTGAACGGGCAGATTGAATATCTGCTTACCGAGTGCGTGCGTCAGCGCAAAAAGAACGGGAAATATGTCTCCGACCAGTTGGACGTCCCGCCAGAACTGGATCTCCATTAAGACACCCGCGGTAAACGTAAATTATGAAATAAGGCCGCTGCACAAAACCGGTGCGGCGGCCTGTTGTTTGTCAGGGAAAGGCGGTGCTTTCCGGCGGGAAAGGAAACAAATAAAGGCCAATTTGATAGTTCAGTTGATCGTACAATGCTCCGGTATTTCGTCGGAAAAAGCGACCAAAGTCGCAAAAAAGTCTTGAAGATATAGGAGAAGATGGACAAATATCTGGGCGAAAACGTTTCTTTTTTGGATTTTTCCGGAAAATAACTTGCCTAAAAGTTTGCGGCGTGCTAAACTAACAGCGGGGAATTGTTTTGCGTAAGCAGACAGGGGGTGAAGCTATGAAAATACTGGTTGTGGATGACGGTCAGCTTGCGATCAATTCGCTGATCCGTATCCTGTGCCGGGTGGCACCGGACTGTGATTATATCAGTGCCATGACGACCGACGATGCCCTGACGTGGATGCGGCAGGGCCCGATGGATGCTGCCTTTTTGAACTTGGAAATGCCGGGGATGAATGGCCTTGCCCTTGCCCGTATGATCCAGAAATTGCAGCCCCGCTGCAACCTTATCGTGGTCACCGAGCACCCGGAGTATGCGCTGGAAGCATTGCAGATCTTCGTCAGCGGTTTTCTGCTCAAGCCCGCCAACGAGGCCGATGTGCGCAATGTGCTGGAAAATCTGCGTTACCCGCCGGAGACTGCGCCGGTGGGCATCAAGATCCAGTGTTTCGGCAATTTCGAGATCTTTGTGGGCGGACGTCCGCTCTCCTTCAAGCGCAGTAAGAGCAAGGAGCTGCTGGCCTACCTTGTGGACCGCAACGGTGCCACCTGCACCAACGGCGAGATGCTGGCTATTTTGTGGGAAGATAAGCCCGATACCGCCTCGCTGCATAGCCATCTGCGCAATTTGATCTTTGACCTTAGCCATACGCTGGAGGATGCAGGGGTCAACGGGCTGCTGGTACGCGGCCGCAGCACGCTGGCGCTGGATACCAGCAAGGTGGATTGCGACTATTATAACTTCCTACGGGGAGACCGCTCGGCCTTCAACTCCTACCGGGGCGAGTATATGACCCAGTACTCTTGGGCAGAGGTCACCCGCTCGGCGCTGCGCCAGCAGGCCGCAGCTACGCCCAAAAGCGGGTCGATCCCAAGCTATTACGTTCCGCCCACGGGCTTTTAAAACTGCATAAAACACAAAAGGCTGTTGCGCGATGATGCGCAGCGGCCTTTTTTCCTTTTATGGGTTTGAAAGTGGGGCAAGGGAATGCCCGCAGGCGTGCTGTTATCCTATAATAAATTGCTTAAAACCGCTCCAATTCCAGCAGATATTCCTTGATCTCCAACCCCTCGGCGTAGCCGGTCAGACTGCCGTCTGCGCCAATGACCCGGTGGCAAGGCACCACGATGCAAAGTGGGTTGCGGTGGCAGGCGCTGCCTACGGCGCGGCTGGCCTTGGGTTTGCCCAGCGCCGCCGCCAGCTGTCCGTAGGTGCGCACCTCCCCGTAGGGAATCTTGCGCAGCTGCGCCCATACCGCCTGCTGAAAGGGCGTGCCTTTTGCCGCCAGCGGCAGGTCGAACTCCCGGCGCACCCCGGCAAAATATTCGTTCAGCTGCTCCTCGGCCTCCTGTAACAGGGACGTTTCCACCACCCTGCGGGGGAGTGGTTCCAACTCCGGCGCACCGTCCGGGCAAAAATGTACCCCGCACAGCGCGTCGTTTTCCTCCTCCAAGCAAATGGCACCAAGGATGCTGTTGATGTACCAGACGTTCAAAACCGGCCTCTTCCTTTCCTGCAAGAATGTGCTATACTGGTACTATCTTAACACAAAAGCTTCCATGAGGAAAGGGGCGTTTCAACTATGGTCAAGGCACTGGAAGATATCATTGCAAAAAGCAGCAGCATCGTCTTTTTCGGCGGCGCGGGCGTTTCTACGGAGAGCGGCATCCCGGATTTCCGCAGCGTGGACGGGCTGTACCACCAGAAATACGACTACCCGCCCGAGACCATCCTCAGCCATACCTTCTGGGAGGAAAACCCGGAGGAATTTTACCGTTTTTACCGCGATAAGCTGATCGTAAAGGACGCAAAGCCCAACGCTGCCCATCTGCGGCTGGCAAAACTGGAACAGCAGGGCAAGCTGCGGGCTGTGGTCACCCAGAACATTGACGGCCTGCATCAGGCGGCGGGCAGCAAAACGGTGTACGAGCTGCACGGCAGCACCCTGCGCAACTACTGCACCCGCTGCGGCAAGTTCTACGATGTGGATTTCATCGCAAACAGCACCGGCGTGCCCCGCTGTACCGAGTGCGGCGGCATCGTAAAGCCGGACGTGGTGCTTTACGAGGAGGGCTTGGACGAGGAGGTGCTGTCCGGCGCTGTGGATGCCATCCGCCATGCCGATACCCTCATCATCGGCGGTACCAGTCTGGTGGTGTACCCCGCCGCCGGGCTCATCCGGTACTTCCGGGGCGACAATTTGGTGGTCATTAATATGCAGCCCACCGGTGCCGATGCCTCTGCCGACCTGTGCATCGCAAAGCCCATCGGGCAGGTGCTGAGCGAGGACATCTCGCTGGATTGATTTTTGCGCTGTAAGGCGCGTTGTTTCGCGCCGGTTTGCGCGCAGTTTTCCGTATGCTGATGGAAAGAACATCAGAACGGAGGAACTGCAAATGATCCAGGTATGCGACCCGCCGCGTCAGCGGCAGGTGAGGCGGCTTTCCGCCGAAGAATTTTTTACATTGGTGCGCTGCGGCGGGGCGGGGTTCTACCGTCCCCGTACCGAGGTGCTACGGATGCTGACCGCAGGCGAGGCGTGGGGCACAGCCGGGGCGGCACTGCTGGTGCTGCCCCTCACCGCCGATACCGCCGCCGCAGCGGCACTGCGCAGCTGGCTGGGACGCAGGCAGCTGGAAGGCGGTTGCCTGCTCACTCCGCTGGTGAGTACCGGCGGGGAACTGCCCGCCCGGCTGGTGGAAATGGCCGCCGCCCGGGCGGACCGGCTGCGCCGCAAGGGTACGGCATGGGCAGTGGTGGAGTGCACCGAAACGGCGGCAGCGCTGTTGCCGCTGTATTTCCGGCAGGGCTTCGGACTGCGGGCGCTGCGCCCGCTGGAAAGCCTTGCGCCCTGCTTTTTGCTGTGCACCGGCTGCGTGCCCGTTCGCACTGCGCCGGTGTGGGTGCCGCTGGAGGACAGGGTACAGCTGGCGCTGCTGCTGGCAAAGGGCTATGCTGCACTGGACAGCCGCCCCTACGGCGGCAGTCTTGCACTGGCGCTTTATCCGCTGAAAGAAACGGAATGACGTAAACCAGAGAGGGAATGAGAAATTATGAAGGCAGTGATTCTGGAAAGCTATGTGATGGAAGAAGGGGACTTGGACTGGTCCGGGGTAAAGGCACTGGTGCCGGACACCACCAGCTATGTGCGCACCGACTACACCGATATTGCGCCCCGCATCGGGGATGCAGAGCTGGTGCTCATCAACAAGTGCCGCATTGACGAAGCAGTGCTGGCGCAGTGCCCGAACCTCAAGTGGGTGGGCATCATCGCCACCGGCACGGATAATATCGACCTTGATGCCTGCCGCCGCCATGGGGTAGCAGTAGCCAACGTGCCGGGGTATTCTACTTACAGCGTGGCGCAGATGACCTTCAGTCTGCTGCTGGCCATCTGCCAGTGCGCCCAGCGGTACGACCGGGCGGTAAAGGCCGGGTACTGGCAGCTGGGCGTCCCGGCAGAGTACGGTTTGCTGCCGCAGGTGGAGCTGCTGGGCAAGACCTTTGGCATCTACGGCTACGGCAGCATCGGACGCCAGACCGCCCGCATTGCAAAAGCCTTTGGCATGGAGGTGCTGGTGTGCACCCGCACGGTGCGCCCGGAGTACGCCGCCGATGGGGTGGAGTTCGTGGACTTTGACACCCTGCTTGCCCGCAGCGATGTGCTCAGCCTGCACTGCCCGGCCACCCCGGCAACCCGCGGGCTGATGAGCCGGGAAGCCCTTGCAAAAATGAAGCCCGGTGCCATTCTGCTGAACACTGCCCGGGGCGCACTGGTGGACGAAGAAGCCGTAGCCGATGCACTGGAAAGCGGCAAGCTTGCCTTTTACGGCGCCGATGCCTTTGCCACCGAGCCGCTGCCGCCCCAAAGCCGTCTGCGCAGTCTGCCGGGCGCGGTGCTCACCCCGCACATTGCATGGACTACCAAGGAAGCCTTGCAGCGGCTGACGGACATTACCACCGGCAACCTGCGCAGCTTTCTGGCCGGGAAAGGCGAGAATATCGTCAACCCTTGATTTTGGCAGGGCACTGTACTATACTCTTCCATGATTTCAGGCTCTCCCGGCAAAGGAACTGCCGTAAAATAACGTATGCACAAGAGCATCCGGCAGCTTTGCCGCTGCTCTGAGGGAGGTAAAAATGAGCTACGCCATCGTATTCAGCAGCAAAACCGGCAACACCGCACTGCTGGCACAGACCCTGCAGGAGCAGCTGCCGCAGGCAGACTGCTGCTATTTCGGCGCACCGGACGCTGCCGCATTGGCAGCAGATACCCTGTATGTGGGCTTTTGGACGGACAAGGGCAAGGCGGACGCCGACACGCTGGATTTTTTGAAGCAGCTGCGCGGCAAGCGGGTATTCCTGTTTGGCACCGCAGGCTTTGGCGGCAGTGCGCCCTACTTTGAAAAGATCCTTGCCGCCACCCGGAAGGTGTTGGACGGCAGCAATACCGTTATCGGCAGCTTTATGTGTCAGGGCAAAATGCCGGTGTCCGTCCGGCAGCGTTACGAGGCCATGAAGGCAAAGCCTTTACACATCCCCAATCTGGACGCCCTGATCGAAAACTTCGACAAGGCGCTCTCCCACCCGGATGCCGCAGATCTGGAACAGCTGAAACAGGCTGTAAAGTAAGCGAAAAAGAGCGACCGCACATGGTTTTGTGCGGCCGCTTTTTCTGTATGGGACAAACGCTAGTCAATGGTGGTTTTGGTGCGTCCGATGCCGATGACGGCGGTGGAGATCTTTTTCCAGCTGTCGCAGCCGCACACGCCGTCCACCCGCAGGCTGGTGCGCTTCTGGTAGCCCCGCAGCGCCTGCTCGGTGCGGGCACCAAAGATGCCGTCGATACGGCTGCCGGTCTGGTAGCCAAGGGTGGAAAGTGCGTCCTGCAAAACCATGACATAGCAGCCCCGGCTGCCCCGGCGCAGGGTGGGGTAACCGGCGGTGGTGCCGCTGCACGCCGGGGTGCCGTAGCGGCGGTCAAAGTGCACCCATGTGGGGGTCTGGCTCAACGGTTCCACATAGCCCCATGCGCCGGTAGCGCGGGCGGCGTTGTAAATGGCGGTGCGCTGGCGCTGTTCAAGGCTTTGCCCTACGTCAAACGCTACCCCTGCATAGTGCTGGCTGCGGGTGCCGTGACCGCCCTCCCAGATGCGGCGGAAAGCGTACCCCACCGGGATGCCCCTGCCGTATTTGCGGCGGGTCAGGTTCCACGCTTCCATAGCGGCAATGGTGGTCCACAGGGTAGGGCTGGCCGATTTACCCCGGAACTCCCGCAGCCGCAGGGTGGTCAGGGTGCTGTAAGGCATGGGGTCGTTCTCATTCAGGTTTGCGTAGGTGTACACCTTGTTTTCGTAGGCGTCATAGATCAAAAGGCGTGCCATCCCTCATTCCTCCTTCTCGCAGCCGTAGGGGTCGGTGCACTGAGCTTGCAAAGCGTGCCATGTTTCGCGGTACACGATGCCGTTTACCGGGTGCAGCCCCGCCTGCTGCTGGACAGCCCGCACGGCGGCAGCGTCTGCCGCACCAAAACGGTTGTTGTCGGCCACATAGTCCTCGCCGCAGGAAAGCTGTGCCCGGCGGTTGAGCCAGTACTCCACCTGCCCCACTTCTTGCCCGGCGCTGCCCTCGGCGATGGCGCGTCCCGGGTAGGCAGTGCTGGGCGTGGTGCCCCGGTCGGGGTTCGGGGCATGGGCTGCCAGTTGCAAGCTCAGCGCCTCCACTGCCGTCCATGTGTCGGCATCGGCAATGCCGGTCTGCTCCAGCCCTAATAGTTGCTGGGCGCTGCGGGTGGCGGTGGCAGTCTCGTCGGTATAACGGTCGGCAAGGGGCGGAGCTTCCACGCTGGAAAAATAATAGGCGATGCGCTGCAAAAGCAGATTGTAGTACAGCACCGCCTTGCCGCTGCTGCCCACCGTCAGCGGCGTGCCGGGGTAAGGCAGACGCTTTAAGGTGACCACCGGGCCGGAGGAGCGCAGCTGACTGGCGCGGCCATAGAGGGAGTTCCATGTGGTGCGCCCCACCACGCCGTCCACGGTAAGCCCCGCAAACCGCTGGTACGCCCGCACCGCCCGCTCGGTATCCGCGCCAAACTTTCCGTCAATGCTTACCGGCGGGATGCTGCTTTCGTAGGCGCTCATGAGGTAGAGGTAAAATTGCAGTTCCCGCACCGCCGTACCGGTGGAGCCGCTGCGCAGCACGCCCGGGTACTCGCCGGGGCGCAGGGAAGAGGAAAGCAGCCGGTTGGCGATATCGTTGTACACCTCGTACAGCTTTTGCCATGTGGTGCGCCCCACCACCCCGTCTGCCGTCAGCCCGAAGTACCGCTGGAACCGCCGCACAGCTGCCGCCGTGCCCGCGCCGAATTTTCCGTCCACGGTCACGTTTTCAAGGCTTGTGTACACGGTGCGGGCGATCTTCAGCCAGAACTGCACCAGCCGTACATTCTGTCCGGCAGCACCCTCCCGCAGCGGCGTGCCCGGGTAGGCGTTGGGGGTGCCGTTGTCGGACTGGATGCTTAAAAACTCGTCATACAGCTCTTTCCATGTGGTCTGCCCCACTATGCCGTCCACCGTAAGGCCGTATTTGCGTTGGAAGGCGCGCACCGCATTGGCGGTGGCGGTGCCGTATACGCCGTCCACTTTTACGGCGGGGATGACGCTGTCGTACTGCGCCAGCGTGTTCAGCCAGAACTGTACCTGCTCCACAGCGCTGCCGGAAGCGCCGGTGCTCAGCACCGTGCCGTTCCATGTGCCGTTGGACAGGGTGCCGGTGGAAGTCTCGCCCTCACTGGTCAGCTCGGCGAGGTCCTTTACCGATACATAGATGTAGCTGATCTTGTACCATGTCTGCCGCCCCACCACACCGTCGGCGGTCAGGTTGAACTGTTTCTGGAACGCCCGCACCGTGGCGGCCATCCGGCTGCCGAATACGCCGTCTACCGTCAATTTTCCAAGGAAGGGGTAGTCCTTGGTAATGCGGTTCAGCTGCCTTTGCAGGGTGAATACCGCCGTGCCGCGGCTGCCCTGCCGCAGCGGGGTGCCGGGGTAGCTTTGCGGGATGGAGCGGATATTTTTGGTGCGCACGATCTCGATGCTGCTGCCGTAGTAGTAGCGCAAGATCTGCAACGCGCTGCGTCCGTTGTTGGCCAGCGTCACCGTGCCCCACTGCTTGAGCCCCGGGCAGGTGACCGACTTGCCATCGCAGTACTCGGAATAATAGGGGTTCACCGTGCCGCTTTTGCGCAGATAGGTGTTGAAGATATCGTCCGTAATGCGCACCATCACCTCAAACACCGTGCGCCCGTGGACGTAGTACTGGTCGTAGCTGGTGGAGTTGGTAATGTTGAAGGTGTAGCCCTTGCTGGGGTACCACTCGGTATAGATGCGGTTCAGCGCCAGCGAGATCTGGCAGTGGATGTTCGCCCGCAGTGCCTGCTCCGGCCATGTGGGGTAGACCTCACTGGAAGCAACGTTTGCGATATAGTCCCGGAAGGATACCGTCACGTTGCGGGCGGCAGCTGCCGGTTTGCCCAGATGCACTGTGATATTTTTTGGAATGACGACCTGATCCAGTACCCGGGGTGTGCAGTGCTGCACCGGCTGCGGGCCGCTGCCGCCGCTGCCCGCAAACAAAGCGTGCGGCGGGATGATGATGGGCGCGTCCGGGATGTCCCGGTCTTCCTCGGTGTCGGGCAGCATCTGGGGCTGTGCCAGCGTTACCTGTCCGGCAAAGATCTGGATGCCCTCAATGCGCACGGTGCGGTAGCCGGGCTTTGCGGCGGTCAGGCTGACAATGGCGTAGGGGCGGGTGGTGTTGTCCTCGTCCAGTGAGAGGGCGCAGGCGGGGGCTTCAACGGGAATATCGGCGGCGCTGCCGGTGGCATCAGTGATGCAGTGCAGGGTAAAGCCGTCCCCCTGCACCGCAACGGTCACCCCCTCCACGGGGGCAGACTGGCGTGCCGCAAAGGTCTGGATGCGGAGAGTTCCGGTGTTTTTCATGGAGATACGCTCCTTTGCTGGTAAAAGTATGCTTCTGCCTCAGCGTATTCCGTCCGGTGCCCGGGCGTGCATGGCAATGCCCGCAGCAAACAAAAAAGCCGCCCGGAGGCGGCAGGGGAGAATAGCTTATTTGGCGTTGTCCTTGGCAAGGGCAGCGTCAATATTTTTTTGCAGGGCGGCAAGGTTTTCTTCCTTGTCGATGCCGCCCAGCAGGGGCTGGCCCACAACGTTGCCGTCCCGGTCAAAAACGTAGGTGGTGGGGAAGGCCATGATGTTCAGCGCAAACTTGCCGGCGTCGCTGCCGGAGGCAAAGTAGATGTTGCGGTAGCTTGCGCCCGTTGCAGCCAGCAGTTTTTTGGCGGCATCAATGCCCTGCTGGTTGCCGTCTAGCGTCTCGGTGTTGATGCCGACAACCTCGCCGCCCTGTGCCTTGACCTTCTCGTTCAGGGCGTTCAGGTCGTCCAGTTCCTCCACGCAGGGCTTGCAGCCGTTGAACCAGAAGTTCACCACCGTAAAGGCGTTGCCCGCAAACAGGCTGTTGTCCACCGGGTTGCCCTCTAAATCGCTGCCCTCAAACTGAGGGAAGGCGGTGCCCTGTGCGGCAGCACTGGAAGAGGTGTCCTCTGCGGGGGCAAGGGCAGCGATCTGATTCTCGATATCCCGAATTTTTTCTGCATCGGCGGTCAGGGTCTTGTACTCCTCGTCCGAGAACTGGTCCTTTGCCTTTTCCACGGCACTCAGCAGAAAATCGCCGTAGTTCGTGCTGAGGGTGGTCTCGGTCACGTTTTTGTCCATGGAGGAGAACACCTTCTCCCACAGGGCATCGTTTGCAGAAAGGATCTCGTTTTCCTCTGCCAGCAGCTGCTCCTCGGTCTTGGTTTCCGCTGCCACAGAGGAAGCGGAAGAAGATGCAGAAGATGCAGAGGATGAGCCCTGCCCGCAGGCGGCAAGGCTGAAGGCCAGCACAAGGCTGAGCGAAAGTGCGGTTACACGGTTGAATTTCATGGTTTTACTCCTTTGTTGTTTCGGTGT
>ERZ791865.1433-NODE-1433-length-22886-cov-27.601507_pt1 | contig 22886 bp, 37 predicted proteins | sample MGYA00509942_ERZ791865 | MGnify/ENA primary metagenome ERZ791865 (study PRJEB30046, sample SAMN00792098) | human gut metagenome | study: EMG produced TPA metagenomics assembly of the A metagenome-wide association study of gut microbiota in type 2...
CTTTGGCGATGGCAGAGCAATGGACGAAATATATTAATCAATTAGCGTAGAACAGTACAGACATGAAGGAGTCATATACAGGCATTGGGATATGTCATTGTTACCAATGTCGAATGGATAAGAAGCATTGCAGTTCCAGCAGAAGACAATCAAATAAACGGGCAATAAATAAGTTCCGTAGGAAACAGTTGAAATTAGATGAAATAATTAAATGCAATCGTTTCGGAAAATATTGGGCTTGATTTCAATAAAAAAATAGCCCGATAAAGAAGTAAATAGTTAATAACCTTTTAAATGATACGATCAAAGCATTACAATTATCACAACCGGTCCAGCCCCGCCAAGCGAGGAAGGACTATATAAATCACTTCTGGCAGGAGAGACCACTTGAAGGAATCTTCTTCGTTGATTTCATCCGGGAAGTTCTTGAAAAGAGAAGCAGACGAAAGTCTGAACACTATGCAGCCGTTTATGATGCGATAATAAAACACATAGATAACTTCTCTGCAGAGTTTGACTGTGACATATTTACCAATTCGGTTACATCTGAGTTTCTTGATGATTTCATTATCTATTTAGAGGACCAAGGTCTCCGTCATAATACTATAGTAGGATATATTCAGAAAATACAATCTCTCGTTCGCCGGGCATCGCAGTATAACTATGCAGTAGATGTTACTTACGACGAGATTAATCTAAGAGAGGAGCCAACAAATGCCGTGTTCCTTTCAATGAATGAGATAACGAGGATATACTACTACAAGTTCGTCAAACAGGACAGAAGAAAGGCTAAAGAGCGAATTAGGGATCTGTTTGTTATAGGTTGCCTGACCGCTCTGAGGTATTCGGATTACTCTACTTTGACAGAAAGCAATCTACAAAAAGGCTTCATAGTCAAGCGTACAAAGAAGACTAATGTAGATGTCAAGGTGCCGGCGCATGACTATGTTAAGGAGATATTCGCTAAGTATAATGGAGTTGTCCCTGGAGGATTGTGTATTCAGTATTTTAATAAGTATTTGAAAATCATAATGAAAGAAGTCGGTCTAACAGATGAAGTTACCTATTCTTATACCCAGGGTGGTAGACTTGTAACCGTCACAGGGGAGAAATGGGAGTTAATCAGTAGTCACACCGCCAGGAGATCAGCCGCCACTAACATGTATCTCACCGGCCGGATGAAAACACTGGAGATTATGAAACTCACTGGGCACCGGTCAGAGCAAAACTTTTTCCGGTACATCCGTCTTACAGGAGATGATACCGCACGAGCGATCAGTGGAGATATGTTTTTCAGAAAATAAAAATTTATTCAATAATTATGATAGACAATGATTTATTGACAGACTCAATAAAGTCTGCTTTGAAAGTTGAGTTCCTTTCGTCAAGTAAGGAACTCTTTTTGTATTCTAGAGCACTTTACTCAGCTGCAATCTGGGGGAGGAATATTGATGAAAGAAACAGGATTATTCAGGAAAGAGATAAGTCTTTAAAATAGAAGAGGAAGAATCAGACCGCACGACCAATCAAGATTCTTCCTCTCTTACACGATTATGATGCAAATATACTATTTACTTTTAAAATAATCGTGTTATGGTGAGAGAATTTTCAGCAATATCGGAGCTTAAATCTATCAGAGAGCAGAAATCAAGACTCTCGGAGAGAGAGCAGGAACTGATCAAACCTATTTTATCGGATCTTAATATTATTCCTGTAATATACAAATGGTACTGTGAGGTTGTGGGGAATTGCGGATTACCCGAAAGAAGGGCCGGTGCCAGCTTCCGCCAGAAATTCATTTTCATTATTCTGTTTCTTTATTCCCCCAGTACATTGGCTGGTGGTAAGATTGCAAAGGGGATTCGTGATATACTTGCCGGTATATTGGGCTTTAAAGCTCCGACAGGAATTTCTAACCTTTGCGTTGATGTCATGTTTTACTATAACAATTATAAGGATTATCGTGCAGATATAGACTATCTTTATACCGAGATTATTAATCGGTTAAGATTCAAAGGGCTAATCAATTGAAAGCCGGAGTTTAGTGCTCCGGCTTATTGGTCGTTTACTTCAAATTTCATTTCTAATCCTTGTGGAATAGCTCTTTTTATAATTCCTTTTTTGTTTAAATGTAATATAATATAACTTATTAATTCTCTATGAATTATCTCTTTATTAATCATGAATAATAAATTATCAAAGTGAGTAATTTGGAGCTTTATATAATTATAAACATTTAATTCGGTAAAGTAATAATATTTTCCATTAGGATAATTGAATTTCTCATTCAATTTCAAATTTTGCAGGCATTCAGGGTTTGTGAGCTTCTTCATATTATAGTTTATTCTATGTTTTAACGCCAATTTATATAACACATTTAATAAGGATAAGATAAAAACTATCCAAATTATTGCATTTAATACAGTGGTCCCGTCTCCAAATAAATCATTCAATCCAGACCTTATTATCTTTAATTGTGTTAATAACAAAGTTATAAAACTAATTATAGAAACGGTTGTTCCACTTGTTGTTGTGTACATATTTTTAATTGATACACCAATTTCTTTTTCGTTTTGTATATTTTCATTCTGCTTTTTCTTTTCGGCCTCTTGTTTGAATATTGTTACTTCTACCAATAATTCTTTGTTTCTTTGTTCCAGTTCTCTTTTCTCATCTTGCAATGAAGTTATCTCACAAACTTTTTGAATTAACTCAAAAGTAATTTCATTTTCTTCAATTTTAGTAGGAAACAATTTTGCTCTTTTCTTTTCTAAATATTTTTTAAAAGAATCATACAGCCCATTTAATTCCTTACTAATCTCTTCTTTTTCTTCTTTTATTTTAGGGTCTTGGTATTTATCAGGATGTGAGTTTATACGAGCTTTAGCCAACTTCTCCATTAGTTGTAAATCCGTAAACTCACCGACAAGCCCTAACGCAGATTTAATTCTTTCTATCAATTCGTCTTCCATTTCTGCTCTTTATAATTTCTCCGCTAATTTCTTAATATCCTCCTTACTCGAAACCTTGTGGATGGTTCCGTCTAATTCGATGTAGCCGTTTATGTTGGTCGGTTCCTCGAATAGTTCGGTTATTCTCACATTAAGAGCACTGGCGATTTTCTCCAAAGTATCTTTGGTAGGATTACCATTGATTGCCTTAGATAACCCTACGGCTGATAACCCTATTCTTTCTGCTAACTCTTTTTGAGTTATTCCTGCTTGTTTGCAGATATCCAATATTCGTAACTTCATAATTATACTTATAGTTTATTCCTTGCAAATATATAAAATTATAGTATTAGTTGCTATTATTGGGGTAAAAATATACTATGTGTATATTGAATTAGCTTTTATTAACTGTGTAATGTTTGTTTGTATTATAATTATAGTTATGTTTGCATCGTAATAATAAAACTAAATGTTTAACGATTAGCATACATATAATTATGAAACGCTTCAATTTATCTCAAATTATGAAAGACGCTCATTGCTTCTACAGAAGTAATTCAAGAATGGGCAGAACTTTTGGTGAATGTCTGAAACTTGCTTGGCGTTGGGCTAAAGATGCTATCAAGTTCACAGAAGAAAGAGAAGCTAAGATTAAGGCTGTGTTAGCTAATCAGAAGCCCGTAGAGCGTACTTCTTATAATGATAGTAAGATAACCTGGTCTGACTGTTACAATGTGAACAGTAAAGGTTATATGGGTTCTCAATACTGTGGTGATTAAAGTCAAAGTAATATAGAAATGAACAAAGAATAAACATATAAAAAAATAAAAGTTATGATAGAATTAATAGCTGAGAACCAAGAAGTAAAGATATACCGACATAACACGGTAGGTGGACGGATTAACGTATATCAGTTCAGAAACGGTGAATTATCATTCGGTGCTGAAAAGGCATCGGTTCTGAATAGATTTGAGAAAACGCAGGTTTACGAGAGAATTTGTAGAGTACTAACACATAAAATATAACGATTATGAAAAAGAAAAATATGACACCAGTTGAGATTGAATGTTCAAATACACATTCAACACCAGTATTCAGTGACTTTTTAAATGAAGTACAAAAGCGGTTTGATATTGAGAAAGAAGCTAAGAATGAATTATATTCTTTTATCATACAGATGGGGCTGTTAGATCAATTTAGAGAGTTCTCTCAGCATTATAAGGGCGTGAAATCATCATGCTGCGTGTATTGATATGCTTACTGTATGATTTTCCACACGATTATCAAAAGGGCAGCCTTCGCACGATTTTAGGGGGCTGCCTCTCTGTTAAATAAACACAAATTAGATATTCGCTTTGCAAGCATAGCAAATTTATTTAGAAATGCTTGAATTGGTTGAAAATCAATATTTTGGTAACACAAAAATAATGCTCAGATTTGCAACAAGAAAACAACGAAGCGTCTCGCGTGGCTGCCAGACGTAACATAGATATTTTAAAAGCTCTATTCGAGTAACTATCAGGCAGCCACATTTCGATAGTGAAAGAATGGGGCTTTCTCTTTTATATGATTCTAAGCGTAGATAAGGTATGAAAGAGGGTTCAGTAAGTCGGTAAGGCGTGAAGAGGTTCGAATCCTCGCTTGCTACAAAATCGGACAAAGAAAATCCCCAAAGGCGGTAAAGTCCGAGCCGCCAATGGGGATAATGTTTAACTGTTGCAAATATAAGAATTATGAATCAATTAACAAAATCAAGTTCAAGCGAAGAAATAAAGATGTATTTCAATGCTATTTTAAAGTTAGCGAAAGCGAGTGAAAAATATCCGGTTAATCTGGATGAAGTTTGGATGTTGGTATATAATAGAAGGGACTATGCCGTAGATGCTTTAAAGAAAGACTTTATTGAAAATGAAGATTTTATTTGCACTTCGGTAAAAACCGAAGTGGGTAGCAATAAGTTTGATTATTGCTTAACGGTATCATGTCTCGAATACTTTATCGTAAAGAAGGTGCGTTCTGTTTTTGAAGTGTATCGTAAGGTGTTTCACAAAGTACCTGAGATAGTGAAGCAAATAAAGCAAGCTACCATCAAAGACAAAATAGTTGTAGCCGATTGGTTAACTGGCTTTCTTAATCTCAATGAAAGCAGCAAACTGGCTTTAGCTAAAACTATCGCAGAACCTCTTGGTTTGCCTATACCTGATTATACGCCATCAAAAGGTATTCTGAAATCTGCTGGTGAACTTCTGAAAGAGAACGGTCTTTCTATCAGTGCGCGGATTTTCAATCAGAAAATGATAGAGAAAGGTTACATGGTTGAGCGTAGTCGCCCATCAAGCAATGGTGGCACTAAGAAATTCAAATCAATAACAGGTGAAGGCTTGAGTTTTGGTGAGAACCAGGTTAATCCGAATAGCCCTAAAAGTACTCAGCCGCTTTATTACGAAGAAAAGTTCATAGAGTTACTGACTTTGTTAGAATTGAAACAAGTAGCTTAAATAACCAAAAACACCCGTATATTTCTATTCGGGTGTGCATAAAATGATTGCTTATGAACTCAATAAACAAAAACGGTTGCAGCGTATGCCAGTCCGGTAAAGAGAACTACACTACTTACAACACTAAGTTGAGAGGTAAGAGAGTTAAAATGTATCAGTATGACTACCGTGCTGAAAGTGGTGAATTGTTTTCTTGTTGTGCATCAACTTTAAGAGGTGTGCAGAGAGAAAAGAGATATCTGGTTGAAAAAGATTCTGTGACTTAAAACTGATTGTCACAGATAGAATTTGAAGATATTTCGTTATCTTTGGTTGTGGTAGTATCTTTGGGGTACTATCGCGGGTTAGAGAAGTCTAGTCATCTCGCCACTTTGACTTGGTGGAAATCGCAGGGGCGGAGCCTGCACCCGCAACAATGAATATTAATTTAAAAACGACACGATTATGAACATTCTTACATTAAGTATCAAACAGAAATATTTCGATGAAATCTTATCTGGTACTAAAACGCACGAATACCGTGAAATTAGGCCGACTAACGCAAAGAAGTATATCACTTATTTATGTGGTGGCAAAGAGTACAAGGTAGATGAAGAATTACCTGAAGAGGGTGAAGTTGAGTTGAAACCGATTAAGTACGATGCGATTAAACTTCTTACGGGTGCCTATAGTGGTAAACGCCCTTATATTATCGTTGAAGTGAAGAACGCAGAAGCGGTCATTCTCACCGATGAAGACGGTAATGATATTGTTTACCCCTATCAGGGTGAAGAATATCTCGCAGCCCAAATGGATTATACATTAGGTAAGATATTAGAAAAACATCTTTGATTGTTTAATTTAAATTTTATTGCTGAGTCGCAAGAAGAGTAAACAGAGTAGCTGGCCCCCGCAGAAATATGAACGGTGCCGGTGCAGGCGGTAGATTAGTCGCCAATCGTAGGGGTACAGCAAGTGCCACACAGTTAGGATCACGCAGACAGCGTTACAGTGATCTTCGCATTTCATTTGGATTGTCAGGTGGTTAGCTATGAATAAAGTAGAGCAAGCGAACCGGTATATAGACCTCATTCGGGTAAAATCGAATGAGGCTTTACTGTTTTTATCCTTGGGTAAAGATTCGCTTGTCTTACTTGATTTAATCTATCCGAAGTTTGATCGGATTGTTTGCGTGTTCATGTACTTCGTCAAAGACTTGGAGCACATAAGCCGGTGGATTGGCTGGACAAAAGCCAAATATCCAAAGGTTGAGTTTGTGCAAGCGCCTCACTGGAATCTTACTTACATTCTTCGTGGCGGGCTGTATTGTATCCCTAATCCAAAAGTGAAGCTGCTGAAGCTGGCTGATGTGGTAAAGGCTATGCAGCTTACTCACAGAGTTTATTACACGTTCTTAGGCATGAAAAAGGCTGATGGTATGAACCGCAGGCTTATGCTGAAAGGGTATGAGGTAAACGGTTACGAGAATAACGGTATGGTTTATCCTTTAGCTGATTGGACGCAAAAGGATATCCTTGCTTACATGAAGCAGCACAACTTACCCGAACCAGTTAGATATTCATTGAAAGCCAGTTCGGGAGTAGGCTTCAACCTTGATTGTATGCTTTGGATGGAAAAGAACTACCCGCAGGACTTACAGAGAATTTACAAAGTTTTCCCAATGGCTGAAAGAGTGCTTTGGGAATACTATAATAAACAAAAATAATAGGAGGATTGCCGAGTTAGACGTAGGAAGACAAGAGAACAAATTTACGCTCAAGCAGAAAGATTGAGCGAAGCGAACTGGAGAAGAAGAAATACATGGAGTAGTAGTGCAGCAAGTAGGCGCGCAAAACAATCCCGCGATAATCTTATTGCGAGAGCCGAAAAGAATACTCTTCGACAGAGAGGGTTTGGATTAAGCAATGGCTAACATGGAACTAAGTAAATACATAAAGAGTGAATCGGTGGAGCTTAACCGCTCTGCCATTCACTTTGCGGACTACAACCCAAGAAAACTATCCGATGAATCCCGTAAGACATTAAAGCGTGGTATCAAGAAATTTGGCTTGGTCGGTGGTATTGTGGTGAATAAACGTACAGGACTAACCGTAGTCAGTGGACACCAGCGTTTGTCCGTCATGGACGAATTACAGAAGTTTCCCGATAACGACTACTGTATCCGTGTCGATGTCATTGATGTGGACGAACAGCAGGAAAAAGAGTTGAACATTTTGATGAACAACCCTAACGCACAAGGTACTTGGGATTTTGATGCTCTTGCCCGAATTGTTCCCGATATTGATTGGAAAGACGCCGGTTTAACGGATGCCGATTTGAACATGATAGGTGTCGATTACCTGTTACAGACCGAAGAAGAAAGCTCTATCGCAGACGCTTTGTCTGATATGATGGCACCAGTAACCGAGCAGAAAGAAGCTGATAAAGCTGCCAGGCAGTTAGAACGCGCCGAGAAGGTTGCCCATATGAAGGAGGTCAAGCAACAAGTAAAGGAGAACGCACAGAAGACAGCCGAAGATATGGATGCCTATGTGATGTTGTCCTTTGACACCTATGAAGCTAAAGCCGCTTTCTGTGAACGGTTCGGATATGACCCCGATATGAAGTTCATAAAGGGAGAAGTATTTGATGAACAAGTAGAAAGAATTGATTAATTTTTAGGGAGGAATGCCGAGTTAGAAAGAAAACATATGGTCAGCTATATCAACAGTCCAGACGAATAATGTATAATGCCGGAAGACAATACGGACTTGGTACAGATAAACAAAGACGCATAAGAGATCGGACGAAATCCATAATGGGAAGATATGGTGCAAGAATAGATAGCTATTTCTCAAAAAGAGGAATTAATATCTATGGAAATAAGCCGGTCTCTCGCCGCATATATATGGGTAATAATAACGGATAATTGATTATGAGCAAAAGTGAATCTACAAATAGAAAAGGTAAAGGAGGAAGAAAGCCCAAGTTTGATTATACAAGTGAGGACTTTCTTTCTCTCGTGGAATCGTATGCTAAAAAGGGATTCACTGACAAGGAAATAGCCTACGCCATAGGGATTCTGCCGCAAACTTTCTGCGAAAAGAAAAGTGAGTACACCGAAATATCCGAAGTCTTAGCGCGTGGGCGCGCGACCATCAATGCAACGGTAAGGGCTAAGTTCCTTGCTATGGCTCTTGGTGGAATTAAAACGAAAAGCACCGTAGTAAGAAAGCTCCGTGACACAGAAGGCAATTTGACCGGTGAGGAAGAATTGCAAGTAAATGAGAGTGAACTGGCTCCTAATTTGCAAGCAATGTCCGTTTGGCTGTACCACCATGATGAAGATTGGAGAAAGATTGAGCGCAAACAAGATGAAGACGCTGATATTCCAACAGACATAGAGCATGGCATCAACATTGATTCTTGGATTAAAGACAAGCTGAAATGATAGTACCTCAAGAAATTTACCATCCATTATACGAGGATAAGGAAAAATTTATAATTCTTATCACCGGTGGACGTGGTAGCGGAAAATCTTTCAATGCTTCCACCTTCATAGAACGGCTGACCTTTGAAATGACCCCGGTAGAGAAGATTGTACATCAGATTCTCTACACCCGCTACACGATGGTTTCTGCCGGTATGTCTATCATTCCGGAAATGATGGAAAAGATAGACCTTGACGGAACAACGAAGTATTTCAAGACCACCAAGACAGATATAGTCAACAAAATGACTAAAAGCCGTATCATGTTCCGAGGTATCAAGACCTCTTCCGGGAACCAAACGGCAAAATTGAAATCCATCCAAGGTATCACTACTTTCGTCTGTGATGAAGCGGAGGAATGGATGAATGAAGAAGAGTTCGACAAGATAATGCTCTCCATCCGTAAGAAAGGGATTCAGAACCGGATAATCATCATAATGAACCCTTGCGACTCTAATCACTTCATCTACAAGAAATACATTGAGAAAACTCACAAACTGGTGGACATTGACGGAGTGGAGGTCCAAGTCTCAACGCATCCCAACGTACTTCATATCCATACTACCTATCTTGATAACTTGGAGAACCTTTCTCCAGAGTTTCTGAAAGAAGTCGAGGACATGAAGGCGAACAACCCTGAAAAGTACGCTCATGTGGTTATCGGTCGCTGGGCCGACGTTGCGGAAGGTGCTGTGTTCAAGAAGTGGGGAATTGTTGATGAATTCCCGGCTTGGGCTAAGAAGGTGGCTATCGGGCAAGACTTTGGCTACACACACGACCCGTCCGCTTCTATTCGGTGCGGTATTGTAGGTAACGCTCTTTATCTGGACGAAGTAGATTACCGGACCGGACTTCTTTCTTCCGACATTATCAAAACGCTTCGACCGTGGGGATTGAAGGTTATTGCCGATAGCGCAGACCCTCGTTTGATTCAAGAAATACATAACGGAGGTATTAAGATATATGCGGTGGAAAAAGGTGCAGGCTCCATTAGCGCAGGTATTGATAAGATGCAGGACATGGAGATATACATAACCAAGCATTCGTATAACTTGCAAAGCGAGTTCCGAAAGTATGTGTGGGCGAAGGACAAGGATGGAAAGTATATCAATGAACCCGAAGACCATGACAACCACGGGATAGATGCTGCCCGTTATTATGTTTTGGGTGAACTTCTGGGAAAGATTCAGAAGCCGAAAGATTTAACTGGAATATTCACACACTAAAAATATAAGCTATGCCATTGAGTTTAGAAGAAATATTAGTATTGCCCGATATTGGGCAGAAGATAAGCTACCTGAAGAAAGGTAGGAAAACTGAGCTTCCCGACCGCTGCAAGTTGTGGGATGATTGGAATCCGGAACGCCATGAAATCATGGTGGATAAAGAGAAGTACCCGGACAGGAAGGTTCTTGAAAAGGAAGCGGAGAAAGTTTTCGATGAGAAGACAGGTAATGCCTATGAAACCGAAGCACAGTACAAAACAGAACCAGTGAACCGCATCTCCATTCCTTTGGAGCAGGATATAGTGAACATTCAAACAGCTTTTACGGTCGGTACAGAACCGTCTATGGATTGCACTCCGACTGATGATGATGAAAAGAAGTTGCTGGATGCGGTCAAAGCTGTATTCAAGTCCAACAAAATCAAATACCAGAACAAGAAGATAGTACGTGCGTGGCTTTCTGAACAAGAAGTAGCGGAATATTGGTATGCGACCGATGATGATTCGTTCTGGGCTAAGTTCTGGAAGAAAGTAAAGACTACTTTCGGGGGCAAGGTTAAGCCTACCAAGAAGTTGAAAAGTGTATTGTGGTCACCATTCAGAGGTGATAAACTTTATCCGTTCTTCAATGATGAAGGTGATTTGGTTGCTTTCTCTCGTGAGTACAAGAAAAAACTCATGGATGACTCGGAAATTACCTGCTTTATGACTATCACAGACAGAATGGTCTATCAATGGGATCTGTCTAAGGGTTATGAGGAGAGGATTGCTTTTGCTCATGGATTCCCCAAACTACCGGTTCTCTATGCCTATCGCCCTGAACCTTATTGCAAGAAGATAAAGACCTTCCGTATCCGGTTGGAGAAACTACTATCCAACTATGCCGATTGTATTGATTACCATTTCTTTCCTTTATTGAAACTTATCGGTGACGTGGAGGGTTTCATGGGTAAGACTAAGGACAGGATGGTTAAACTTACGGGGGAAGGTGCAGACGCTCAATATCTAACGTGGAACCAAGCAAATGATACCGTAAAATTTGAGGTAGAAACCCTCTTTGAGAAAGCATATTCTATGACAAATACACCGCAAATCAGTTTTGAAAAGTTGAGCGGCGCTGGAAATGCCTTGTCGGGAGTGGCTTTCGATTACGTGTTTCTTTCAACACATTTGCAAGTTCAAAATCATGCCGAGGTGATAGGTGAATTTTTACAACGAAGAGTCAATTTCCTTGTTTCTGCTTTAGGCTCTATCAATCCATCTGAATTTAACAAAGCATCTGAAACGATAGATATTAGTACAGAGGTTGTTCCGTATCGCCTTGATAATTTAGAAGATAAAGTCAATGTAGCTGTAAAGGCTGTGTCAGGTGGTGTATGGTCGCAACGACATGGGGTAATGTTTGCTGGAAATATTGACCGCATCGAGGAAGAACTTGCGGAAATCAAAGAAGAACAAGAAGCTAAGAATAGGCAAATCGGAAATAAAGAAACATAATTTTAAGAAAGAGGGGAGTAAATCCCCTCTTTATATTTCTTTTTCTATTTTTCCGATCGGAAGATTATGATACCGAAGGCTCTCCAATATGTGAATAAGCACCTCTAATTTCACCTATAGGTACAAGTTGCAGTGGTATTTCTAGTACATCATCATTATAAGCAATTTCAAGTCTCCATCTATATAATGGAAGTTCATCATAACCATCGGATTGTCGTACAGTTATTATATTATCCATAAAAGTAATAGACTTAATCTCATCCTTCTGGACTTTCAAATCGGTCATGGGGAAAGATATAGTACTAAAAGTGTCTTTAACTTGTTTGAGAAAACTCTGTTCTTCTATTTGTTTTATATCCAACTTGTTCAAGGGAATACCTCTAAAAAAAGTTATCTCATTTCTTCCACTAAAAATATCTCCCACAAAATCAAATTCATTTTTTAACTTCACTTCCTTAATAGTGATGAGTCCATCTTTTGCAAAAAGGCGAATATTTAACTGCATCTGATATTCTCCTGCATGCACATACCGTGTACTAAACGATACAAGTTCAGCTCTTAAGTGAGGTTTACGTATAAAATCTTTATATACTATAATCCCTAAATTTATAATACCAAGAGCAAAACCACCAAAAGCGGCTATCGGTGTCAATGCTGAAAAGTCCATATCCAATTTCTTAATATATTATATCATCAACATATCCAATACAAGCATAGGAACCTTGGAAAGATGTAAGCACTAAGTATTTGCCATCTCTAAAGTCGATCTCAATATTAGATATTCGATGTCCTATGCTTGCACAGTATTCAATGATATCATTTAATGAAGTTACAGGAACTTGTGTGTACCCGTTGGGGTGAAAATAAATCGTTTTCATAATATTACCTCCTTTTTTTATTGGTTTATAATTTACCAGCCAAATTCTTCACATCTTCCGCTGATTTAACTTCATGCACTATATCTCCGACCTTTACGAAGCCGATAACATTACTGGCATTAGGCTTTTCAAATAGTTCGGCAATAGGAATATTTAATGTATTTGCAATCTTTTCTAATGTTTGCAACTGCGGATATTCCCCTCGTAAAGTCTTATTCAGACTTATATCAGATATTCCCATTTTTTCTGCTAACTCTTTTTGAGTTATACCTTGCCCTTGACAAAGTTCTTTTATCCTTGTTCTAAAGTCCATAATACTATATAGTTTTATTCGGCAAAAATAGATATTTATACCACATAATACAATTATATGACTAAAATAAATCTACTTAGTTTTATTTTTAACATTATTTATTTCTTTAGATATTGTAGAATTAAACTAATTAGTTTTACTTTGCAATATCAAATTAAACGAAGTAGTATAATTAAAAACATATAAGAGTATGAGCACAAAATTTAGAAGTCAGATGAAAGAGGTTATGTCAATGGCATGGTCTTTTGTTCGCAAGAACGGTTATTCAATGAGTGAAGCATTAAAATGCGCATGGGCTAATTTGAAGCTCAAAGCAGCTTTGAAAGTAAAAGTAGTAGAGTTCTACTTCAAGAAAACCGATGGTTCGTTACGTCAAGCCTTTGGCACTCTCTTAGAAAGCAGAGTACCCGAAACAAAAGGTACAAGTAGAAAGCCAAATGATAACTTACAGACCTATTTTGATACAGAGGTCGGTGATTGGCGTTGCTTCAAGAAGTGTAACCTAATTAAAATCGCATGATTATGACACTAATAGCTGAAAATCAAGAAGTAAAAATATACCGTCATAAAACGGTAGGCGGTTGGATTAACGTATATCAGTTCAGAAATGGCGAATTGGTGTTCGGGTCAAAGAAAGTATCAGTTCTGAATAGATTTGAGAAAACTCAGGTTTATAAGAGAATTTGTATGGCGATCAACTACAACAATTAAATCAACACGATTATTAAAAGGCAGTCTTGCACGACTTTAAAGGCTGCCTTTATTATTAATAGAGCAAAAAGTATGAATGAAAATTATAAATATAATCAAAGAGAGCACGCCCAAAGTATTTATGTTGTTTTAAATGAAGAAACTAAGCGCGTTAAAATCGGGATAGCATATTGCGTAAAAACAAGGTTTTCAAGTTTGGTTTCTGCATCGGGATGTAGATTGAAACTTATGTATTACACAGAAAGAATAATTGGTGCTTGTGATATAGAGAAGCAAGCCCACGAAAGATTTAATGAAGATAGATACATAGGCGAATGGTTTAATATAAAATGGGAAGATGCTGTAAATTGTATAAAAAGTCTTCTTGTTGATTATACGAACCGTAATTCTAAAAGTATGGATGCTGTAATCGAGAGTGAATATGAAACTATTGAACAGCCTCAAATAATCTCTAAAAAGAAAAAAGAAACGTGGTATGGTAGTAATGAAAGAGTTTTAGATATATCTCTTGGTAAGTTTAAGAGAGTAGATAAAGATATATATCAAAACAAGCAAGGGAAATTATTTAAGATTGTATATCGAGACAAACAATGGCTAATAACCAATTTGTAATCTGCTTCTTAGTCAGAAAAAATATGGGGCTTATAATTCGGGTACATGAAAAATAGGACCTTTAGCGGTGATTCTTCAGAGTTGCCGCTATTTTTTTATTCATAGTAAAATAATGAATAAATTATTTGTTAGTATTCATATTATTACTATATTTGCATAGTAATTAAGTCCAAAGCGTTATGAGTTACAAATCAGTGAAAGACGTTGTAACTATGTTGCAAGAAAACGGTTTTGTTCTAAAGAGTCAGAGAGGTAGCCACATGAAGTTTGAAAAAGACGGTAAAGTAGTTATCGTACCGAATCATAACAGCAAAGGCGTTGAGAAAGGCACTTATTACAGCATTTTGAGGCAAGCGGGGCTAAAGTAGCCCCCTTGTTCTCTTAATTTAAAAGGAGGCAATATGAAAACAGTAGAAGTTATCGTTGAACACGCAGGAAAGAACCTGAGTGCTTATATTGAAGGTGCTCCCGTCATTACAGTTGGTAATGATATGAAAGAGTTAGAAGATAATATGAAGGAAGCAATCGAGTTGTATCTGGAAGATAATACTAATCCTTGCGAGGTGTTGTCTGGGGAATTTGAATTAAAGTTCAAAATTGATGCTGCTACCTTTATCAACTACTACAGCAACATTTTTACTAAAGCTGCATTGAGTCGGATTACGGGAATCAATGAGCGTCAGTTATGGCATTATGCTGCCGGAGTACATAAACCGCGCAAACAGCAGTTGGAGAAGATTCAGAAAGGTATTCAGTCTTTGACTAAAGAGTTGGCTGCTATTAATCTCTTGTAGTTTGGCAAAGATAGAGAATGAGATAGAACATGGTGTAATTTGCCAAAGTGTAGAAGACTTCTTCCTATGACAGATGATAATATCCCACCGACTGATCCAAGGCTGATTGAACTAAGGGTTTCATCAGAATTAGTTATTGAGTACGAAGAAGAATATTATCCGATAAAATACTAGTTGATATAAAGGAATAAATATTTTTTGGGGGTAATAAATTTTAGGCTTGCAGTTATTCTGTGAGCCTTTTTTCTGCCATTATCAAACCTTCTCTTTATTGTTCGTTATCACCTATTTAATTATTTCCCTTCCACCTACTTACTCACTACTTTTATACCGCATTTGTGACATCAAAGCGAAGGTCACGAATCAGAAGTTCAAATATTTATTAATCATCCGTATTGGTGGTATTTTTACTTCCGCAAATTGAATTTCAAATTTAATAATTCATACGGTATGAAAGGAAAAATCTTAGTAGCACTAAAAACGAAGTATAAAACCTTTGGGTTTGGTGATAAAGCATTTGACGGGGTGGCCGACTACTTATCTAAAACCGTTACTGAAGAAAGTCAAATAGAAACTGCTATTAGTGGGGTCGAAGGACTTTTAAAAGCTTTTCAAGGAGACATTGATACTGTTAGAAACGAAAAATCGGGTCTGCAAAAACAATTGGACGAATTGAAAAATAAAATCGAGAACCCTAATCCCAATCCTAACCCAAATCCAAAGCCGGAAGATAAGAAAGATGACATGGCTACCATCATTGCGAATGCGGTGAGTGCTGCTGTTAAGCCTCTTTCCGATGAACTCGCTCAGTTTAAGGCTGAGAAGTCACAGGCTACCCGACAAGAGCAGATTTTGGCAAAGGCAAAGGAGTATGGTATTCCCGAAACATTCGCAAAGCGTTATGCGATTCCTGATGATGCAGACTTAGACATTTATTTCAAGGACGCTAAACAGGAACTTGCCAATATCGGCTTTAGTGGTGTGACTCCTCCTGAATCAGCGGAAACAAAGATGGAGAAGGAAGCTGAATCTATTGCGAATATGATTTCGGAAGGAACAAAAACTATTGTTGAATCTAAAAAGTAAAATTTATGGCAGCAGGTACTAAGTATAACTTGACTCCGGAATACAAACCGGAAGAGTTCTACCGTGTTGAGACGGGTGTCAGAAAGAGCGGACCGTGGAAGTTGGATATTACCAACCTTGTAGTAGGCTCTATTCTTCCTGTATTCACACCTGTACAAGCGGACTTGAAGAAACGGACACTCGTTCCCGTCCGCAATGTGAAAGTGGTTGAAGCTTATACCACAGGAGACTCTAATCTCACCATCAAGGTGGCAAAAGATTCTTTGGCTTATCAGGGTATGTTCATCGGAAGCGGAAAGAAAGGCGCAGAGGTAGCATCTATCGACAAGTCAACCAAGGATTATGATGTATTAACCATCAAAGCGGCTTTCGGAGAAAATATCGCTAAGGATACGGTTCTTTTCGAAGCTACCGCAGTGGGTGGAACAGTGAAGAAGAACACTGCAAACTTCGTTCTTTATGATGCGAAGAAAGTTGAGAGCGATGGAGCGGTTCTCTGCACTCTCTTGATGCAAGCCTATGAGGTAAAGGAAAGCAAGTTGGTTCTTCCGATCCATGAGATGGATAAGGTGGGATTGACAAGCCGTTTCCAGTTTGAGTATTAATCATTAAAAGTTTAGATATGAATTTGACCATACAAACTTTATTTACAGATCCCAATATCGTTCAGGCGATTATTGACCGTGTCCTCCAGTTGAGACTGGACACAATCTACTGGAAGCAATACGGAGATTTCTTGGAAACCAAAACCCGTGTTTTCAAGACTTATCTTGGGACAGTAACGGGTGTTGTTGCCGGTTCCATTCTGGGTAAGAATGATCAGAAGCCTATTCGTGAAAGACGTAGCCTTGGAAGTGGTTATACTGAAATTGCTTACTTGGGCGACCGTTATCAAATGGATATTGAGCGCCTGTCACAGTTACAGGATATCATTGACAAGTTCAATGCAGCCAATACAGCTGATCAACGTACAATCTTGCAGGAGATTATCGATTTTATAGTTGATGATTATCGTCAGATTCTGCTTGCTCCGCACAAGCGTATGGATATTATCGTTCCTGAATTGTTGATGACTGGTAAGGCGCAGGTCCATTTGGCCGATAATAAGGAAAACATCGAATTGTTGGACATCGAGCTACCGTTCCACTTCCTTACTCCTGACGCTTCAGCAAAGAATGCATTTATCTCTTACTTGCAGCAGGAGATTCAGAAATTGAAAGCCAAATACGGTGTGTTCTCCAAAATGATTATGTCTCGTGGTACGTTTATGAAGAACATTGTAGGGGCTTCTGAGTTCGGTGATAAATTCAAGATGATTCTTGGTGAGCGTGAGTTCATGGTTAATGCAGGGTTGGTGACTGACCAGATGGCATCCAGCGTATTTACTGGAATCGGGCTTCCTGCAATTGAGATCAAAGAGGACTACGTAGAGAATCAGGCGGGCGAGAACGTGCAGATTTACGCCGACAACCGTATTACCCTGTTGCAGACGGACAAGGTGATGAAGATGCGTCACCATAAGCCGTATGTAATGACGGACCCTGTTCCGGGACGTTCTTACAATACTGCTGAAGGTCAGATGTCGGTTTGCAACTATCGTGACGAAGAAGGTCGATACATGGAATACACCGCTGAGTGGATTCCTGAATTTATCTCTCCGAATAAGATTGTGAACTTTGATCTTTCAACGATGAACGCATGACGGTAAACGACTACATACAGCAAAAGTTTCAGACTTTCGGCATCCAGTTGTCGGAGGCCGACCTTTTGGATATGTGTCTGAATGCGAAGGTTAGCAGAGGGGATGAAATGAACGAGGGTTACTACAGTCGTGTTTCTGTGGCAATTGCGAAGTTCATCCCCTCTCTATTGCTTCGTGCCACTTCAATCAGTGAAAGCGGTTTCTCTATGTCTTGGAACATTCAAGGTATTAAGGACTACTATTCACTTCTGTGTAAACAGTACGGATTGAAAGACGAACTGAGTAACAAACCTAAAGTGACATTCTTATGATATTCGCTCCACACATGTTGCAGGTAAAGGTTATCACCCCGATGGAAAAGGATGAGTTCGGCCGGCCTATTTCCGGAACAGGTGGTGAAAGCTGGCAAGATGTATGCAAGTGCCGATGTGATGATAACACTACGAAAGAGTTTTCCTCTGATAACGGCTCTGTATATCGTCCGAATTATCATGTAGTGTGTGAGAAAAGAATAACTATCAAAGTAGGGCAGGAGGTTCGTTGCATGGATGGCGACAACGTGAGAGGGCAAGGCGAGGTTTACACAGTGAAGAGTACGAACTACTTTAATTACTCGGAATTATGGATGTAGACTTTGATTTCTCTGATGTCGATGCTTTCTTCGATGAAGGAGAATGGGAAGTCGAGAAGAAAATGATAGATGTCGGTGATGAAGCCGTGAAGTACGCGGAGGAACATGGCGATTATCAAGACCACACACTCACTTTGAGAACGTCCAATGATTACGATGTCGATAAAGACGGTTTGACGCTGAAAAACGAAGCGGAATACGCTTCATTCGTGGAATCTAAGGGATTTGATGTTTTAAGTAGTGCCGCTTTATTTGCGGAGAAACGATTAAAAGAAGAATTTGAATGATAGTAACCACCGACATAGGAAACATCCTCTACCGGGACTGCAAGGCTTTCGGAATAGACATAGTACCCAACGGGGAAACTCTGACGGGTGAATTGAAGTCCGAAAGAATCGTTATCCATGCAAAGAAACAACAGCCGGGGATTTATTGGAGAAAGTCTTTCGCGGAAGTGAATCTTTGTGTTCCTGATTTAAGCGAAAATGAAGCGAACACCATCCGTTTGAATGAACTCGAAAGACAAGCCATGAAGATGTTCGATGATATAGTGAGTTCCTATGACGGTACAACTTATCGATACTCTATCGAATCAATCGGTACAGAAGCGGACACAGCTTTAAAGTGTCATTATGTGAATGTGAGAATTTTGTTTAATGTGTTAAATGTGAAATAATATGATAACAGCAGTAGAAATAGACGAACTGTACTATGCAGAACCAATCACAACGGTTACAACCCCTGCTACCGGGTTGACAGGTGCAGAAGTTGCCGCAATTCTGAAAAATGCAGCAACGAAAAAGGTACAAAATGTACATGGTGATACATTCCAGTATGAGGAAGCGGAAGCAAGTGTCACTCGTTACAAGAATGCTTTGACTGGTGAGTATTATAGAGAGACATCAGAACCGGGAGAAGTGAAACTTAACTTCACTATCGGCGAGTATGATTACGCTACTAAAGCTGATTTGCAAGGTGGTAAATCTACTGATAAATCTTGGGAAAGAGGTAAATACAAACCTATCCATAAATGTGTAATTGGTAAAACTAAGGATGGTGTATATGTTGTATTTCCGAAGGCGGCTATAAATGGACGTGGTGCCAATACGGATAAGGCTATTGGTTTGGCCGTATCTGCATCTCCGCTGACTACAGGTGTGGATGGTTTGGCTTCCGAGAAATGGTTCGATGAATCTGAAGTTGTGGTTTCGGCGGGATAAGGTAAAAAGATTGTGTAATTGAAAGGGAGGAGGTGGTATTTGTCACCTTCTCCTTTTTTTAATTTAATCGAATGAATCAAGCAGCAAAAATAGTATCTGATTCCCTGTTAGGATTAGATTTCAAGAATGTGGTAATCGGCGATGTGGTCTACACTATCAAGCCGCCAACGATTAAAATTATCTGCCGGGCCATACGTCACTTCTCTACTGTCGATATGAAGGGAGAGAATATAGTAGAAGCCATGAAAGAGATACCGGAACTAACTGAAGGTCTATTGAATGGGCTATCGTGTTTCATCTGTGGTAACGAGAAGCTGGCTAAGGCCTTGGAAAATGGAACTTTTGAAGAAGTAAAGGACGCTTTGGAGGTGTGTTTCTCTATGATGGATATTTCGGCTTTTCAGTGTGTCAGCTCGATGAGGAACGTGTCGATGCTGGCTGCAAGACCGAAACAGTAGGAAACACAACGTTCTTCGGGCAGATAGCCCATTTGGTTGATACGCTTCATCTGAGTTATACAGAAGTGTTTGAGGTTATCCCTTATAGAAACTTGCTAATGATGCAGAGGGACAAACTTCATACTGTCAGCGGTCAGAAGGTAAAGAAAATCAGTGGTAAGGAATTGGCAAATCGTAGAAAAAAGAAATAGTATGGCGAAATTAGATTGTTTAACTTTTAAAATTTTAAGTTGAAGCCAAAAGAAGAAAAACTAAATCAGGTTGGGAAATAGCCCGGCAAGCGAATAGAATTGCAGAAAGACGTAACGGGAGCGATGCAAGCAATCCTAATACTCTTGTGAATCGGATTACAGGGAGGTACTTGGGAAACTTCAACAGAACAGGTACGAGTTGGAATAAGCAAGTTTCTCGTAGGACTTATATGGGAAATGCTAATGGGTAATGAGAAAGTTGGGATTTAGTGCTCCGGCTGTTCTAATAGTTTATGTATATATGTTCTACAAGTATTTTGGAAAGCCCAATTTTGTTCTTTTATTTTGCTGTACTTTTCAAATTGTTTATCATACATTTTTTCAAGATGTTTTTTTCTTCTTTCTATTATTTTTGAAAGCATATTTCTTTTGGTTGTAGTATCAATGTCTTTTTGTGAAATCTCATTGACCTCATCATTAAGATTTTTTAATTCTAAAATATCGTTCTGCCGAATATTGTTCATTTCAAGTACATTAATCAATACCTCATTTGCCTCTTTTTTTAAAGAATTATCTTCTATGAACAGATCTAACAATATTTGGTCTGCAAAAGATTGTTCGCTGAGATTGCTTAGTCTTTGAACATATTCATCCAAGGATTTTTCATTAGTTATGTTTGATATTTTTCCGCTTATTATAGAGTGCATAAAGGTAAATACTGTTTTATTAAAATCTATAATAGCGTTTCGCTTTATTGATTCAATATCAGTTTGGACATTAGCCAATATGGATAGACCACTTTTTAATTTTTCTGTCTCATTAATGAAAGCAGTTTCGACAGACTTTATTTCTTGGGTAATTTCACCTATGTCTTCTTTAGTTGCAAGATTCTTTCCTTTCTCAGTTTCATAGGCTTTTACATTAGCAATATGTTTCCATAAAATAAATTGTGTCAAGCCAATTGCGCATGTGCAAATAGCTATTAAAGTGTTAGTGTCTATTCCATTCATGATATTAGTTGTTTGGTACTATTAGTTAACTTTCTTATTTAGATAATTAATAAATGCGCTACATGATACAAGCATAAATAATGCCTCTTCAGCTTGAGGTACATAGGAACCCTGATCATCCATAAGTGCATGTCTTATACCTGTTTTTTCATCATTAGTGTATCCGTAAAGTTTCTCAAAAGCTTGCCTTAAAACAGAAGGAATAGTGACGCCTTTCTTTTCCATTTTGGCAAAATTAATAATCTTATCTCCTGTGATATTCCGGGATATTGCTTCAACTGCTGAAATAGATTCTTTGATAGAGTTACGATATTCACCAGCTGGCTTTTGCGCATAGAACTCTAAAGCTTTGCTTAGATGCACCTTTACGCTATTTTGAGGTGAATTTAATGCTGCTTCGATTTCTCCTATTTCTACTTTTGACGTAGTTTCAATTATTTCACCATTTTCTAATATACGATATGCGAAATTTAATTTTTCAAATTCATAGTTTAAGTAGCCCTTTATATAGTTGAAATAATCGTCATAACTATTTTGCTTGAAATACTTGAGACTCCATTCAATATAATTTAATATATCGTACCAATGCTCACTACCTATAATTATGCTTGTAGTAAAATGCCCTATCTCATACCTGCTTTTATACACCTGGAAATCGTTGCGTCTTTTGTGAAAATGCTCACACCAAATGTATTCTTCCATTTTATAAATAATGTAATTGTTATTGTTTTGAATTTCGTCAAAGCAACTTAGTATAGCATTTTGTATTTCGGGGGTGATTTTCTCTCTAATAATTACGTCTGATGGTTTAGTATAACCATATCTTTCAGAAAATGAAGCCATAATCGTGTCTTTTTTTATTTTTAAAGGTTTTCCGCTAACTTCTTAATATCTTCCTTACTTATTCTGTATCAATTAGGATTTATTTCATTTCTACTGTAATATTTATATCCTTCCATTGTAGAACCTTTACAGAAATATTTCCCATTTTCAATAGAGTCAACTACCATTTTTCTACCATCCGACTGACGAATAACAACACTCCCCACAGCAATGTCACTATATGTATCGCTGAGAATATCATCCGTTTTATTTTCTGCATTATTTAAGGTGTTATTTGGCAATTCCTTAGACTCAAGTAGCCTTGTTATTCTTGATACATTGTTTGTCATTCCCCACATCTTAAAAAATAGAATAATTTGAAGAATACCGAATACAATAAAAATGATTGAGATAAAAGTTGGAATGCTTTCCATAATCGCATTTTTTAGTTAAACATTTTACAAAATTATCTCAAAAATCCCACTGTTCCAAATTATTTCCTAACAATTCCTCCAATGTCGTACTTTTGTAATCTCTGAAATAGTAAATAGACTATCTATCTCTACCTTCACAATTATTTTCCAACAATAGGCTGATTGTGTTTTTGTTGATGAAAAAGATCTATAAAACCTTGTATATATAGTAAATTCATCAATTAGAACAGGAAATATCAAACCTTTCGTCTGTTGTCACGAATTTGATGAAAGAAAATTCTAATAAGGTTTGGATATACCGTAATTTTGAGTGGTAAATAATTAAAAACAGAATAAAATGGGAAAGCTCGTATTCCGTGTGGCTTCGGATTGGCAAGAGGTCGT
>ERZ791865.1435-NODE-1435-length-22864-cov-6.315709_pt1 | contig 22864 bp, 26 predicted proteins | sample MGYA00509942_ERZ791865 | MGnify/ENA primary metagenome ERZ791865 (study PRJEB30046, sample SAMN00792098) | human gut metagenome | study: EMG produced TPA metagenomics assembly of the A metagenome-wide association study of gut microbiota in type 2...
GGTGCTTCTATTCTACACCACATCGGAGGTTTACACAAATTTTGGGATGGTCTCGATCCGTTGCATTCTGACTTTGTGCAGTTCAAGCATACAAGGGCATCAGCCTTGGCATTCTATGCTTGCCGTTTCATGAATTTGTCACTAACCGCCATAGTTAGAAACTTTCAACCACAGGGGAGGTCAGTTCGTCCCATTTGGTGGACAATGCAAAATTTCGCTCGCAGCGGTTAAAGGTGTCAGCCAAAAAGTCAAAGGCTTGCAGATACTCGTTGCCATCGTTGCCCTTGCCCCTATGGGAAACAAGTCTATAACTCCGGGCAACATCGGCATCAGTTGCCTTTTCTGCCATGTCAGCGGCATTCTTTGCAATCAACCTCACCATTGTATGATTGCCGTTGGAGGCTGCTGCATCAATCAGACGGCTATATTCATCGGCGGACATGATACCGCTACGCAACAGTTCCAAAGTCTGCATATCCACTTTGGAGGGGTCTGCGGCATACTCTTTGTTCAAAGCCTCCACCAACTCCGCACGAATAACGGCAATATCTCTCCGCTGTTCCTCGAACAGATGACGGCGACAATGCTCAAACTGCGCCCTTGCCTCTGCAAGGTCTGCCTCTGCCCTGGCACTCTTGGCCATGTAGGAGGGGTCTGCACCACTTCGCCGGGGATATGCTCTGTACTTGCTTTCTGCGGACTTGACAGCATCACTCTTTTCCCGGTATTCGGCAAAGGTGGCATTTGCAATCTCATTCATTCTCTTTGCATAACTGCTAAACTTACTCATACTTTCAAAACCTCATTTCAAAATTATTTGTTATTGGTGGCGGTTGCAATCCGTACAATGGCACAACCTTTAGAATACAGGGCGCAGTTTTCACAATGTCCATAAATTGAAAATGGGCATTTCTTATCCCTTGCCGGTGCTTCTTCGATCTCTGCGCCGGTAGCATCGGCAATGACAGCAATACTACATCTACTATCAAGAAATATCATGCACTTTTCACGACGGCAAGTATTATTGCATCCATCCATAAAAGGACAGCTTCGGGGAGCAGGTCTGTTTTCCATTTCCTCCAAAGCGGCTTGACGGCGTTTTTCTTCCGCCTCTTTTTGGCGACGGTGGTATTCGTCCAACTGGGACACAGGGATTTCAATGCCGCCGGACAATGTGATTGTCATTTCATATTCACGGTGTCCCGGTGCCGTTTCCCTGAATCGTTTTCCGTGTTCGTCAACTTTCCATTCATCCATCTTTATCAACTCCCTTTATTCATCATCTGCGACGGCATCCGCCACGGCTCGCAGGAGGGTTTCCATTGCGTTATTATCGGGGACAGAAAAAGTCACATCGTTGTTATTTACGGCTATCTCAAAGGCTCTCAAAGCCTCCACAGCGGTCTGTGTACCATCGGGATATATAACCGTGACCATTGACGGCATAAGCCTCTCCATGGCTTGTATGCGTTCAAGAATAGCTTTCATCGGCATCCCCCTCCATCTCTGCGGCAAGTTGCCGGAGGCTCTGTGCATCGGGTTCAATCTCTCCCATTTGGAGCAGGTACCCACGCACAGCGGTCATATACCGGCTCCACGGTTTGTCCATGGTTTCAAAATCTCCGCTTTCTGCCAATGCTGCCAAAACAGGCCGGGAAAGAGGGTCTGCCTCCGTCCATGCCTTTTTGAATTGGTCAAGGGTAGGAATAGGCTTCATGCAAAAATGCTTTTCAAGCACTTGCAGGCGGCTTGTATAATCTTTCATGCGTCACCCCTCATTGTTCGTCCGTTGTTCAAGGGCATCAAGCCGGAGCAGAATGTTGCCCATTTCGATGTATCGCAGACCATGCCGGAGCAAACTGTCTGCGGCTGATACTCTCACCGTGGCGGCGTTTTCTGTATTGTCCAGCACATCAACAAGCACCTCGACAGCATGGGTCAGCCGTGCCGCCAAACTGTCACAAGCCTCTGTCAAAACCGCCCCTTTTGCGGTTTCGTATTCCTTGCGAAAATCGGGGTCATTCAGCCTTGCCCGAATCGTGGTTTCTGAAACGCCCACAGCCTTTGCAGCCGCCCGGACAGATCCCGTGGCTACAAGTGCCGCAAGAATCTGCTCGTTGTTCTTCGTCGCCAATATCCGCACCCCCTCTTTTCGTGGCAGTTTTCAAAAATAACCGCCGAATTAAATCAATCAGCTTTCGCATTCAGCTTTTTCTCCATTTCCTTAATCTGCCGCTTTAGGTGGTTGATTTCTTTCCGCTGCCGATCCTTTTCCTGTTCAAGGTGGCGGATTTTTTCGCATTGCATATCAATCAACATCTGGTATGCCTCTTGCGGTGTCCTCGTCATCAAACCGCACCCCCTTCCAAAGTGGTCTGTTCCGCCTTGCGCTCCCAGTACGATTCTCGGTAGCCTTTCACCTTGTCAGGGTTGGCATCCCTCCACTCTTTTGCATATCGGTTCATTGCATCCCGGTTGGCTCTCCGCCAGTTTCGGTTATACTCACGGATGGATTGACGGTTTTCCTCTCTCCATTTACGCATATATTCCCGGCGTGCCTCTTTTGCTGCATCTGTCAAAATAAATCATTCCTTTCTATTCGTTTGGTCAACCAATCAACCAACAACCAACAACCACGCATATTCAAGACTTTTATTTTTCTGTAATTCTAAAATAATCTTTTACATACTTGGTTGTTTGGTTGTTTAGTTGAAATGGTCAAAAATACATTGTGTTTCAACACTTTTTCGGTCAACCATCGGTATCAACCAACATTCAACCGTCAAGACTTGGTTGCAATCAAAGGGGTTCAAAGTCTATCTTCGGAGGTTCTTTGTAAAAACTTTTCTGTCTGCCATAATCGCCAAAGTCGCTCACATTGCCTCGCACCCATCCCATTTTGTTGCAGATAATAGCGGATAGTGCATAGGCATCACGCCTCGACATTTCGGGATAGTATGGGGAGCGATCTGGATACAATGCCCTTTGCCACACCTCGATTAAACAAACTTTTTCCTTGCCATCCAGATATTGCCCGATCAATCCCTCTCGCCAATCGTCCTGCTCTGCCGCCGCTTGTTCCTCTTTGATAGTGGATAGCAATGCGCCATCTGCCACAGGTTTGGCAAGTGGTAAATTGTTGTCAAAGGCGTGTTTCATTTCCGCCCATGCTTGCAGAATATCCGCCTTGCATTCTTCCTCATGCTCATACAACCACCGCCCATCAACATCAACCCGAACAGGATACCAACGGCGGTTGCCAGTTTTATCCGTCAAGAATGTTTCTCGGTTAGTTGTTCCAATGAATATGCAATGCCTGGGACTGTCCGTGGGTCTGCGGTCATAAGGCTTTCTGTAAAAATCGGATGCAGTAGAGATAAAGGCCTTGGTGTTTTCCTCGCTCTTGGTGCCTGAATAATCGTTTGCCATTGTTGCAAGCAGTTCCTCAATTTCCACTATCCACTTGCCCTGTATGCCCTCCAGACCCTTTTGCCCGGAAATGGTTTTGATACTGCTATATAACTCTGGAGCAATCGCAAGCCATTGGCAAAAGGTGCTTTTACCTCCGCCCTGTTTGCCTACGAACACAACCACATCGTCAAATTTTCCCCCCGGTCGAAAGGCTCGATTGATACCACCTGCAAACAGTAGCCGGGAGCATTCCCTAATGTATGGGGTATCCTCTGCGCCTAACCACCGATGCAGCATGGTTTCCACTCTTGCCACACCGTCCCATTCAACCGCATTTATGCGATCCTGTATGGGGTCATATTCCCGGTCATGCTGAAATTCGCAAAAGGCATCCTCGTATTTTTGGCGGTTCGATATGGAGTAGCAACTTTCAATGAATGTTCTCGATGTCGCATCGTCTGCATCTGTCCATTGCACAGCCTTGCCGTTTATAATCTTCTCCGGCAACCCTCGGAGGGTGTTATATCTGACATTTTGGAATCGGTCATCATTTCGGAGAATGGTCAAAAAGTTCTGTGCCGTATTGCAGACCACTTGTTGCCGCACTCCATCAATTTTCTTTTCCACTTTATCCAGTAGCATATAAACAGCATCCCGGTTCTCGCTTACCTTTTCGCTCAACTGTCTGCCTGTTTCTGGGTCAAGGTGTTCTGCCTCACACCGTTTCAAATACTGGTATAGTTCATCAGTTGTAAAACCATTTTTCTTGGTTATCTCTAAATATCCATCAGCACCTAAATGCTTTAAGATATAGTCAATCTTATTGTCAATCTCATTTGCCAGAGGAATCACCGCCCTTTTTTCTGGTGCCCAGTTTCTCCAATACGGCGATAAACTCTGGAGTTGCATCAAATACCCATGCCGTCCGATCTGGTGACCATGGGTTGATAGTTTGGTTTCCCTTGAATCCTGCCGCCATCAACTTGGCTGCAATGCTCGGTCTGGTGATTAACTTTGTTTTCATTGCCACATCGTCACCCCCTCAAAGCTGCTGCAACTGTTCAACCAATCGATCATAATTGATTAAAATCTTTTTGGTTTCTCCAACAGTTATGGAGGGGAGCTGTCCAGCCTTTGCCATCAGCCGGAGGCTATGCTCTGGCAAGAGTCCCGTCTGCGCCACTTGTCGAATGGTCAGCATCCGGGGAGGGGTTTGCGTTCTGTTTACATCGTTGTACATTTCTTTTCGTTTCCTTTCACATAAGATTTAGAAAACAAAAAAGGAACGGCACACTCTTTGTGTGTCGCTCCCTACAACGAAAAAACGACAGGACACACAAAAATAGATAGATTGCCTCTCCATCATATCCTTGCGTACCCTGTCCAGTAACCGCCTATCGGGATAGCACATTCACGGCTTCCCCTCATCGGGTTTCCTTTTACATAGGCTCTCCAGTTTTTTATGGCGATATAAAGGCATCGCCGCCATGTACTGCAAAAATGGCATTTCTGTTTGATCCTTTGCCTCCAGACAAACAGCCTTTGATTCGGTGGTTGGTCACCCTCGGTACGGTGCTATTCAATTTTGAATTCTACTATTATTATACTCATATATTTCGATTTGTCAACCACCTTTTTGTTTCTTGTTTGAACTTTTGCGCCGTCATAACAAGCCATTGTCAACAACTTTTAATAACTTTTTATACTTTTTCTTGTTTGACCTCTTGATTTCCTCTATCAACAATGATATACTATGTACAGAATCAAACAGGAGGCGGCAACTATGGCAAGTATTACACCCTACAAAAACAAAGACGGCGTTATTGTTTCCTATCGTTTCCGTGCGTGTGTAGGTCGGGACGAATTGGGCAAGCAGCAGTTCGCCACAAAGACGGTTAAACTCTCCGACAGGGAGGCAAAGCTCACCCCCAAAAAACTGGAGGCAGAAATGCAACGGCAAGCGGACAACTGGGAGAAAGATATTCTCTCTGGGCGTGTCCCTGTCAAGCGCAACACTTTCCGATATTTCGTGGAGGAAATATGGTGGAAAAATCATGTGCTGAACGGTGAACACAAGGCGGCAACGGTGGAATTTTACAAGAATATGTCTGGTCGCATCGTGGAGCGATTTGGCAACCGTGATCTGGCTGCAATCAAGAGTGTGGATGTTGAACGGTTCTTAAATGACCTCCGGGCAGAGGGGTTGTCCACCTCCACCCTAAAGCACTATCAGAATGTTTTGAGAATCCTATTCAAGTATGCAGAAACGCATGATCTCATTGAAAAAGACCCCATGCGGAAAGTAAAGCCTATCAAGGCAGAGGCAAAGCAGGTTGATTTCTTGACCCCCGAACAAGCAAAGGTTTTCCTTGCGGCTCTGGACAATGCTCCCTTGCGGTGGCGGTGCATGATGACCATCCTAATTCTGGAGGGTTTGCGCCGTGGTGAGGTTGTCGGTCTGCAATGGTCGGATATTGATTTTGAGAAATGCACCATCAGCATCAATCGCTCCGTTGGCTATGTTCCTGGGCAAGGCGTAACCGTTGGCACACCCAAAAGCAAAAACTCCATCCGTACTCTGCCGCTGTCCACTCCGGCTCTGTTACTGCTCCGGGAATGGAAACAGGCACAGGCAGAGGAATGCGGTGCAGTTTTGCTCCCCCATGCGTACATCTTCGCACTTGAAACGGATATATATCAACCCATGTTCCCCACGGCTCCAACTCGTTGGCTCTCTCGTTTTGTCAAAGCACATAATCTCCCCGATGTATCCCCCCATGATCTGCGCCACACTTGCGGCTCTTTGATGTTGGCATCTGGTGAGGCATCCATAAAGGATACACAGGACTTTCTTGGGCATGAGGATGCAAAAACCACACTCAAGTTCTACGCAGGTACAACGCCAGAGACCCTCCGAAAGGCTGCTGACGGCTTGGCTGCGGTGCTTGGTTGATTGTCAACATTTTTGTCAACAGAATATGTCAACAAACATATTTCACGGTATTAAACGATACCCCCTAAAAATCAAAAAGCAACGGAAAAACCGTTGCAAATAAAGGACTTTTCAAAACGCTATTAAACGATAAAAAACAGCCGTGTTATAAATGGCATTCAAGAGGTCAGCGGTTCGATCCCGCTTATCTCCACCAAGTGAAAACACCGAGGAAAAGTCCCCGGTGTTTTTATTTTGTACGGTGCACGGACGAACCGCTGACCTCTTGCAATTAAATCCCGGTCAGCGGAATCCGCTGAGGGCGGCCGCAGAGCGGCCGGAGCCCTCAGCGGTTCGATCCCGCTTATCTCCACCAAGTGAAAACACCGAGGAAGAGTCCCCGGTGTTTTTATTTTGTACGGTGCACGGACGAACCGCTGACCTCTTGCGTTTAAATCCCAGTCAGCGGAATCCACTGAGGGCGGCCGCAGAGCGGCCGGAGCCCTCAGTGGTTCGAACCCGCTTATCTCCCAAAAGTGAACTGTCCCGAACCCCTTGCGGTTTCGGGACGGTTCTTGTTCTGCTGTGGGCGGAAAAACGGCCCGATTTCTAACGCTTATCTAACAGGGGAGCCGCCGACTGATAACGGGAAGGAGACGAAAAGCGATGAGATCAGGCATTGGCGGCTTCCCGGGCTTTTTGGGCCATGGCGGGAATGTCGCCCACGCCGCTCAGAACGATGCTGGGACGATAGGCATAGGTTTTGAGCGTTTCCAGCGTGGATACGCCGGAGAGCACCAGTACCGTGGTCATGCCGCTCTCCATGCCGGAGATTACGTCGGTATCCATGCGGTCACCCACCATCACCGCCTCGGCGGAATGGCAGTGCAGCATGCGCAGGCCCGTGCGCATCATCAGCGGGTTGGGCTTGCCGCAGAAATAGGCCTGGGTGCCGGTGGCCATCTCAATGGGCGCGACCAGGGCGCGGCAGGCGGGGGCAATGCCGTTTTCAATGGGACCGGAGACATCGGAATTGGCGCCGATGAGCTTGGCTCCCGCCAGGACCAGGTTGGTGGCCTTGGTCAGGGTGTCCAGGGAGTAGGACCGGCCCTCGCCCACCACCACATAGTCCGGGTTCACATCATTCATGGTGATGCCCGCGTCATACAGGGCGTTGAGCAGCCCTGCCTCGCCAATGGCAAACACGGAGCAGCCCGGGGCCTGCTCCTTCAGAAAGGCAGCCGTGGCCAGGGCGCTGGTATAGAAATGATCCTCCGAAACATCCAGCCCCATGCGCGCCAGCTTCTGCCGCAGCTCCAAGGGCGTATAGCCGCTGTTATTGGTCAGGAACAGGTACTCCTTCTTCTCATCGTGCAGCCACTGGATGAACTCCGCCACCCCCGGCAGGATGCGGTTTCCGTGATAGATCACGCCATCCATATCGCAGATGAAGCCCTTCTTCTCGTTGAAAATATCCATCTTCTCGGGTGCAATATTCATGGGACGACCTCCTCTTATCTTTTTGACAGGAACAGTATACCATTGAATTGCAGAAGAAACCACCATATCTATGTTAAATATTCATATTTTTTGCGGAAGGGAAAAAATGTGCGCAGGAGAGCGGCGGAATGGGGTGGCCTTTTGCGGTGGGACGTGCTATAATACAGAAAACAGAGGAACGCCGCCGGAAAAAGGACGGCGGAGATGAAAAAGGAGAAAGGGCATGAATATCACGGTATATCTGGGCTCCTGCGAGGGCAATGATCCGGCGATGAAAACGGCGGTAACGGAGCTGGGCCGGTGGATCGGAGAGAGCGGAGACCGGCTCATTTACGGCGGCTCCAAAACGGGACTCATGGGCCTGCTGGCGGACAGCGTGCTCTCCGCCGGGGGAGAGGTGACCGGCGTGGAGCTGGAGATGTTTATGGAGGCGGGGTATCAGCACACGGGACTGACGGAGCTGATCGTGAAGCCGGATTTCCCCCAGCGCAAGGCGGAGATGATCCGGCGGGGGGATGTGTTCATCGCGTTTCCCGGCGGCACAGGCACCCTGGAGGAGATCAGCGAGATCATGTCCCTGGCGGCGCTGAAGCTGACCAAGGCGCCGTGCATCCTGTATAACCTGAACGGATACTATGACCACCTGCGCCTGCAGCTGCGGCACATGCTGGACATGGGCCTGACTACGCCGGAGCGGCTGGAGAATATCCACTTCGCCGCCGATCTGGAGCAGATCCGCCGCATCGTGGAGCGTGCGGGCTGAGCGATAAAATGGAACAGAGCAGGCGTGCGCTGCGGCTGTGGGCTGCGGCGTACGCCTGCTTTGCCTGTATATCTGCCGATATGTAAACGCAGGAAAAAGGAAAGGGGCAAAAATGTTAATAAAATGTGAAAAATCAAATTGAAATGCCAGGCGTTCTATGCTATACTAATTTTGCGATTTTCTGTTCAGCGGCCGGCGGCGTTCAGCTGCCGGAGGGGCGGAACGGACGGGAGGGAGAAAATGCCTGTGGAAATGTACCTGCTGGCCGGCGGGATCGGCTTTGTGTTCGGGGCGCTGGTAGCCTTCGGAAATATGCAGATCACCCGGCGCGGCCTGCAAAAAAACAGCGCCAACGCCGTGATGGCGGCCAGTATGCTGCGGATGCTTGTGAACATCGCGGCCCTGGCGGCGGTGTATTTCACCAGGAATCTGCTGCCCCTGCCGTTTTACGGCACCATCATCGGCACGGCTGTGGGCCTGTCGCTGGTGGGGATACTGCTGAACCTGAGACTGAGCAAAAAACAATTGCAGGACCCAACGAAAAATCCCGAGTCAACCGACGGTAGGAATTGAGGTGAGAGAAACAAACTATGGAAGCGACCAGTAATGTTCTATTTTCCATCGGCCCCCTGGAGGTGACGAAAACCGTTGTCACCATGTGGGTCATCATCGCTGTGCTGGGCCTGGTGTCATGGCTGGCTACCCGGCGGCTGAAAATGGTCCCCGGACCCATTCAGAGCGCGGCGGAAATGGCGGTGAGCAAGCTGCAGGATTATTTCACCGGCACCATGGGGCGCGATAACGCCCGCCGGTACTTCCCTGTGATGGCCACCTTCTTCATTTTCATTGTTGTGAGCAACTACTCCGGCATTCTGCCCGGGGCGGGCCACGGCTTCGCCGTGCCTACGGCCAACCTGTCCACCACGGCGGGCCTGGCGATCATCGCCTTCTTCACCACCCACATCGTGGGCGTGAAGCGCCGGGGCGTGCTGGGGTATCTGAAGACATTCATTTCCCCCTTTGTCCTGATGCTGCCGCTGAACCTCATCGAGCAGGTGGTGCGGCCGTTTTCCCTGGCCCTGCGACTGTACGGCAATATGTACGGAGAGGAAATGGTCACCGAGCAGCTCAAGGGTATCTTCCCCCTGCTGCTGCCCCTTGTCATGCAGGTGATGAGCCTGCTGTTCTGCCTGATCCAGGCGGTGGTGTTCACCATGCTGCTGTCCATCTATATTGAGGAAGCTGTGGGCGAGGAACACTGATACAACTGATACTTACTATTTATAAATTTTGGAGAAACTTTGGAGGAAAGAATTATGACGGCATCCGCAATTATCGCACTGGCAGCCGCTTTGGCTGTGGCTCTGAGCACCATCGGCCCCGCTATCGGACAGGGCCTTACAGCATCCAAGGCCATGGAGGCCATGGCCCGTCAGCCTGAGGCTGCCGGCAGCATCCGTTCCAGCATGATCATCGCCCTGGCGCTGATGGAGGCCCTGACCATTTACGGCCTGCTCATTGCCTTTATGCTGATCGGCAAGATTTGATCGACCCCCTGAGAGAAAAAGTAAGGAGGCACACGCATTGAGCATTAATGTGTCAGAAGTGATTTGGACCATCGTTTGCTTTTTCGCGTTGCTGTTTGTGCTGAAAAAGTTCCTGTTTGACCCGCTGATCCGGTTTATGGAGCAGCGCCAGGCGGCCATTGACCAGGGCCTTGAAAAGGGCCGGGATGCTCAGCGGAAAAAGGACGAAAACGACGCCGCGCTCCGGGAGAGCTGGAAGGAGCGCAGCGTGGAGGCCAAGCAGCTTCTCGCGGAAGGGAAGAAAACCGATGATCAGGAACGCGCCTGGGTGCTGGACAGCGCACAGAAAGAGGCGAATGAAGCACTGCAGGAGGCAAACAAGCGCATCGAGCAGGAACGCAGGCAGGTGTGCGCGGATGCCCAGGAGCAGCTGCCGCAGCTGGTTTCCGTCCTGACGAGGCAGCTTTTGAGCGGCGACGCCGGCGGAGAGGAGCGGTGAAACGGAAATGCATTTGAAAGATATTCTGTTTGCGATCGCAAACTTTCTGATCCTGTTCGGCGCCCTGTTCTTTATCACCCGCAAGATGATCGTCCGGATGTTCAAAGAGCGCAAGGAAAAGATCGCCGGAGAGCTGGACAAGGCGAAAAAGGCGGAGGAAAACGCCGCTGCCCTGGCAGACCAGGTCGACCGGGACAAGGAACAGGCCCGGCAGCAGGAAAAGCAGCTGCTGGAGGATACGCAGCGCCAGGTGGAGGAAAACAGCATCTGCGCCGCCGGCAGCTGCCAGGAGGCAGCCAATGTACTGCGCCAGAGCGCTGTGGAGCGGGAGCGGCAGCTCCGGGCCATCATGCACGAGGAGGTCGGTGCCCAGGTCATCCGCCAGGTGGCGGAGGAGACCGGCAAGACCCTGCGGAAGGAAGAATACGCACCCCGGCGCGCGGCGCTGGCGGATGCGTTCATTGAAAAGGCCGGGAAGATGGTCACAGCCCGGCCCAGCGACATCCTGACCTTGGCGGAAGGGAAGAAGCTGGCGGTCACCGTCACCGGCGCAGAGCCGCTGACGGAGGAGCAGACCGAAAAGCTGCGCCGGACCCTGACGGATGTGTTCGCCGCTGCCTGCGAGGCGGCAGGAGAGGATGCACCCCGGGGGGAGATCATTGACCTGTACAGCGAGACGGATGAGAGCGTGATCGCCGGCATGCGTCTGCGTGTGGGCGACACCGTATATGACGGCAGCGCAGCCCGCTGCCTGGAGCGCCTGGTACAGCGGGCGGAGCAGAGCAGCGACGAGAGCGGCCAGTCTGTGCTGGACGGCGTGAGCGGTTTGCTGTCTTCGGCCGACGGGTCCGTGGATATTTACCAGGTGGGACAGGTTATCAGCGTGTCCGACGGTATCTGCCGCGTGTCCGGCCTGGCCGATGTAATGGCCGGGGAAATGCTGGAATTCAAGGGTGACCTCCGGGGCATGGTCATGGACCTGGATCAGGACAACGTGGGCGTTGTGCTGCTGGGCCAGTTTGCCGGCATTCAGGAGGGCGACCTGGTGCGCCGCACGGGCCACATCATTGAAGTGCCCGTGGGCGAGGGAATGCGCGGCCGCGTGGTGGACGCCCTGGGCCGCCCGGTGGACGGCAAGGGACCCATTACGCCCGATGGCTATCGGGCCGTGGAGAGCCCTGCCCCCAGCGTGCTGCACCGGCAGGGCGTCACCGTGCCCCTGCAGACGGGCATCAAGGCCATCGACGCCCTGGTCCCCATTGGCCGGGGCCAGCGGGAGCTGATCATCGGCGACCGCCAGACCGGCAAGACCGCCATCGCCCTGGACGCTATTGTCAACCAAAAGGGCAAGGATGTTCTGTGTATCTATGTGGCCATCGGGCAGAAGGAATCCACGGTGGCCAACGTGGTGCGCAAGCTGACGGAGATGGGCGCCATGGACTACACCACCGTGGTGTGCGCCTCCGCCTCGGAGCCGGCACCCATGCTGTACATCGCGCCCTATGCCGGCGCAGCCATCGGCGAGTATTTCATGTATCAGGGCAGGGATGTGCTCATCGTATACGACGACCTGAGCAAGCAGGCGGCGGCTTACCGCGAAATTTCCCTGCTGCTGCAGCGTCCCCCCGGACGCGAGGCCTATCCCGGCGACGTGTTCTACCTGCACTCCCGGCTGCTGGAGCGGGCGGCGCGACTGGATGAGGCATCCGGCGGCGGCAGCATGACGGCTCTGCCCATTATCGAGACCCAGGCGGGCGATATTTCCGCCTACATCCCCACCAACGTTATCTCTATCACCGACGGCCAGATCTTCCTGGAGACGGGTCTGTTCCATTCCGGCATCCGGCCGGCCATCAACGTGGGCCTGTCCGTGTCCCGTGTGGGCGGCGCGGCGCAGATGCCGGCTATGAAGCAGGTGGCGGGCCGCCTGCGTACGGACCTGGCACAGTACCGGGAGCTGGCGTCCTTTGCCCAGTTCGGCTCCGAGCTGGATGCGGCCACCCAGTCTACCCTGTGCCGCGGCCAGCACATGACGGAGCTGCTGAAACAGAATCAGTTTGCCGCCTTGTCCGTGGAGGACCAGGTCATTGCCATCTTTGCCGCCAACGAGGGCTACGCCGACGATGTGGACCTGGCAGATATGCCCCGGTTCGAGCGGGAAGTGGTGGAGTATGTGAAGCAGGCTATGCCGGAGCTGGTGGACATCATCTGCGAGGGCAAGAAGATCCCCGGCGATATGCTAGAGAACCTGCGCGGCACGCTGAAGCGCTTTAAGGAGTCCTTTTGAGAGAGATTAAATTGAGAAAGGGGGGAGAGCGGAATGGCCAATATGCGTGAGATCCGGGCACGGATCAAAAGCGTGAAAAACACCCAGCAGATCACCAAGACCATGAAGATGGTGGCCTCAGCCAAGCTGCGGCGCACCCAAAAGGGCCTGGGCGGTATCCGCAGCTTCGCGGAGAGCAGCCGGCATATTCTCGGCGAACTGCTGGCCGGGGAGAACGCCGGATATGAGAACCAATTCCTGCTTCCCCGGAGTGAGATCAAAAGAGTGTGCTATGTCCTGTTCGTGGGCAACCGCGGCCTGTGCGGCGTGTATAACCACGCGGTGCTGCGCTATGCCCAGGAGCTGGTGCAGGCGGAAACGAGACCCTGCACGGTGGTGGTCTGCGGCAGCTGGGGCAAGGATGTCATCCAGCAGTCGGGCCTGCCGGTGCAGCACACCTTTGACGCCATCAGCGATACGCCCGGCATGGCGGAATCCCTGCCGGTGGCGGACTATCTCAAGCGTATGTACCTGAGCGGCGAGGCGGACGAGATCCACCTGGTGTATCAGCAGTTCCGCTCCGCCTTGCAGCAGGTGCCCGGGCAGGTGCAGCTGCTGCCCGCCCAGCTGGACGCGGAGGAGCGGGAGGAGCCGGCCAACGACTACATCTTTGAGCCCGACGCCCGGAGCGTGCTGGAAAATATGGTGCAGCTGTACCTGAACAACATGGTCTTTTCCGTTTTGCTGGAGGCCAAGGTCAGCGAGCAGGCCTCCCGTATGGCCGCCATGAGCGCGGCCACCGATGCCACCGGCGAGCTCATCAGCAGCCTGAGTCTGCAGCTCAACCGGGTGCGCCAGGCGGCCATCACCACCGAGATCGCCGAGATCGTCGGCGGCGCCAACGCCTTGAAAAAGGCAAAAAAGTGATAGGAGTCAACTATGAAACATGGTATTGTCAAAAGGGTCACAGGCCCCGTGGTAGATGTGCAGTTTCCTGCCGGACATCTGCCTGACATTTACAATGCAATCGAGATCCAACTGGAGGACCGCAAGGTGGTCATGGAGGCCATGCAGCAGCTGGGCTCTGACACCGTGCGGTGCGTGTCCCTGTTCTCCACTGACGGCGTCTCCCGGGGCTGCACCGCCGTGGACACCGGTTCTCCCGTGACCATGCCCGTGGGCGAGGCCACCCTGGGCCGCATGTTCAACGTGGTGGGCGACCCCATCGACGGCAAGGGCCCCGTGAAAGCGGAGCGGATGCCCATCCACCGGGGCGCCCCGTCCTTTACCGACGTGATGCCCTCCACGGAGATCCTGGAAACAGGCATCAAGGTGGTGGATCTGCTGGCCCCGTATTCCAAGGGCGGCAAGATCGGCCTGTTCGGCGGCGCCGGCGTGGGCAAAACGGTGCTCATCCAGGAGCTGATCCGCAACGTGGCCTATGAGCACGGCGGCTACTCGGTGTTCGCCGGCGTGGGTGAGCGCTCCCGGGAGGGCAACGACCTGTGGAACGAGATGACCGAGTCCGGCGTCATCAGCAAGACGGCCCTGGTGTTCGGCCAAATGAACGAGCCTCCCGGAGCGCGTCTGCGGGTGCCCCTGTCGGGCCTGACCATTGCGGAGAACTTCCGCGACACCAGCGGCCAGGACGTGCTGCTGTTTATCGACAACATTTTCCGCTTTACCCAGGCGGGCAGCGAGGTTTCGGCCCTGCTGGGGCGCATGCCCTCCGCCGTGGGTTACCAGCCCACCCTGGCCACGGAAATGGGCACTCTGCAGGAGCGCATCACCTCCACCCGCAACGGCTCCGTTACCTCCGTCCAGGCCATTTATGTGCCTGCCGACGACCTGACGGACCCGGCTCCGGCCACGGCCTTTGCCCATCTGGACGCCACCACGGTGCTGGATCGCGGCATTTCCGAGCTGGGCATTTACCCGGCGGTGGATCCCCTGGCTTCCACCTCCCGGATCCTGGAGCCGGATGTGCTGGGGCACCGGCACTACAGCACGGCCCGGGCCGTGCAGAGCGTGCTGCAGAAGTACAAGGAGCTGCAGGACATCATCGCCGTGCTGGGCATGGACGAGCTGAGCCTGGAGGATAAGGCCACGGTGAATCGCGCCCGGCGCATCCAGCGCTTCTTGTCCCAGCCGTTCCATGTGGCGGAGAACTTTACCGGCATGGCCGGCAAGTATGTGCCGCTGGAGGAGACCATCCGGGGCTTTGAGATCATCCTGGGCGGCGAGTGCGACGATATTCCGGAGCAGGCGTTCCTCATGTGCGGGACCATCGATGATGTGCTTGCCAAGCGCAAGGAGATGTAAGAGATGCCTATGAAAGACGGGATCCATCTGGAGATCGCCACCGCCGGCGGCAGCGTGTATGACGACATGGTCAGCTATGTGGAGCTGCCGTTTTCCGGCGGCAGCGTAGGCGTGCTGAAGGACCATGCCCCCATGCTGGGTGCCATTGAGGACGGCGTTGTCACTGCCCGGAAGGAGGATGGCACGACGGAATTCGTGGCCGTGAACCTTGGGGTGGCGAACATCGTGCACAACGAGGTGACGCTGCTGGTCCGCACGGCGGAACGGGCCGAGAATATCGACCTGCCCCGGGCGGAAGCGGCGGAGCGCCGCGCCCGGGAACGCCTGGCCGACAAGGGCGGCGACTGGGATATGAAACGCGCGCAGATCGCGCTGCACCGGGCTATGGCCCGGCAGGCGGCCGTGCGCATGATGAAGGGCCGATGACGGCCGCGCATGACTGCGCAAAACAAAACAGATAAAGAGAGCCGCCGCATCGGCCGATGCGGCGGCTCTTTTGCGTGGGCATGGGAGGCGGATTGCGAACCAGTGACATCGGGCGCTGGTTCGCAATAACAGGAGTTTGCGGGAGGTGCGGCAGTTGGCGGCGGGGTGAGGGCACCCCGCCCTACGGATGAGATGAAGTGCGTGGGGGCGGGCCGATGTGGGCATCGGCCCCTACGGACGGGGGGCAAGAAATGCGTTGTGCGGCGGGGGGCATGGGCCCCGCGCTGCGAGAGAATTTTGCGTTGATGGCGGGCGGACAGGGGTGTCCGCCCCCTACGGGGGGAGTATTGGGGGCAAAAGAGAAAGAACCAAGAGGATGCTTCGGCATCCTCTTGGTTTTTTAATGATAGGGTTTGAATCAGAAGTTCTTGATGATCTCCACGATCTCGGAGCCAATGCGCTTCTGTGCCTCCACGGTGGCGGCGCCGATGTGCGGCGTGCAGGAAACCATGGGGTGGCTGTACAGAGCCTTGTTGGTGGCGGGCTCGTCAGCGTACACGTCCAGGCCGGCGGCGCGGACCTTGCCGGACTCCAGAGCGGCCAGCAGGGCGTCCTCGTCCACGTTGGTGCCGCGGGAGGTGTTGATGATGACCACGCCGTCCTTCATCTTGGCGATGTTCTCGGCAGAGATCAGAGCGCCGCCATCCACAGCGGGGGCGTGGACGGAAACGAAGTCGGACTGGGCCAGCAGGTCATCCATCTCCACATAGGGGATGCCCAGCTGCTCCTCAATGCCGGGAATGTGGAAAATATCAAAGGCGACGACCTTCATGCCGATGGCCTTGGCCATGACACCCAGGTGCTGACCGATGCGGCCGAAGCCCACGATGCCCAGGGTCTTGCCCTGCAGCTCGATGCCCTTGCCGTAAGCCTTCTTCTCCCACTTGTCCTCACGCATGGTGTGGCCGGCGATGGAGAGATAGCGGGCGCAGGAGAACATATGACCCATGGCCAGCTCGGCCACGGACTGGGAGGAGGCACGGGGGGTGTTCTTCACGGTGATGCCACAGGACTCGGCATACTTGACGTCGATGTTGTCAACGCCCACGCCGCCGCGGATGATGAGCTTCAGCTTGCCGGTCTTGGCCTCGTCGATGTGGTTGGCGCGGACCTTGGTCTTGGAGCGGACGACGACAGCGTCGAAATCCTTCAGGGCAGCGCCCAGCTGATCGGGCTCATAGAACTGCTCGACCACCTCGTGGCCCATTTCACGCAGCTGCGCCATAGCGGTCTTATCCATACCGTCGGTAACCAGAATACGCATAGTGATAATCTCCTTATAGTATATTTTTTGATGGGGATGCGGGTTGCCAAACCAGTGACATGGATCACCGGTTCGCAATGACACACAAGACGTGCGGTGTGCGGCGGGGCACATGGGCCCCGCCCTGCAAAGCTTTTGCAATAGACGGCGGGCGGGGTAGAACCCCGCCCCTACGCATTCGTAAGGGGGACTGTATAGGTCCGGGTGGGCCGATGTGGAGAGCGAACCGAGCGCCGCCAGTGGCGGAAGAAGCGAGGCGAGCGAGTGGCCGCGGTCAAAATTTCAAGCGTCCGCCGTAAGGCAGCGCGGAAATTCTGGGCACCGCAACAGGGTCACCGGTCCCTACGGGTGCGTTTTTTTGGGGGGGGTATAGGGGCGGATGGAGTGTCCGCCCCTATACCTGCTGTTATTACTTGTGCTCGGCCTCGAACTTCTTCAGGAACTCTACCAGAGCCTGGGCGCCCTCGATGGGCATGGCGTTATACACGCTGGCGCGGAGGCCGCCCACGGACTTGTGGCCCTTGAGGTTGTCGTAGCCGGCGGCCTTGGTGGCGGCGACCACCTCGGCGTCCAGCTCGGCGGACTCGGTGACGAAGGGGATGTTCATCAGGCTGCGGAACTGGGGCTCCACGGTGCCGTTGAACATCTTGGAGGAATCCAGGAAGTCATAGATGACCTTGGCCTTGGCGATGTTGCGCTTGTGCATCTCCTCCAGGCCGCCGATGCTCTTGAGGTACTTGAACACCTTGCCGCAGCAGTAGATATCCCAGCAGTTGGGGGTGTTGTACATGGAGCCGTTGTCGGCGTGGGTCTTATACTTCATGTAGATGGGCATCTTGGGATCCACATCGTCGCGGATCAGGTCCTCGCGGATGATGACGATGACCATGCCCGCGGGGCCCACATTCTTCTGCACGCCGGCATAGATCAGACCGTAGTCAGAGACGTTGCAGGGCTTGCTCAGGAACATGGAGGACTGGTCGGACACCAGCACATGGCCCTTGGTGTTGGGCAGCTTATTCCAGGTGACGCCGTGGATGGTCTCATTCTCGCAGATGTAGACATAGTCGGTATCCTCGGGAATATCCAGGTCGGAGCAGTCGGGAATGTAGCTGTAGTTCTTATCCTTGGAGGAGGCGGCCACGATGACCTCACCGTACTTCTTGGCCTCGGCAATGGCCTTCTTGGACCAGGCACCGGTCTCGATGTACACGGCCTTGCCGTTCTTCATCAGGTTCCAGGGAATGGCGGCGAACTGCAGGGTGGCGCCGCCCTGGATGAACAGGACCTTATAGTTGTCGGGAATGTTCATCAGGTCGCGCAGATCGGCCTCGGCCTCGTCAATGATCTGCTGGAACACCTTGGAGCGGTGGCTCATTTCCATGACGCACATGCCGCTGCCGCGGTAGTTCATCATCTCGTCGCGGATCTCCTCCAGAACGGGTTCCGGCATCATAGCGGGGCCGGCGGAAAAGTTAAAAGTCCGGTTGTACTTCATTTGATAATACCTCCTGTTTATGTGTTGTGGTCAGGGTATACAGCTTTTACAAATGTAGTATAGAACATTCCGTCGGGAGAATCAACCATAAAAAACAACAAATTGTCAGATTATCTAAAAAATTTTTAGATTTCTGCAAAAAGAGAGAGCCCTGCCTGGGCTGCTTGCCCTTGCGGCAGGGCGGAATGTGTGATAGAGTGAAAAAAGAGGGCATAACACCAGGGCGCACGCAAAGTCAGGAAACGGCCCGGGATTTTTGGTAGACTGCAGTCACAGTACAGATCGGGAGTGAGAAAAAATGAACTGGATCCAGGGCATGCAAAGGGCCATCGACTATGTGGAGGCGCACATCACGGAGGAGATCGATGTGGAGGAGGTGGCCCGGCAGGCGTATTCCTCGCCGTTTCACTTTCAGCGAGTGTTCGGGATCCTGTGCGGCTTTTCCCTGGGTGACTACATCCGCATGCGCAGGCTCTCCCTGGCGGGAGAGGAGCTGGCCGGCGGCAGCGCGCGGGTCATTGACGTGGCGCTGAAGTATGGGTATGACACGCCGGAGAGCTTTTCCCGGGCCTTTACCCGGTTCCACGGCATTGCGCCCAGCGAGGCAAAGCACAGCGGACAAGTCAAGATCTTTACTCCCCTGTCTGTGAAATTAACCTTAACAGGAGGCAGTAAAATGGAGTACAGAATCGAAAAGAGAGATGCTTTTCAGGTGGTGTGCAAGAGAAAGCGGGTGGGCAAGCCCCAGTCTGCCAACGCCACCGCCGACATCACCGCCATGTGGCAGGAATACGGCGCGGACGGCACCATGGCCCGGCTCATCGCCTGCATGCCCAAGGAGCCGGTGATGAAGGGCCTGCTGGGTATCTGCTTTTCCTCGGAGCTGGACGGGAAGCACTTCCCCTACGGCATCGGCGTGGAATACGATGGGCGGAAGGTGGACGATGACCTGGAGATCGTGACCATCCCCGCCGCTACCTATGCGGTGTTCACCAGCAAGGGGAAGATGCCCGAGGCATTTGTGGAGACCTATCACCGGGTGGTGACGGAGTTCTTCCCCCAGAGCACCCAGTACGAGTATGCGGAGAACGTGGAGTTTGAGGTGTACGGGTCGGACAATATCGCGGACCCCAACTACCGCTGCGAGATCTGGATCGCCGTAAAGGAAAAAGCGGAATAACAGAGCGGGCGGGCGCTATCCGGCGCCCGGGCCCGCAGGAGAAGGAACGGACCCTGTCGGAGTGCGGCGGGGCCCGTTCTTTGCATATGCCCGGCCCTTGCGGCGGAAGGGGGAGTGTGGTAAGATAAGAAAAATAAGGAAGGTCGGGGAGAAAAATGAAAGTACAGCAATATGTCATGGCCTATGAAGCGGAGCAGGACCGGCTCCGTGCGCTTCTGCCCGATGGGTTCGTGTCGCTGCGCCCGGTGCTGCGGATCAATGCCGAGATCCGGGACGGCGCCGGCGGATATGTGGAGCTGAATACCCCTGTGGCACACGGGGAATACAGGGGCTGGCTCAACGTGGGCCACTGGGAGAACGTACCCTTTGCCCGGCAGGGGAAAACGGTGACCTTCCGGACGGATTTCCTGGAAATTTCCTTTGCGGGCGTGGGGATCCAGGGCGGCTGCCCGGCGGAAAAGGACAACGACGGCTGCTTCTTCCTGGAGGAGGGCCTTCGGCTGAGGAAAACCGAGAGGATAGACAGCCATAAGGAATTCTGCGACTGTACTTTCCGGTGGAGCTTTGCGCCCGGGGATGCCCACGGCGTCAGCCAGGGGAAGACGCTCCCCGCCTATCCCACGGAGTGCAGATCGGCGTATCCCCGGGAGGAACTGACCCCGGCCAACGCCGCGAAGATCCCCTGCGGGCAGGTGCTGGGCGCCTACACGGTGGCATTTGACAGATAAAAGATGGGCCTTGCCTGCGGGCAAGGCCCATTTTTCCTGCAAAAAAAATCTGAGATGCGGCGATTGACAGGGGGGAGTAAAGATGATATAAAATAGGGAGAATTTTGGCGGATCTGCGGGAAAGGACGGCGGTACACGGTGGAAAAATGGAGCAAATTCATGGCGCATACGGGGATGTACCCCGCGGCCCTGGGGAAATGGCTGGCGGTGGGGGGCCTCATCGGCGGCATCGGCGGCGTGATCGGATCGCTGTTCCACATCGGCGTGAACTACGCCACCCAGACCCGGGGCCAGCACCCGTGGATCCTGTACCTGCTGCCGGTGCTGGGCCTTGTTATCGCGGGGCTATATCGAGTGACGAGGGTAGAGGGCAAGGACACCAACGCCGTCATCGAATCCGTACATTTCGGGAAAAACGTGCCGGTGCTGCTGGTGCCGGTGATCTTTATCGCAACGGTGCTGACCCATTTGGGCGGCGGCAGCGCCGGCCGTGAGGGTGCAGCCCTGCAGATCGGCGGCGGCATCGGGCACACCACCGGGCGGCTGCTGCACCTGGGGGAAAAGGACTTGCCGCTGGCGACCCTGTGCGGCATGAGCGCGGTGTTCTCGGCCCTGTTCGGAACGCCCCTGACGGCTACGGTCTTCGCTATGGAGGTCATCAGCGTGGGGGTATTTTACTACGCGGGGCTGCTCCCGTGCCTGACGGCGGCATTGGTTGGCTATTTGGTGAGCCTGCTCATGGGCGTGCCGCCCACGAGATTCACCGTGGCGGACCCGGGGCTGGACGCCTGGACTATGATTTTGGTGATCCTGCTGGCCATCGGCTGCGCGGTGGTGAGCATCCTGTTCTGCCGGGGCCTGCAGGAAACAGGCCGCCTGGCGGCGAAGCTTCTGCCCAACCCCTTTGTGCGTGCCTTTGTGGGCGGCGTGCTGGTCATCGGGCTGACGCTGCTGGTGGGAAACGGCGACTACAACGGCGCCGGCATGGAAGTGGTGGAGCGGGCCGTGAGCGGCCAGGTGCGGTCCTGGGCGTGGCTTTTAAAGCTGCTGTTCACCGCCGTGACCATCGGGTTCGGCTTCAAGGGCGGCGAGGTGGTGCCGTCATTCTTCGTGGGCGCCTGCTTCGGATGTGTGCTGGGGGGCTTTTTGGGTCTGCCGGCGGGCTTCGGTGCGGCCATCGGACTGGTGGCGGTATTCTGCGGCGCGGTGAACTGCCCCATTGCGTCGGTGTTTTTGAGCATTGAGCTGTTCGGCACCGGGGACCTGCTGTATTTTGCCATGGCCTGCGCCATCAGCTATCTGCTGTCCGGCTACTGCGGCCTGTACAGCAGCCAGACCATTCTCTACTCCAAGCTGCGGGCCCAGTTCATCAACATCCACACCAATGAAAATGAGGATCGGCACGGATAAAAACAACTGGCGAAAATTCCTGCGGAATTTTCTGCCAAAAGGCTTGCAGTCTGCTGCGCGCATAATTTTGCCGCTTGCGGCAAAATTCCACACTGGCAGCCTGAGCGGTATTTGTCCCCACGCGCATGTCGCGGTGAAAAATGATCCCAATTTTTTGCGCCTGCGGGCGCAAACTCTGCGAGGCTTTTTGGATAAAAAATGATCTCCCCGGTCATACTGAAATTAAGTATGGTTGGGGAGGTATTTTTATGGATCTGCTGCGGGTGGCCGTGACGTCGCTGGCGTCCCTGGCGGCTATGTTTCTGCTGACAAAGCTCATGGGCAACAAGCAGGTATCGCAGATGAATCTGTTTGACTATGTCATCGGCATCACCATCGGCTCCATCGCCGCGGAAATGGCCACGGAGCTGGACAGCCCGGAAAATTCCCTGCTGGCCATGGCGGTGTACGCCGTGGCGGCAGTGTGCATCTCACTGCTGACCAATAAATCCCTCCGGGTCCGGCAGGTGATGACGGGCAAGCCGCTGATCCTTATGGATGGCGGGGTCCTCTACCGGGAGAACCTGAAAAAAGCCAAGATGGACCTGAGCGAATTCCTCATGTACTGCCGCATCGGGGGCTATTTTGACCTGAGCCAGATCCAGACGGCTCTGCTGGAGCACAACGGCACGGTGACCTTCCTGCCGGTGGAGATGCAGCGGCCTGCCACCCCGGCGGACCTATCCATACAGCCGAATCAGACAATGCTCCAGACCCCGGTGATCCTGGACGGGGAGGCGCTGCCGGGCAATCTGCAGCGGGTGGGCAAGGACATGACCTGGCTCATGCGGCAGATCCGAAGCCAGGGCTATCAGACGCCGGAGGAGGTATTCCTGGCCATGGCGGACGGGAACCAGCTGACGGTTTTCCCCATGGAGAGCAAGAAAAAGCCGGCGGACCTGACGGATAAATAAGAAAACAACTTCAAAGCGGAGGCCGGGTGGCCTCCGCTTTTAGACTGGCAGAAAATTCCTGCGGAATTTTCTGCCAAGGGGATTGCAGTCTGCTGCGCGCATAATTTTTGCGCGGAGCGCAAAAAT
>ERZ791865.1443-NODE-1443-length-22718-cov-15.872568_pt1 | contig 22718 bp, 19 predicted proteins | sample MGYA00509942_ERZ791865 | MGnify/ENA primary metagenome ERZ791865 (study PRJEB30046, sample SAMN00792098) | human gut metagenome | study: EMG produced TPA metagenomics assembly of the A metagenome-wide association study of gut microbiota in type 2...
CATAGGGCTTCGCCCGTCTAAGAAATACCCCCGGCTAGGCCGGGGGATATTTATTCACGTTTTTCATTCCTGCCGCCTATACTGGCATACAGGCGCTTTTCCGCCTGACAAACCGTAAAGGCGATGAACGGATATGCTTCGACCACTGATGCTGGCTCTGCTCGGCACGTCTTTCACGTTTCTGATGACGGCGCTGGGCGCCGCGACGGTGTTCTTTTTTGCCCGCAAGGTGTGCGAGCGCGCGCAGGGCGCGCTGCTGGGCTTTGCCGCGGGCGTGATGATGGCGGCGAGCGTGTGGAGCCTCATCCTGCCCGCCATCGAACAGACGGAGGCAGAGGGCCGCCTGCCGACGTTTCTGCCCGCCGCGGCGGGCATCGTGCTCGGCGCGCTGACGCTCTTCCTGCTCGACGAGCTCGTGCGGCGGCGCGGCGGGGGAGAGGTGCACAGCGATTTTTTGCTCCTCTCGGCCATCACGCTGCACAACATCCCCGAGGGCATGGCCGTCGGCCTCGCGTTCGCGCTCGCGGCAGACGGGGAGAGCCTTGCCGGCGCGTTCGCGCTGGCGCTTGGCATCGGCGTGCAGAACTTTCCCGAGGGCGCGGCGGTGGCGCTGCCGGTGTACCAATCGGGCAAGTCGAAACGGCGCGCTTTCTGGACCGGCGTGCTCTCCGGCGCGGTGGAGCCGCTGTTCGGCGCGCTCGTCGTGCTCGCGGCGGCGGGAATCCACGCGCTGATGCCGTGGCTTCTGAGCTTTGCAGCGGGGGCGATGCTCTACGTCGTGGCGGAGGAGCTGCTGCCGCGCGCGGGCGGACGGCGGGGGACGTGCGGCTTCCTCGTGGGCTTCCTTTTGATGATGATACTGGACGTCGCGCTGGGGTAAGCGCGAAAAATCCGGCATAGAATGGCGCGAGGTGATCGACCATGCACATTCATGTTGTAAAGCGCGGCGACACGCTTTCTTCCATCGCCGCGATGCACGACGCCCTGCCCGCGTTCGTCGCGGCGGACAACGGCCTTACGCTGAGTACGCCGCTTGTGATCGGCCAGGCGCTCGTCGTGCGGACGCCGAAGACACTGCACACCGTGCGCGCGGGGGAGACGCTTTCGTCCATCGCGCGGGACTATGATTTGAGCGTCAGGACGCTCCTGCGGCGGAACTTTTTCCTCCACGGACGCGAGCTTCTGCGCGAGGGCGACGTGCTTGCCATCGACTACGCAGACGAAGCGCCGCTCGGTACGCTCGGCGTGAACGCCTACGCCTACCCCTACATCGGCGGCGAGCTGCTCGACTCGGTCCTGCCGTACCTGACGTATCTGACGCCGTTCACCTACGGCATCACGCCCGCGGGAGTCCTTGCGCCGCTCGACGACGCGCACCTGCTCGAACGAGCGGCGCACTATGGCGCAAAATCGCTCATGCACCTCTCGACGCTGACGCCGGAGGGGAATTTTTCGAGCGAAAACGCCGCGGCGCTCCTGCAAAACGACCGCGCGCAGAGCGCGCTCCTTGCCGAGATTTTGCAGACGATGGCGAAAAAGGGATACTACGGCCTCGACGTCGACTTCGAGTACGTCCCGCCGGAGCTGCGCGAGGACTACGCCGCGTTCGTCTGCCGTCTGCGCGAGGCGCTGAACGCCGAGGGAAAGCCCGTTGTCGCCGCACTCGCGCCGAAGACGAGCGCGCAGCAGCGCGGACTGCTCTACGAGGCGCACGACTACGCGCTGCTATCAAAAGCCGCGAACGCCGTGTTCCTGATGACCTATGAATGGGGCTATGCCTACAGCGAGCCGCAGGCCATCGCGCCGCTGTCGCAGATGCGCGCGGTGCTCGATTACGCGCTCTCGGTCACGGCGGGGGAGAACATCTTCCTCGGCGCGCCGCTGTACGCTTACGACTGGCCGCTGCCCTACGAAAAAGGCCGGACGCGGGCCGAGACGTTCTCGTCGCAAGCGGCCGTCGCGCGGGCGCGGCTGGTGGGGGCGGAAATTGAGTTTGACGAAACCGCGCGCTCGCCCTGCTACCACTACTTCGACAAAATGCGGCGCGAACACGTCGTCTGGTTCGAGGACGCGCGCTCGCTGCGCGCGAAGATCGCCCTCGCGGCGGAAAAGGGCTTGCAGGGCATCGGCTTCTGGCAGGCGGGGCGGGAGCTCGCGCAGGCGTGGCCGCTGCTCGACGCGCTGCTGACGCTCGAAACCCTCTAAAAAATGCAAAAAACCGCCCAACGGGCGGCAAAGATTGACAAAGCGTGTAAAATTTTGTAAAATTACATCAGGCGCTGCACAACGGCAGGCGGTTAGTCACGTACCCCGAAAGGGGGTGACGAAATGCGAATTACGTTTCATATCAAGCAGTTTACTGTGACGATTATCGTAAAAAGCAGAAACCGCCACTCCGGCAAGTGACGGTTTCTATGATTGAAACTACTTACGAACCGGACTAACCGCTTGTCGCAGCGCCCTTTTCTATCTCCATTATACCCCGCTTCCCCGCGTTGTCAAGGCGAAAAATTTTTCCTCCGCTGCACCGGTTCGTCCCCAAAAACCGCTTTACAGCTTTATAGCTGTAAACGGTCCGCGCAAATGCGCGGGCTGCACAAAATGAGGAGGAAAAACATGTACAACAACACCTATGAACGACCCAGAACCCAGATCGAAAAATGCGAGCACTTAGCGCGGATGAAACTCGAAAACCCGATCGAAAGGGCGCAGCGCGAGCGCGACGAGCGCGTCTACCGCTTTTCGAGCATCGACGAGGCCATCGGCGTGCTGAGCGTCGTGCGCCGCGCGTGGTGAAAGGGGAGGACGCGATGGGAAAAACAGCCAATTACGGCCTGCCCAAGTGGGAAAAGTCGGACTTTATCAAGATGGATGACGTCAATGCGGCGTTTGGCAAGATCGACGAAACGCTCAAGGCCAACGCCGACGCGGTGGCGGCCAAGGCGGAGGCGGAGGCCGTGACCGCGATCGCGCAGACGATTGCCAGCAGCAAGATTCGCCGCGCGAAGTTCGGCACATACACCGGCACCGGTCTATCGGGCCAAAATCACCCGAACAGCGTTGAATGCGGCTTTTGCCCCGCGGTGCTGGTGCTGTTCCGCGCGGACGGCGGACAGAAAACGACGGTCATACGCGGCGTGACCGCCTGCTCGTCCGGCATCATCGTCAATACCCTGTGTTGTTGCGCCTTTGTTTGCATAAAGTTTCTGGTAGGCGGCGTAATAAATATCTTCACGAAGCAGGTATCTGTAAAGCCTTGTGAATATGCCGCCTTTGTGTTCGCTGGAACACCTTTCAATACGCTCTGAAATTTCAGATGTTGGTTTCATTGAGGTTTCTCATCCCTTTCATTCTTACATTTTAGATGTTACTAACTGGCTCCATTTGCCATGTAAGGGTTATTATCCCTCTCGGACTACTATGGAGCCTCCGTTGCCATATCCGGCGAATGAGCCGGACTTAGGCAATCCCCAGTTAGCGTTGTGCTTAGGTGAATGAAGATTGTCGGATATGCTTTCGGTTCGTTATGACGTGTTCTCACGCCTGTTTCATAACGTGTTGGCAGTTGCCCCGTCGTCAAAGATAACGTGACAGCGTTATGACATGGGTTTCAAGACTTTTCCCACACCTGCAAAAAACAGGAACTGGAACCTCACATTCGATAAACCCAATCTTATCCTCGTACCTTCTTAATATCAGGAAACAGTCGCACCTAAGTCTTTCGGTGACTATTCCTTTCTCTGCTATGCGATGTTCCCGTAAAGGATTTCTCCTTAGTCGGTAAGGCAGAATATTTCGCGCACTGCCGTGTGCGGCAGTACCTTAAACTGCTTTGCACAACGCCCTATCTGGGCGCACCTTGACGTTCTGCGTGTACACGCGATAAACGATCGTAGCTACCTCAGCGCGGGTGATGTTGCCCTCGGGCTTGAAGGAACCATCCTCATAACCCTTGAACACACCCATGCCATTCAGAACGGCAACAGACTCAGCGTAATCATCGCTGATGCTCTTGTCATCCTTGAAGGCGTTGGCGCTGACGGCCAGAGACAGAGTCATGACCAGAGCCAGCACCATTGCGAGTAACTTTTTCATAGATGTTACTCTCCTTTCATAAATTTCCATCTTTTTGCGGCCGAACACCCGCCGCCTCTCCCGCTTTCCCGTGGTTGCCGCCAAAATTCGTAAATTCTCAAATTGTTGCAAGAACGATCAAGAATCACAAAAAATCGGCAGAATCAACACAAAATCGTTCAATTTAGTTGCTATCGCATCCCCTTAGCGACGCGGAAAAAGCCCGATGCGCAAGGGCTTGCGGACGCGGCTGGTAGCGGTTTGGTAGCGATTTGCCGGAAACGGGGGGGTTGGCAGGGCGAAAAAAGCCTGATTTTTCAAGGGCTTGGGGGCGCGAAAGGTCGGGTAGCGGTTTGGCAGCGGTCCGCAGCTACCACGATTTTAGCACTCTTGACGCGAGAGTGCTAAAATTAAAAGTTTGTTCATCAAAAGATGTATTTTTGTTCACAGGGCGTGCCTATACTCATAATTGTTCCGAGGGGAACGAAAGAAAAGTAAACCACGCGGGCTGCAAAAGCGGCTCGCCAGAATAGATTTGGAGGCTTTGATTATGTTTGAACTGAGACCTTTTGAACGCAGAAACAACCACGTTGCGGCTTATGATCCCTGGGATCAGATGGAGCGCGCATTCTTCGGTGACGGCTCGTGGGGCCGCGGGCTGAGCGAGTTTAAGACCGATATTCAGGACAAGGGCGACAGTTACCTGCTGGAAGCTGATCTGCCGGGCTTCAAGAAAGAGGACATCCACGTCGATGTGGACGGCGACACGATGACCATTCGCGCCGAGCGCCACAGCGAGCACGAGGATCAGGACAAGAAGGGCAATTACGTCCGCTGCGAGCGCAGCTACGGCAGCTACCAGCGCGCGTTCGACATCAGCGGCGTCGAGGTCGCGAATATCTCCGCGCAGTACAATGACGGCGTGCTCAAGCTGAACATGCCGAAGAAGAGCGCGGTGGTGAACGCGAAGCAGATCGAGATTCAGTAAAGCACTTCAAAAAAGGCGGCGAAAGCCGCCTTTTTTGATTTTGGATTGCGCGCCTGCGGGCGCGCAATTTTTTGGGGTTGTACGGGGTTGTGCAAAAAATATTGGCGAAAGTCCGCTCAGGTGAGCGGACTTTCCTTTTTTTCGGCGGGCCGCGGCCGGAAAAGGGGAAATTTCGCTCCCCGCGCGGCGGCGCGGACTACTGTTACTTGCCGCCTGACCGCTGCGCGGGTCATCAGAACACAAAAAGCGGCTTAGGCCGCTTTTTTCATATTTGTGCTTATATATTATATGTATGTGGTGGCGGATAATGGGGTTTTCTGTGGTTTTATGTCAAGCTGTAACAGAAGCGGCGGTTTGTTACAAGTGTGTTACAGATGGGGCGAAAGCGTTGACTTGAAATTTTGCTTGTGGTAAGGTGACAGTGCAGAAAGGGTGGGGAACGGTGCGTTCCCGACTTAGTTACGGGATCGGCATGCCACGGTAAGTAAGCCGAGAAACGCCGAAACTTGCTCCTTTCTGACAAACGAACCATCTTTAAGGGGATGCGATAGCAACTAAAATCGCGCGTTTTCCTGCAAAACGGTCAAAAATGCAAGAAAATCGAAATGCTTTGCAACTTTTCCGGTCAACTTTCATTTTCGCCCGCGAACAGCAAAATGCCCGCTTTTCGCTGCCGGAGCGCTCCAAGGGGATGGAAATTTATGAAAGGAGAGTAACATCTATGAAAAAGTTACTCGCAATGGTGCTGGCTCTGGTCATGACTCTGTCTCTGGCCGTCAGCGCCAACGCCTTCAAGGATGACAAGAGCATCAGCGATGATTACGCTGAGTCTGTTGCCGTTCTGAATGGCATGGGTGTGTTCAAGGGTTATGAGGATGGTTCCTTCAAGCCCGAGGGCAACATCACCCGCGCTGAGGTAGCTACGATCGTCTATCGTATCTACACTGCCGACGTCGCCAAGAACGATAAGTCCGGCCTCTATGCCACTTATAACAAGTTCAGCGACATGGCTGGTGCCGGTTGGGCTCAGGGCTACATCGGCTACTGCGCCAACGCCTCCCTCGTCAAGGGCTATCCCGATGGCACCTTCAAGCCGTCCGGCAAGGTCACCGGCTATGAAGTCCTCGCCATGATCCTCCGCGCTGTCGGTTACGACAAGAACAACGAGTTCTCCGGCGCTGACTGGGCGCTCCATGTTGCGCAGACCGCGCAGCAGCTCGGCGTTCTGGACAGAGTGGCGAAGACCACCGACCTGAACGCTCCCGCTTCCCGTGAGCTGGTCGCTGAGCTCCTGTTCCAGGGCATCCAGAAGGCTCAGGTCACCTACACCCCGGCCTTCGGCTATGTGACCGATAAGGTCATCGGTGCCAAGAACAACAGCCTCGGTGAGAAGAACTTCAAGCTCGACTCTGCTAAGTCCTCCGATAAGTGGGGCCGTCCCGCCACCAAGTGGACCTACAACACCGGCGACAAGGCCACTACCTTCGTTGAGAAGCCCAACCTGACCTACACCAAGGCTGTTACTGAGTGCGACGTCGCTCACGACGCTGGCCTGAAGGTCGACACCGCTTACACCCTGTATGTCAACGGCCAGAAGCAGCCCACGACCTACACGGTCAACCTGACCGACACCGTCACCAAGATGGGTGCTCAGGGCCGTCTGGTTGAGGTCTATGACGATACCATCGTCATGATCGACACCTTCCTCGCCAAGGTCACCTATGTTGCTCCTGCCGCTTATGACGCTCAGGGCCACCTGCGCACCGAGGCTACCATCAAGCTCGATGTCTATGCCACCAAGGGCTCCACTGCTGCTACCACGCTCACCCTCACCAACGGCGAGGATGCGTATCCGTATGCTGTCGGCGATTACGTTCTCCTGAACGCCTACACCAACGCTTTTAACAGCGCTACCGAGAGCGGCCTCATCAAGACCGCCGCTGACAAGTACGGCGAGATCGTTTCCAAGGCCACTTCCATTGACGGCGCTCAGAGCGTGATCTACTACAACGCCAAGCAGCACAACGTCGAGGGCACTGTCTATGACGATGCTGTCAAGTTCTACTTCGACAACGCGGTGGCCAGCACCAACAAGTTCACCTGGTTCTTCGATCAGTACAACAACCTCATCGGTAACGTTGAGATCGCTGCCGCTACCAGCTACGGCGTCATCAACTCCATCTGGTGGGCTGGCAACGCTGCGGACGGTTCCGGCGTTGCTAAGGCGAATGTCACCTACATGGACGGCACCACCGCTGTGGTCGACCTGAGCAAGATGACCTACTTCGACGATACTGCTTCCGGCGTTGTGGCCCCCAAGATTGCGACCGGTAAGGTCACCCACAGCACCGGCATCCAGAACAAGGTCATGAAGGTTGATGGTGACTACTTCTACGTTGACTCCTACATCAACACCAACGCTGTCTGTGATGTCAACGGTATCCTGAACGGCCACCTCTTCCAGTTCACCACCCAGGCAAACGGCACTCTCGCCGCTGTCGAAGTCGCTACCGGTGTTGACGCCAAGTTCTTCAACGAGAACCTGTTCGTCAGCAAGAACACCCAGTACAACGGCAAAAACCTGATCGTTGACGATGCCACCGTCTTCCTGGTCCGCAACAACACTACCAATCCCTACACCTTCAAGTCCATCGTTGGTCTCGGCAACATCGACAACTATGCTCAGGCTGAGGTCGACTTCGTCGATCTGAACGGTGATAAGGTCGCCGATTACGTCTACGTCATCGCCGATCCCGTTGCCGCCAAGGTCACCAGCCTCTTCTACTATGCCAACGAGCAGGTCTCCTATGACGCCAAGACCGGTGTCTACACCATCCCCGGCTACGTTGACGGCGTGAAGGGCAACATCTACGGCTCCAAGGACGACGCTATCGTCCTCACCCTGCTCAACGCCCTCAGAACCCAGGCTACCAATAAGGTCGCCGGCGGTCTCTTCAAGGTCGCTCTGAGCAACAACTACGTCAAGGATTATGTCGCCATCGCTGCGATCGGCACTGAGTCCTCCACCACCGCTGCCATCACCGCCTTCACCGGCTATCCCATGGCTGCTGCCTACGCCGGCTACACCGTTAAGGTCGACTCCATCGTGGGCGCTGACAAGGACACCTACAAGAACTCTGTCTACACCGACTATGTCGATGGCACCATCACTGGCGACAAGTTCTACACGGTTTCCGGCAACGGCGTTGACGGCCTGACCAAGATGCCTCTGGCTCTCGGCGACGTCACCACGCAGAACGTCATCGTTGTTTACAACGCTGATCCCGCTGGCACCTCCGCCACCCTCAACCGTCTGGCGCTCCAGGTTTACGCTGTGAACAAGGTCGACACCTCCACCAACCCCGATCCTCTCGCTACCTCTTACACCTACACCCTGAACATCGTGAATAAGGACACCGGTGCTGTTCTCCAGTCCTACGCCAAGACTGTTAAGAATCCCGTTAATGGCACCTACACCATCACCCTTGCTGGTGCTGCTGCTGAGTTCGGCGTCTCTACCGCCAAGCTCACCGCTTTCGGTCCCGACTCCATCACCCTCACCATCGACAGCACTGTTGGCAAGCTCACTGATTCTGGTGTTCTCAACGCTTACTACGCCAACTAATCATTGACGTAAGCGTAAAAAATCTCTGAATAGAGTTTCAGCCCCCGGCTCTTTTGAGCCGGGGGCTGTTTTTTGTTTTTCTGCGTCTCAGTCCGCGTCACAGCCGAGCACCACATAATAATATGTTTTGCCCGCCTCATTGAACTGGATGGCGGGCGGGGCGAAATACTGATCCTCTTCCTGCTGGCAGAACCAGCTTACGCTGCTGTTGTCCCATATCGCCGCGTTGCCCCGGTTATTCGAGTTGTAAAACCCGCTGACACCGCGCAGCGCCCAGTGCTGCGTGTCGCTCTGCTCGCTCACCATCACAAGCAGCGGGTAAAAGCCGCAGTCGATCTTGTTGGGATTTTCCGCGCCGCTCAGACCATTGCCGGCGTAGCTGCCGTATTTGATGCGGCAGATTTTACCGTTTGCGATCGTCTGCGCCAATGCCGTGATGCGCTCCGCCGCCGTGCCGTCGGCCTCGCTGCGCGCGTCGGTCTCCGCCTTGAGCGCCGCGTCGATGCTCGCAAACGCGGCGTTGAAGTCCTGCATTTTGATCGGGTCCTCCTTGACCCACTGCGGAAGTTTGTAATTTGTTGTCGTCTCCATGCTCTTTCCCCCAAATTTTGATAATGTTGGAAAAGGCAGCCCACACCCCCCTGCAAACGCGGGAACACTGATGCATGATTTGCCTTTTCATGATACGCCGTATCATGAAGCAGCGTTGCACACAACGCGGCAAAAAGCTGTACCGCCTCCGGTATTAGAATTCACGATACCACAAATTGCCGCGTTTTGTGCAGCGATCCCTCGTTGTGCGCGGGAACTTTTTCGGCTATCATACGTCTATAGAAGTATCCGAAAGAAACGAGGAACGAACGATGAAGAAGCTCCTTTCCCTTCTGCTCCCCCTCGCGCTCCTGCTCTCCCTGACCGCCTGCGGCGAAAAAAGCGCAGACGAGGCCGCGCGCCAAACCCCGCCAACACTGACGGTGACAAGTGCAAACGCTTGCAGCGTCACCCTCAAAAGCAGCAGCTACGACTGGACCTACCCCCAGGGCCTACAGAGCATGACCGTCATTGCCTGCGGCGCGCACCCGCTGGACGAAACCTCCCGCGACATCACGCCTGTACTGGAAATGCCCTTTGCAGTGTCGGCCGCCTATTTCTACACCGTAACGCTCGATTTCAGCGATAATTCGCCCGATTCCGTCAGTCTCCGCTGCTGGCCGTCCGACGCCTGGGGCAGCACCGGCATGTCGTCCGAGACCGTGACCGCCCAGCGGCAGGATAACGGCACATTCCGCGCAGAACTGCCGCAAAGCGACGGCATTTTCGCCGTCGACGCGCTCTGGGACGGCAGCAGCGCGACCTACACCTTCTGCACGCAGGCGGAGGGGAGCGAAGAGCTCCACCCGGGCGCGGTGCTCAGCATCGGCGAGAGCCAAGACATCCGCAAGATCGACATCTCGTGGCGCAGCGGCGGCGTGAACATCTATGCCGCCGAGCAAAGCGCGCAGATCAGCGTGAAGGAGGAATCCGCCGCGCCGCTCGCCGAGAGCGAGAAGATGGTCTGCACGATCGACGGCGACACGCTGCGCATCCGCTTCCTCGGCGACGCCTACCGCGGCAGCTACGATGGGGAAAAGTATCTCGACGTGGGACTTCCGGCGGAGTTGGTCAACGCCGGTCACTTTGAGAAAATCGAAGTCGAAACAACGGACGCCTACGCCTATGTGAGCGCCGATGCGCAGAAGATCGACCTTTCGACCGTCGGCGGCGACGCACGCGTGATGTGCGCAAGCTGCCCCGTAGTCGAGATCGAGACGGTGAACGGCAGCGTGGGCGTGGTGGACGGCACGTGGGCAAGGGTCGATATTTCGACGCTCTCCGGCGCGATCGAGCTTGCAGGCGAAGCGGAAAATGCCGAGATCGAAACCGCGAGCGGCAAGGTGGATATCGCCGGCGCGCTCGGCGCGCTGGACTTCGAAAGCGTCAGCGGCAACCTGATTTTGGCTACCGAGCGTGCGCTGCGCCTTGATGCCGAAACGGAGAGCGGCAGCATCTATCTGACCCTTCCCGCGCAGGACGGCTTTACTCTCGACTATGAAACGAAAAGCGGCGCGTTCCGCTCCGCGCTCACCGAGCGCGAGGGTACGCTCATCGCCTGCGGCGACCGCGAAACGCACTACTCCGTGCCCGCGCTCGAGGGCGGTGAGATGAGCGAGCTGGAAATTTCGACGGCCAGCGGCACGCTGACGATCAAAGCCTCTTCCTCCGGCAGCAACTGAAGCGAACAAAAAAGAGAGCGGCAGCGCCGCTCTCTTTTTTCGTTATTTCTCGTCGATCGCAAGCCACGTCTGGTCGAAGCCATAGGGCAGGAGTTCGCGGATCGACAGGCGCTTCTCCTCGCCCTTTTTGTTGAGGCAGATGACCTCCATCTCGGGGCCGAACTCGTAGAGCACCTGACGGCACGCACCGCAGGGGTAGCAGTAGTCGTCGCTGCGCCCAGCGATGACGATGCGCTTGAAGCGCCGGTGCCCCTCGCTCACGGCCTTAAACGCCGCAGTGCGCTCGGCGCAGTTCGTCAGGCCGTAGCTCGAATTTTCGATGTTGCAGCCGGTGAAGACCGCGCCGTCCTCACATTCGAGCGCCGCACCCACGGGAAAGTGGGAATACGGCACATACGCCATGTCCAGCATGGCGACGGCCTTCGCCTTGAGTTCTTCTAACGTTGCCATAAAAACGCCTCCTCACCAGTCTACGCCAAGATCGGGACGGACTTGCGTATCCATGATGTCCTCGGCGTTATAGAATTGCAGATAGCGGCTGCGCGAGTGGCGCAGCGTGGTGCCGTCCGGATGCAGACGGTCGCAGATGACGGCGGAAATGTCGGGCTTCACATAGCTGAACGAACTCGTGCCGACGCTCGCGAAGATGCGGAAGCCCTGGCTTTGCAGGTACTTGAAGCGCTCACCGGTCTGGTGCCAGTCATCACCGTCGGGACGGCCGCCGTGCGGATAGAACAAAATCTGCGTGGGGCCGACGAGCGAGCCGACCTCGTCCGCCCAGCGCTCGGTGTCGTTGATGACGGTCTGGAGCGATTTGGTGTCGAGGCGGATGTGGCCCCAGGTGTGGCTGCCGAACGTCCAACCGGTCTCCTTCAAACGCGCTATGACGGGCTTGACCGCCTCGATCTCGCTCGCGCGGTAGGCATCGAACGCGGGGCGGTCGGGCGAATCTGCCGCGATGTCGCGGTCATCCTGCGTGCGGTAGCCTAAAATACCCTGATAGCCCGTCAGCGAGAAGATGGCCTTCGCGCCGTTCAGCGAAAAGTCGGGGTGCTCGTAGACAAACTGGTCGAGAATGGGCGTTGCGTCGAGTTCCTTGGTCAAAAAGGTCTCATTTGTGTACGGATCGGTGCACTGCGCCCAGATCTCGCCGTCCTCGCCGACGACGAGCTTGCTCGTGAAGCCTTCGTCGAGCATGTAGGGGTAGTAGTTCACGTCGTCAAAGCTGATGATGAGCGGCTTTTTGCCCTCTGGCAGCATCAGGGTGTTTCGCACCATATGCGTGCCGGACTCGTCCGTCACCTCGCTCCAGACGTCTTCCATCGCGACTAAGATGTAGCCCTTGTCGTACACGGACTGCAAAATTTTGTTGTATTCGTCGACCGTCACCATCCAGTCGTCGAGGCCGTAGCGCTGGTCCTGACTGGCATTGCAGTCGTGGAAGGCCCACTGCGGGTAGGCGATGATCGGGTGGAAAAAGAGGTGCTCCACCACCTGATCCGGCCCCCAGGCCTGCGTGAGCTGGTCCTCAGACCAGTAGCTGCGCACGGCGTCGTAGGGGTCGGCCGTGTCGTCGGGGGTGTTGTTGTCGGTGTCGCTGCCATTCTCGTCCGTGACGGTCTGATCGTCGCCGTCAGACGGCGTCGTCTTATCGCCGCAGGCAGTCAGCAGCGACAGCACCATCAGCGCGCTGAGCAGCAGCGCAAAAAAGTGTTTCATGTCAAAATCTCCTCTCTCAAAACTGCGCGGTCATTATAGCAGACTTCACTTCTTTTGACTACACCTTTGGCGCTTTTGTTCCCATTTGTAACTATTTACCACAAATAATGAAAGCGTCACAGCTTTTCGCATTCGCAGACGCGAAATGATTTCGAATCGTTTTTTGGCGCGACATGCGCGTGCCAAAAACTCTTCTTGCTCCGCGCGTGTCGAAGCCGCCCTTTGGGCGGCAAGGCACGAAGCGGAGTGTAATTCTCAAAAAACAAGGGACACGGTTTCCGTGTCCCTTGTTTTTTGAAGAATTAAAAGTCTGCGTTGCCCACCGTTCTCGGATGCAGCTCCACGTCGCGGATGTTGCCGATGCCCGTTAAATACATCACCATGCGCTCGAAGCCGAGGCCGAAGCCCGCGTGACGGCAGGAGCCGTAGCGGCGCAGGTCGCAGTACCACCAGTAGTCCTCGGGATTCATGCCGAGCTCGCGGATGCGCTTTTCGAGCAGCTCAATGCGCTCCTCGCGCTGGCTGCCGCCGATGATCTCGCCAATGCCCGGAACGAGGCAGTCCGCCGCGGCGACGGTCTTGCCGTCGTCGTTGAGGCGCATATAGAACGCCTTGATCTCCTGCGGATAGTCCGTGACGAACACGGGGCGCTTGAAGATCTGCTCGGTCAGGTAACGCTCGTGCTCGGTTTGAAGGTCGATGCCCCACTCGACGGGGTAGTCGAACTTCTGGCCGCTCTCCTTTAAGAGCTTGACGGCCTCGGTATACGTCACGCGGCCAAAGTCGGAACTCTCGACGTGCTGGAGACGCTCCAGCAGACCCTTGTCGACAAAGCTGTTGAAAAACGCGAGATCGTCCGGGCAGCGCTCCATCACGCGGCGGATGATATGCTTGACCATCGCCTCCATGACCTCAAGGTCGCCGTCGAGGTCGCAGAACGCCATCTCCGGCTCGATCATCCAGAACTCGGCGGCGTGGCGCGCGGTGTTGGAATTCTCGGCGCGGAACGTGGGGCCGAAGGTGTAAACGTCGCCGAACGCCATAGCGAAGTTCTCGGCGTTGAGCTGGCCGGAGACGGTCAGGCTCGTCTTCTTGCCGAAAAAGTCCTTGCTGTAATCGACCTTGCCGTCGGGCGTTCTCGGCGGGTTCTCAAGGTCGAGCGTCGTCACCTGGAACATCTCGCCCGCGCCCTCGCAGTCAGAGCCGGTGATGATGGGGGTGTTGACGTAGACGAAGCCGCGGCTCTGGAAGAACTCGTGCACGGCGTAGGCCGCCGCGCTTCTCACACGGAAAGCCGCGGAGAAGAGGTTCGTGCGCGGGCGCAGATGCTGAATGGTGCGCAGATATTCGACGCTGTGGCGCTTTTTCTGCAGGGGATAGTCGGGGGAGGACACGCCCTCGATCTCGATCTCTGTTGCCTTGACTTCGAGCGGCTGCTTGGCCTCGGGCGTCAGCACGACGGTGCCGCGCACGATGAGCGCGGCGCCCACGTTCTGCGCGGCGATCTCCTTATAATTAGAAAGAGAATTCGCATCCATCACGACCTGCAAATTGCGGAAGCACGAGCCGTCGTTCAGCTCGATGAATCCGAAGGTCTTCATATCGCGGATGGTCTTCGCCCAGCCGCATACGGTGACGCTTGCGCCGCCGTACTGCTCTTTGTCGGCGAAGAGCGCGGCAATTCTCACTCGTTCCATAATAATTTTCCTTCCTTTTGTGGGTTTTCACGGGATAATAAAGGTATTATATGCCACTTCCCGTGCAAATTCAAGCCCCGCTTTGTATTGACTTTTGACAAGTTGTATGTTATCATACAACCTTACCTCAAAAGGTAAACGTGAAACTTTCACCTATTACTTTACAGGAGGATTTTTAACTATGAACAAGTATCTGGATATCGCCCCCGAGGTTGCCGAGGCCCTTGCCGCCGGTAAGCCCGTCGTGGCGCTCGAATCCACCATCATTTCCCACGGCATGCCCTATCCCCAGAACGTGGAGACCGCCCTTAAGGTCGAGAGCATCATCCGCGAGGCCGGCGCGGTCCCCGCGACCATCGCCATCATCGGCGGACGCCTGAAGGCGGGCCTTTCCAAGGAAGAGATCGACTACCTCGGCCGCACCGGCGCGGGCATCCCGAAGGCTTCCCGCCGCGACCTGCCCGTGCTCGTCGCGCAGGGCAAGGACGGCGCGTGCACCGTCACCACCACGATGATGATCGCCGACATGGCGGGCATCCGCGTGTTCGCCACCGGCGGCATCGGCGGTGTGCACCGCGGCGCGCAGGAGACGTTCGACATCTCCGCTGACCTCGAAGAGCTGGCCAACACCTCCGTCATGGTCGTGTGCGCGGGCGCGAAGTCCATCCTCGACCTCGGTCTGACGCTCGAATATCTCGAGACCCACGGCGTGACCGTCATCGGCTACGGCACGAGCGAGCTGCCTGCGTTCTACACGCGCAAGTCCGGCTTTGGCGTCGACTACGAGCTCGACACGCCCGAGCAGCTGGCCAAGGCGTTCCACGTCAAGCGCGAGCTGGGTCTGCGCGGCGGCTTACTCGTCACGAACCCGATTCCCGAAGAGTACTCCATGGACAAGGAAGTCATCGACAAGGCCATTGCCGAGGCCGTCGAGGACGCGAAGAAGGACGGCATCCACGGCAAGGCCACGACGCCGTATCTGCTCGCCAAGATCAAGGACCTGACCGGCGGCGACAGTCTGGATTCCAACATCCAGCTCGTGTTCAACAACGCGCGCCTCGGCGCGGCGGCGGCTGTGGAGCTCAGCAAGCTCGAAAAGTGAGATATTTTGTCATCTATCTCGCCGCGATCAATATTCTGACGTTCTGCGTCTACGGCGCAGACAAGCGCCGCGCCAAAATTCAGGGCGCGCGGCGCGTGCCCGAAAAGACTCTATTTGCACTCGCGCTGCTGCTCGGCAGCGCGGGTGCTCTTTTCGCAATGAGGGTCTTTCACCACAAAACGCGGCACTGGTACTTCAAGTTCGGCATTCCGGCGATCTTACTTGCGCAGATCGCTCTGGGGGTGTTCGTGTATGTGCGGTTTTTCGCGGCGTAAAAAATTTTTGGGAAATTTTCGGGTTTTGTGAAACAAAACAGACGTTTCTTGCGTCTAATTAAGGAAGCAAAGGGAAACTGGGCGAAGAGGGAAGATAAAGAATTTATGAATTTTCCATTTTCCTGTTCCCTTATTTCCCGCGGCATGGTAAAATGTATGTGTATGAGAAAGGCTCTGTGCGCGCGGAGCCGACAACAACAAACACGAAAGGATGAAGATCACATGAAAAAATTTCTCTCCTTGCTATTGGCTCTGACGTTGGTCCTGAGCCTCGTCGTCGTGCCTGCAAGGGCGGAAGGTGTCGAGGTTGGCGGCACATACGCCATCACCACGTCGGCGTCCTCCCTTGCAAGAGGCGACTCGACCACATTCACCGTTACCGCAACCGCCCCCACCGTCACGGATAATGGCGTAACTGCCACTGATGTAAACGTGATCGGTTATAGTTGGAGCACTCCCGGTTTTTCCGGCGCTGCCGGCACGGGTGCCACGACAGGAACGCTGACCGCCTCCAACAAGGCGGAAAATGTAGAAGTCTCCTGCACCTTAACGATCGAGTACAAGGTGACGATCGAAGGGCAGGAAATCACCAGATCTACGACTAAGGTCGTTAAAAGCAATGTCTCTATCGCTGACAAGCTTCTCCCGGGCGACATCACCACCGTCACCTTCAACAACAGAACCTATTCTGTGACGGACGGCACGGTCAACATCTCCCTTCTTGTGGGTGAGACGATCGATGGCGACAACAAGTGGTCTGCCGCCGCAACCGGCTATGTGATCGATAATGAGACGAACAAGCCCACTTACGCGAGCGGAAAGCTGACCGTGCGCGTCAAGGATTCCGCGCTGACGGCTGATGTGACGGTCAACGCCACCACCCCCACCGTGACCGCAAAGGCAAGCCCTACCGAGGTCATCTCCGGCGGCAAGACCACGCTCACCGCCACCTCCACCGGTCTCAGCAACGCCGCCACTTATGCGTGGTTCTACAAGATCGGTGACAGTAAAGAGTTTCCGATCGGCACGGGCAAGTCCCTCGACTGGACGGTCCCCGCAAACGTTACGACCGCGACCAATTACTCTGTTTACTGCAAGGCAAGCGAGGGCGATAAGCTCGCTAAGACGAGTGACCCCATCACGGTCAAGAGCCTTCCCGATACCTATACCTTCACTGTCGTCCCCGCAAGCGTTACGCTGACGCAGATCGGTCAGACCGCGACTTTGGCGGCGAGCTTTGTGGATACCTCATCTTCCGCTAGCCTGGTCGTCCCGACCTACTCCTTTGTTTCCGCCAACCTCAACATCGCAACTGTGACGAACCAGACGACCGCCGCGCCGACGGTAACGCTCAGAGCAAGCGGCTCTACCACTGTCACCGCAAAGGCGACCTATAAGGGCAAGGACTATGTGCAGAACATCCCCGTTACCGGCGCCCTGATCGAGGCGACCCTCAGTGCTGTTCAGAACGGCACTTCTGTGAACTACAGCTACAGTGATCTTGTCAACGCCGCGCAGGCCGCCATCAACAAGACCTACAGCACCGCCTACACCTACGAGACCGTCTATTCCCTCAGCGGCGTCACTCAGGTCGCCTCTACCGCTGCCTACGGTGTCGGCACGAGCAATGCTTCGTACAACTATCCCACCGGCGGCTCCGGCTATCTTTACTTCAAGGCAAACCTCTCCGGCATCGGCACTGCAAAGTTCACCGCCACCGTGACCACCCGCGTTGCCAATTCTAACGTTCCCAAGACCTACAGCGTTACGTTTAACGTTCCCGTAACGCCCAGCTCGACCACCTATGCCGACCAGTATCCCGAGCCGGTCGCGGCTTACGGCAACACCTATCGCTATTACGTTCAGGTTCCCTCCGGCGCAAGGTATTACTATGTTGCCGGTGTGAACACCGAGCCTGTCGACTGGAACAACGGCAGCACCCAGAAATACTATCCCACCACTGCCACCGCCAATCTCTATTCCCTGACCGACACCAACTTCATCAATGGCAAGTGCACGCTGTATGTCGTGACGCAGGGCACCGACAATAAGCTCTACTGCGGCACCATCAGCGTCTACCAGAAGAACTACAACATCAACTACAACGGCGTGGCCGGTGAGACCGTCCAGTTCGCGCAGAGCGACTTCAACGACTTCATGAACAAGGTCGCTGAGGCCCGCGGCGACGCCAGCAAGAGCAAGTCCTATCCCTATGTCACCTTCGATTATGTGTCCTTCTCCCTGCCCACCACCGCGCAGGGCACGCTGTACTATGGCGGCACCGCCATGTCCACCAGCAATTCCTCCGGCGCGTTCAACACCCGCACCAAGGTCACCAACCTCGATAGCGTGACGTTCGTCCCCAACGACAAGACCACCGCGAAGACCATCACGCTGAACTTCACCCTGTACGCGACCCGCTATTCCAGCTCCTCCACGAGCCGCGGCACGACCGTGAGCTACTCCGGCAGCGTCGTCGTCAACCTCGTGCGCGAGGACATCAAGTACACCGTCTCTCAGGGCGACAGCGTCCGCTTCGACGAGAGCGACTTCCTCAGCTACCTGCACTCCACCAAGGGCTACAGCAGCAACTACACCATCGACTACGTGACCTTTGACCAGAGCGCCGTCTCCGCCGTCAACGAGGGCTCGCTCTACACCTACTACAGCGGCTACAACTACGGCGGCTCCGTCAAGACGACTGACAAGTTCTACTACAGCGCCACCGCCAGCCAGAACGCGCTCAGCGACGTCGCGTTCCTCGCCAGCCGCTACGCCAAGACCGGCGAGACCGTCTACATCCCGTTCACCATCTACGCCCGCTACGGCACGACCGGCACCGGCACCCGCCAGCTCACCGGCACCGTGGCCATCAAGATCGGCCAGACGATGAACTTCATCGATGTCAAGACCACCGACTACTTCTACAACTCCGTCAAGTGGGCCGTCGGCAAGAACATCACCAACGGCACGTCCAGCACCACCTTCTCCCCGTACAAGTCCTGCACCCGCGCCGAGATCGTGACGTTCCTGTGGCGCGCCGCCGGCAGCCCGGAGCCGACCACCACCCGCAACCCGTTCCGTGATGTCAACGCCGTTACGCACTCGAGCTACTACAAGGCCATCCTGTGGGCCAGCCAGAAGGGCATCACCTCCGGCACCAGCACCACGGCGTTCTCCCCCGATCAGGTCTGCACCCGTGCCCAGATCGTGACCTTCCTGTACCGCTACGCGGGTCAGCCCAGCGGCTACTACTCCAACCCGTTCAAGGATGTGGGCGCCACGAGCGAGGCGAGCTATTACAACGCCATCCGCTGGGCCGTCGGTAAGGGTATCACCTCCGGCACCAGCGCCACGACGTTCTCCCCGTATGCTTCCTGCAACCGCGCCGAGGCCGTGACGTTCCTGTATCGTTACACCAACGGACTTTAATGCTTAAAACGAAAGCCCCGCTCAGCGGGGCTTTCGTTTTAGCTTTTTGCGCTCCGCGGCAGCGCACGCGCCGTAGGCGCGCACGTTTGCGGAGCGAGAAGTGTAAATCCTGACGCACATGTCGTCAGGATTTACGATTTGAATTTATTTCGCCGCGGAGCGGCGAAACTCTGCGAGGCGTTTTGGGGGGGGCGTTGCCCCCCCCTAGCCCCCCCTGCAAACCGTCCGACGGGGGCGGGCGGTTTGCGTTTACTCTTTTCCATTCTGTAAACTTTTGTTCAAACGCCTTTACGGGGGTCGAAAAAGCGTGTAGAATGGCAGCATCAAGATTTTAGGAGTGTTTTTTGTGAACAAATTCCGCGATGCCCTTTACCGCTTTATGTATGGCCGCAACGGCGTAGACGCGCTGAACTGGGCGCTCGTGATCCTTGAGCTGGCCGTGAGCATTCTGAGCTCGATCATCCGCGTGCAGGGCGTTTCCCAGGCGCTGTACTTTGTGTCGATGGTGCTGATGTTCATCGTGCTCATCCGCATTTTTTCGCGCAATCTCGCGCGCCGTCAGGCCGAAAACGCGAAGTTTCTGACCTGGTGGACGCCGAAGGCGAACGCCATCCGCGGCGCGAAGGCACGCCGCGCCGACAAGGCGCACAAATACGTCCGCTGCTCCTGCGGCGCGTACTGCCGCGTGCCGAAAAACATCGGCAAGGTCGAGCTTACGTGCCCGAAGTGCGGCAAGAAAAGAGTCGTGAAAACGTGAAAGAAAAAATCCGTCCCGCGGGACGGATTTTTTTGTAAGAAAACCGGTTTTCCGCCGTCCTATAGACAGAAAGGGGGTGAGGGCGCTGACGAATTTTGAAGAGGTGTACGCCGTGTACTTCGACGACGTGTACCGGTATCTGCTTTCGCTGTCCGGGAGCGAGAGTACCGCCGAGGAGCTGACGAGTGAGACGTTTTTCCGTGCGATGGACGCCCTTGACCGCTTTCGGGGCGAGTGCAGCGTGCGCGTGTGGCTCTGCCAGATCGCGAAGAATCTCTATTATTCGCAGCTGCGGCGCGAGAAGCGGCTTGCCCCGCTCGAAGACTGCCGGATCGCCGAGGAGAGCCACGAGGAGGAGTTAGAAGATCACAGCGAGGCCGCGCGCATCCAGGAATTGCTGCACGCGCTCAGAGAGCCGTACAAGGAGGTCTTCATGTGGCGCGTGTACGGTGAGAAGAGCTTCCGCGACATCGGCGCGCTCTTCGGCAAGACGGAAAACTGGGCATGCGTGACGTATCACCGCGCCAAGCGCATGATCCGCGAGGGATTGGAGGACGACTGAAATGGACAAAACTTGCAGCATCGTGCAGGACCTTCTGCCGCTCTATGAGGAAGACATGCTGCGCGAGGAGACGAAGGAATTTGTGGACGGGCATTTAGCGCAGTGCGCAGCCTGCCGCGCCGAGCTTGACGCGCTGAAGGCGGACGTGAAGCCCGCGCCCGTCAGCGCGCAGCCGCTGCGCGACTTGAAGCGGCAGCTTCGACGCAAGAAGCTGACCGCCGTACTGCTGGCCGTCACGCTCGCGCTGACGCTGGCGACGGCGGGGTTCGCGTACCTCACCGCGCCGCAGTATTTGCCGTACAGCGAGACAGAGTGGGCGATCTCACGCTCGCCCAGCGCGCTCGCGGACGACGGCTCGGCAGCGGATGGGCTTTCTGATCTCAGCGGCGCGGAGAGCATCTCCGTCAGCCTGCTCGTGCCGGTCTCCGGCGCAGAGGTCACGAACACGCAGGACCCCAACAGCAGCAAAACCATCTACTTCATCACCGCATGGCGCACGCCGCTCGACACATGGCGCGGCGCATTCGACAAAACCGGGAGCGCCCCGAACACACACAGCGCAAATGATCGCACACAGCGCGAGGCGGACGCACTGCAAGGCGTGCTCGCCAAGGCGGAGTCCGCGCGCACGCTCTTTACGCTCGACGCCGCGAACTGCGCGGCAGTCTGCTATTCTCAGAACAACGGGCAGGACGATGTGCTGCTCTGCGGCAGCATGAACGGCGGTGTCATTTCGCTGCCGAGGCTGGCGTTGGGCTATTACGTTTTGCTATCGTTAGCACTCCTTATTACGCTGGGTATTGCATTTTTCGTCTGCCGCAGGAAGAAAACGGGCAAAGCGCTCGGCTATCTCGCGCTGATTCCCGCGAGCTATCTTGCCGGTCATCTACTCGTCAAGGGTTTCACGACGACGAGCTACCAGATGCAGCGCGACTTCTCTCTCATTATCCTCGCCGCCGCGCTGATCTACGCCGCGGTCATGCTGGCGATCAACCTCTGGCGGCAGAAGCGGGAGAAGGTGTAAAAGAGGAAGAGACGCATTCGCGTCTCTTCCTCTTTTGCAATCAAATTCGAATGCTCAAGGCCCTTTGAGCAAAGCCGTGATAGTCCGCAAATGCGCTTTGCAGGCCGTCGATTCCCTGCGTTTCCCATCGGTCTGCCAGATACAGCATACCGCACATACAGGCAAACTTTTCATAGTACGATCCGCAGACCGCCTCTTCAAGAAACTGCTTTTGCCTGTCTGGATCCGTCTCCATAAGCGCGAGGCGCAGTTTGGCACGGCTTGCTGCTGCGACCTCGGTAAGCTGCGGTGTATGCCAGTCCACACAGTCGATTTCTGTCGCCTGATAGGAGAGAAGATGGGCGAATCCCTCATGAAATGTGTAAGCATCCAATCTTCTCAAATAGTCTGTACTTTCCAATGCGGCATCTGCCGCCGGATAGCGGTGTCCAATCAAGAGATGCGTGATCTCATGCGTCAGCAGATTCCGAATGATGCTGTCGAGCTGGTCGAGCTCCGCATAATTGCACCAACGGATGAGGTCAAAGATGAGATGTGCCTGCCCGTCGGGCGAGTGTGCCGCAACGGCGTCGTAAGGCTCGGGATAACCGACGATCAAATCAAGTGTCGGCTGTACCGCCTCCCAATCGGGGAAAAGCGCGTCCCAAATCGGGCGGTTGACGGGGACAAAGTGCGCAGCCGCTTCACAGATACGGCGTTCGAGCTTGCGCACAGTCTCTCGGAGAGCAAGATCCTCAGGCGGCGGAGTAAATGCATTCCTGCCAAGATCTGACGAAACCGAGGTGTGTTCAAAGAGCCATGAAGCACGAAAAGCGTCGACGCAGCTGCTCTCGATATATGCCTGTGCGATCGAACTGTCAATCAGCATTTTCAGTCCCTCTCTTTACGAAAAACCTCTTTTGCCGTAACAGACAAAAGAGGTTGTTCCTTGGCGCAGCGGGAGGGATTCGAACCCTCGTGAGGTTTCCCTCAAACTGATTTCGAGTCTTTTATGCAACTGTGACGGTGGTGTCCGTTTTGGGGTCGTTTCTGTAAGCCCCGTACCCGCCGAAAGCCGCTTGAAATCAGGCTTTTTCGCTCGGAAAGCCTTGCGGGACAGGCTTTTTTGAAAGTGGGTTCAAATCGGCATTTTTTCCGATTTTGGAGAGAAATGCGGGAAGATAGGAGAGAAAAAACGGGAGATGGCCATA
>ERZ791865.1451-NODE-1451-length-22601-cov-6.076821_pt1 | contig 22601 bp, 23 predicted proteins | sample MGYA00509942_ERZ791865 | MGnify/ENA primary metagenome ERZ791865 (study PRJEB30046, sample SAMN00792098) | human gut metagenome | study: EMG produced TPA metagenomics assembly of the A metagenome-wide association study of gut microbiota in type 2...
TTATTTTACACTTCTTGCCGGACAAGCAATATCCTTTATTAGCAGCGGTATTTTGCAAATGGCCATTATCTTTTATTTGGTTGCGAAAACTAATTCTGCAATCATATTGACGGCGGCAACACTGATTGGATTTTTGCCGCAAGCCTGTTTAGGCCCGTTTGCAGGTGCTTTTGTTGACCGGCACAGCCGTAAAAGCGTAATGATTGGTGCGGATTTGATAATTGCCGCCGCTGGCGGTATTCTGGCGCTGGTGGCGTTTTACATGGAATTGCCCGTATGGTCTATTATGGTTGTCCTGTTAATCCGAAGTGCGGGAACTGCTTTTCATTCTCCAGCATTCAGCGCAGCAACACCTATGATTGTGCCAAAAGAGGAACTTACAAAATGCGCTGGTTACACGCAGACCATGCAAGCAGTAAGTGCGATTATCAGTCCAGCTGCCGCAGCGTTTTTATATGCTGTTTGGCCTCTTAATGCAATTATATTGTTAGATATTGTGGGTGCAATCCTTGCCTGTGTGACTGTTGCGATTTCGTCCATACCAACGCCTGAACTATGTCCAGAAACGAAAAGACAACAGTTTTTACAGGATATGAAAGAGGGGTATGTGGTATTAAAGCAAAACAGGGGCCTCTTTGCTCTGCTCTGGATTGGTGTAATTTATATGTTCTTTTATATGCCAATCAGTACGCTTTTTCCTCTCATCTGTATGTCATACTTCAAAGGAACACCGGCCCATGCCTCTGCCGCTGAAATTGCTTTTGCGGTTGGTATGCTGCTTGGCGGAGTCATTCTGAGCATTTGGGGCGGTTTTAAGAAACGGCGGTACACCATCGGTCTTTCCGTTCTCCTGATGGGCGTTAGCAATATGCTCTCCGGGCTTTTGCCGCCAGACGCATTTCTTGTCTTTGTTGTGTGCTGTACTGTTATGGGAATTTCCGCTCCATTTTACGGTGTGCAAAATGCGATTTTTCAAGAAACGGTCAAACCAGAATATCTGGGGAGAGTTTTTTCTCTACTGACAAGCGCCGCTTCCCTCGCCATGCCGTTTGGCCTTGTCATTTCCGGGCCTCTGGCGGAGCGGCTGGGAGTTGAGAAATGGTTTGTCATTTGCGGAATTGGCATTATCATCGTTGCGCTTGCCGTATTTTTACTACCCGGTTTGAGAGAGATTGACAATACGCAATAATCAACTGCACCTTTTTCTATTACTAAACAAAATGCCTGGATGGTGGTTCTGAAAAACCAGAACCGCCGTTCAGGCATTTTTTATCTTCGTCCTCTCTGCGGTTTTGGATTCTTCAGCAAGTCGGATTTTTCCGCAATCTTTTTCAGCCACTTCCGTTCTTCTACTGACAGCTTCCTAAAATTCAGCTTGAGCCGTTTGCAGATAAACGCCAAGTACGCTTGTTCCGTGTCGCTGTCCTGGCTGACGATTTCACCAGCAGTTTCCAGCATTTCTTTTAGCGGGTTATCCTCTGGGACGCTGAAAAAATCGTCCTTGTGTGTTTCCCGCAGAGCAAGGGCAATCCCGTTTATGTCCCGTTGTATCACATAGCGGCAAAACTCGTCCTCATCAATATGGGCGGTGATAAGCTGTCTTAACTGCGTATCACTCATGCCAGGATTATGCTTTTTTATAACAGTTGCGCTCATCGTGTCCACTATGGCGTTTGCACCCTGCGCCTGTTTCAGTGCCGTTCCGTTCACATAGATTTCAAGGTCAGCCATCAGCCGGGGGAAATCCGGGTGCGCCGCCAGCTCACACAGCAGGGTATTGTCTATCCTCCCGCTTTTCAGCAGGTCAATCATTTCATCACTCAAACGCAGGTCTGCAAGATCGGCGTTTGGGTGATTTTTCATTTCAGACAGCCCCAGCAGATAATCAGCGGTCACACCGTAAAACTTCGCCAGCCGGATAAGGGCATAGTGGCTGATGTCCTTGAAGTCTTCCGTTTCGTAACTGCCCAGCGCAGACTTGGAAAGCCCGGTCTGCTCCGCAAGCTGCCCCAGCGTCAAGCCACGCTCCACACGTAGGTCTTTTAATCGCTCTTGTATGGATAAAGACATATTCACCCTCCTTGCTAGCTCAACGAAAGAGAAGCCGTTATGCTATGTATTAAACAGGCAAACACAGGCGCACACGGACGCAAGCCGCGCTATTTCATCGAGAATGAGGGCGGCGAGACTGTGGCATTTTTTGATAGCTTAGATGTGGCGGGCGTAGTCCTGCGCTATCTGAGCGGCGCACCCATGCACAAAAAGGATGCAGAAGCGGCAAGAGCTGCTATGCAAGCCTTTGATAAAAGAAAAGAGGACTAAAAGCAATGAAACGATTGATCAGCTTTATTGTGGCGACTGTCATCATTGTGGCATTGGCTGGATGCACAAAGGAAAGCATAGAGTAGTTTGTACTATGACCGATTAAAAGCCCGTGTAAAGACGGCTGTAGCGGTCAAGGAAGCCCAAAAAGCGGACAGAATAGACATACTTGACTTGATTGCTCCATGCTATCGCCCGCTCCATGATGAGGTGATGACAGGCGCATATACAACCTTTCATTTACCCGGCGGGCGTGGAAGCTGTAAAAGCTCTTTTGTCAGTTTGGAGATGGTCAACGGCGTTATGAATGACCCCAAAGCAAACGGGATTGTATTCCGGCGTGTTGCTGGTACGATGCGGGAAAGTGTCTATTCTCAAATTGCATGGGCTATTGAGGAATTGGGCGTTTCCGCTCTGTGGCGGGGTAGTGTGTCACCGATGCAATTCACCTACAAACCCACGGGACAGCAAATATTATTCCGTGGTTTGGATGATTCTGCAAAGCTGAAATCTATCAAGCCCCGGCAAGGTTATTTCAAATTCATTTGGTTTGAAGAACTTTCCGAAATCCCCGGACAGAATACCGTCCGCAGCGTGCTACAGTCCGTTATGCGTGGCAACGGTGATTTTCGTGTATTTACATCGTTTAACCCGCCACTATCTACAAACAACTGGGCAAACAAGTACATACTCATTCCCGATGATCGGACAAAGGTTTTCCGTACTGATTATAGGATGATTCCCCCGGAATGGCTGGGCGAAGCATTCTTGCTTGAAGCGGAGCGGCTACAGCAGATCAATGAGCAAGCATATAGGCATGAGTATTTAGGCGAAGCTACAGGCAGCGGCGGCGAAGTTTTCCCGAATGTGGTAACACGAACTATCACGGATGAGGAAATAGAGCGGATGCAGTATGTCTATTGCGGGCTTGACTGGGGCTTTTCCGTTGACCCCTTTGCATTTATCCGGCTGAGCTATGACCGCAAAACAGATACTATCTATTTAATTGATGAACTATATCAAAAGAATTGCAGCAATGCCCGAATTGCCGAATTGATCAAGGAAAAAGGCTATCACATAAGCGGGAGAATCAGTCCAGGCGGCATAATGTATAGCCCTTATGCTGAGCAACAAACAATCTTTGCAGATGCCGCAGAACCGAAAAGCATTGCAGACTTGCGGGGAGCGGGACTAAAGATTTACCCTTGCAAGAAATACCCCGGCAGCGTGATATATGGTATCAGATGGCTACAAAATCGAAAGATTGTTATTGACCCCAAACGAACCCCGCACGCATGGAAAGAATTTACCGAATACGAATACTTGACCACAAAAGACGGTGAATTTCTTGCGGATGTGCCAGACGAAAACAATCACATTTTGGATGCGTGTCGGTACGCACTTGACCGATTGATCAATAACAAGGGCGTATCTGCCTAAGAAAGCGAGGTGTAAACAATGGCATATATGCGGATTCATTGCGGGGATTGTGGCATGGTCAAGGAAGTACACAAATATGTACCCGATGATACAGAGGTAAGATATTGCCCGCTCTGTGGTAGTGAGATTGACCGGGATATATGGGAAACAATGATAATTCCGGCGGTAGAACTGCTGAACAAGGCGAACAGGGCTTTTATTGCAAAGCACACAGAGGAAAACACAACCCCTATTTACATTGATGTAATTGCAGATCATTTCACACGGGATGACCTGCAGGACAATTAAAAAAATAATTTGAAATGAGGTAACAAAAATGAGCAAGTTCAATACTTATATTCGACAGATCAACGATATTGCAGCGGAAGCGTTTAAGGAATACACCGCCGCACAGGATGCCTACAAGAGCGCAGAAAGCAAGAAAAACGCATACCCTCGCAAGAATGGTTTAGGCGCTGAATATAACGCTAAAAGCGCAAGATATGAAGCTGACTTTGAGGAAGCCAAAGCAACCCTTGAAGCCTTTAAGCGCAACGGTTTTTACAATCACAGAAAGCGCATGGACGAGGTGCGTAATGCTTTTATTGCAGAGATCGGCAGCGCATTTGCTGCTGACCCGGCACAGCTTGACATGGCAACCCTTGAACTGATGAAAAGCGGCATTCTGAATGCAAGCGAATATTCCCGGCTTATGGATAAGGCTAGGCATAGAATTTCTCCTTTATAAAGGGAAGCCGTCCGGCAATCGCTGGGCGGTTTTCTCATGCCAAAATAAAGAAAAAAGGCGGCTTTCCGTGATTGGAAAACCGTCTTTCTATGTACTCAGATTTTTGCCTTTACCTTATCTAAGCGTTTTTGATAGCTTTCATGCTTAGCAATAAAAGGATAGGACAAAGCCAAAGCGTTAATATGGGCGGCATTTTCATAGTCACCGCTTTTTTCGTAAATGATTGCCAAGCGTTCAAATGAAGGAATGTGCAATGCTGTGTCGCCATGTTTAGCCCTATTTGCTCTATCAAAGTCGGGGTAAGAAGCAATGTCTTTCTTGCAGTATTCTATGCAGAGATTTAGCTTTTCTTGATTGTCCCTTTGTTTATAGAGCAAATCAATCCACAAATTATAACAGTAGTGACGCTCTATTGCGTTTTGGGCAGCACTCTCAGATAAAGTGGCGAGCTTTTCAGCTAACAAGTAATTCTTTGCTGAAACAAAATGAGCGGCGATACCTTGAATGTACATAGAGCTTTGCTCGTAAATGCTCTGCTTTCTTGCGTGTTGATTGAACTGATCGCCGGGCGTTACTGGAACATTCTTGATTAAAGACAATTCCTCTTTTGTAAATTCAACAGTATGAGATTGTTGCGGAATATCCTTTTTGAAAAGGTTGGATAGTATTCCCATATACAAACCCCCTTTTTAATAAACTATAGCAGAAAAGGGAGTAGAAAACTACCCCCTTTTTCTATGCGGTATTAAAGCCAAACCACGATGGCAAAGCCACCTTTGAAGAAATAAGGTTTGTTTAATACCCTTGTGGTGGAGGCGAGGGGAGTCGAACCCCTGTCCGAAAGCGCTTTAACAGGACTTTCTCCGGGCGCAGCTATGTTTCAGCATTCCCTCCTCGCGCAGACACATAACAGACTGCGCGATTCAGTAGAGTCATGATGCGTGGGCGGGGCAACTCTTACCCGCCGCACGGACGCCACATAAACGACGCCTTCCCCGGCCTGTGGCCTCTCCGGTTCAGACGGTCACAGCTTAAGCTGCGACGGCAACAGTATTAGTGTTGTCAGTTCATTTTTAATTGCCCGTTTTATGGTGGCCAGGCGCCACCGCCCGCTTATCCTGCCTCCACACCCCCGTCGAAACCGGTACGCCCCCGTATAGAATTGCCGAAAATCCTCATAGGATTTTCCGGCAGAGGGGTTGCAGCCTGCTGCGCGCATATATCTGCGCCCGCAGTCCTGCGGAGACATTTCTTCCCCGGGTGCCGGGAAAACTTCCCGGCACCCGGACAGAATACAAAAATTTTACCGTCCGTAGGGATCCGGCAGCTTCTCCGGCTCCGGATACTCCACGTCCTTGGTGTCCACGGTGACGGAGGCCATCACCTGGGGCTTCTTGGGCTTGTTGGTGATCATGTTCCGGGGAGCCGACGCAATGGCGTCCACCACGTCCATGCCCTCAATGACCATGCCGAAGGCGGCGTAGTCCCCGTCCAGATGGGGGCTGTCCTTGTGCATGATGAAGAACTGGCTCCCGGCGGAGTCCGGTGCCTGGGCCCGGGCCATGCTCAGAACGCCCCGGGAGTGGCGCAGGTCGTTGTTAAAGCCGTTGGACTTGAACTCGCCCTTGATGCAGTAGCCGGGGCCGCCCATGCCGGTGCCGTCGGGGCAGCCGCCCTGGATCATGAACCCGTAAATGCACCGGTGGAAGATGAGCCCATTATAAAATCCCTTTTTAATGAGAGAGATGAAGTTGTACACGCTCTGGGGCGCCACATCGGGATACAGCTCTGCCACGATCTTGCCGCCGTCTTCCATGGTAATGGTCACAATGGGATTGTTTTCCATGTTCCGTCTCCTTTATCTGTTTTTCTCGCGCATGGCCCGGTCCATCTCGCGCTTGGCGTCCCGCTTGGCCACGGCTTCCCGTTTGTCGTAGGTTTTCTTGCCCTTGCACAGACCCAGCTCAATTTTCACCCGGCTGTCCTTGAAATACACGGACAGGGGGATCAGCGCGTAGCCCTGCTGCTTCTGCAGGTCGTGCAGCTTGCGGATCTCCCGCTTGTGCAGCAGCAGCCGCTTGGGCCGGTCCGGATCCTTGTTGAAGATGTTGCCCTTGTCATAGGGGGAGATATGCACCCCGTAGGCAAAAACCTCTCCGTCCTTGGCCTGGCAATAGGAATCCTTCAGATTCAGCGTACCGGCCCGGATGCTCTTGACCTCCGTGCCGAACAGCTCCACCCCGGCCTCATAGCGATCCTCCACGAAATAGTCATGGAACGCCTTGCGGTTCTGGGCGGCGATCTTAATGCCTTTTTTCTCCATGGAGGACCTCCTTTCTCCGGATGGTACAGTATAGCACACTTTTTCCCCCATTGCAAGAGCGAAGGGCCCCTCTTTTGGTCGGAAAAGGTTGACACGTTCTCTGAACCGTGATAAAATCACATATACTAAATCAAGAATATACAGCCATGGCCTGTAACGACTTTTTTGGCCGGCCACCGCTGTCCGACCTTGCCGCGCAGGTTCATCCTGTGCGTTTTTTTATTGCAACCTTGGAGGAAGAAAACCATGATCCTTGTGCTGAAGAAAGATACCTCGCCCCGGCAGGAAGCCCAGCTCACCGCCTATCTGGCAGAACTGGGTCTGACCGCCGCCCGGCAGCTCTGCCAGGGCAAGCCTGTCCTGCTGCTCTCGGGGCAGGCGGACCGGGTGGATGCCGGTATCCTTTTGTCTCTGCCCATGGTGGAGAGCGTCCTGCCCCTGGCGGATCCTCTCCCCCTGGCCTCCCGCCGCCGGCACCCGGCGGATACGGTGGTGCAGGTGGGGGATGTCTCCATCGGCGGCGGGCACTTCTGCCTCATGGCCGGCCCCTGCACCGTGGAGTCGGAGGCGCAGCTCCTCTCTATCGCCCGCAGCGTCCAATCCGCCGGGGCGCAGATCCTCCGGGGCGGTGCCTATAAGCCCCGCACCTCCCCCTATGACTTCTCCGGCCTGGGGGAGGAGGGCCTGGCGCTGCTTCGCACCGCCCGCCGGGAAACGGGCCTGCCCGTGGTCTCCGAGATCATGAGCGCCGCCGACCTGCCCCTGTTCGCGGACGTGGATATCCTCCAGGTGGGCGCCCGGAATATGCAGAATTACGACCTCCTGCGCGCCCTGGGCCGCTGCCGCAAGCCGGTGCTTCTCAAGCGCGGTCCCGCCGCCACAGTGCAGGAGCTGCTCCTCAGCGCCGAGTATGTTCTCTCCGGCGGCAACGAAAACGTTATTCTCTGCGAGCGGGGCATCCGCACCTTCAGCAGCGGCACCCGCAGCACCCTGGATCTCTCCGCCGTTCCTCTGCTCCATGAGCTGACCCACCTGCCCGTCATCGTGGATCCCAGCCATGCCGTGGGCCGGGCCTCCTTGGTGCCGCCCATGGCCCTGGCCGCCGCCGCCTGCGGGTGTGACGGCCTGCTTATTGAGGTCCATAACGACCCCCTCCACGCCCTGTGCGACGGGGGCCAGGCCCTGCTGCCGGAGCAGTTTGCCCGTCTGAGCCGCCAGGTGGCGGCGGTGCGCAGGAGCGCGGAGCTATGAGGACTGTTTCCATCCGCGCCTCCCGGTCCTATGAGGTCCGCATCGGCAGCGGTCTGCTGCCTGACCTGGGGGCGCAGCTGCGGGACCTTTTTGCCGCCCCCCGGTCCGTTATGGTGGTGTCGGACGATACGGTGTCCGCCCTCTATGGCCCGGCGGCTGAGCGTTCCCTCCGGGACGCGGGCTTCCGCCCGGAGCGCTTTGTCTTCCCCCATGGGGAGCGCTCCAAAACCCTTTCGACCTATGCCGCCCTGCAGCAGGCTCTCCTGGCCGCCGGCTTCACCCGCAGCGACCTGATCGTCGCCCTGGGCGGCGGCGTGGCGGGGGATCTGGCGGGCTTTGCCGCCGCCACCTACCAGCGGGGCATCCCCTATGTGCAGGTGCCCACCACCCTCCTGGCGGCGGTGGATTCCTCCGTGGGCGGCAAGACCGCCGTGGACCTGCCCGGGGGCAAGAACCAGGTGGGCGCGTTTTATCAGCCCGCCCTGGTGCTGTGCGACCCGGGTCTGCTGCATTCGCTTCCCCCGCAGGAATACCAAAACGGCTGCGCCGAAATCGCCAAATACGCCATGCTCTCCGGCGAGCCCCTTTATTCCGCCCTGCTCTCGGAGCCGGTCTCCCGGCAGCCGGAGCCGGTCATCGCCGCCTGCGTGGAGATCAAGCGCGACCTGGTGCAGGCCGATGAATTGGATACCGGATGCCGCCGGCTTCTGAACTTCGGCCACACCGTAGGCCACGCCATTGAGAGCTGCTCGCACTATGCCGTCTCCCACGGCCCGGCGGTGGCCATAGGTATGGCCGTCCTCACCCGGGCTGCCTGCCGTCGGGGTCTCTGCACTTCGGAGACGTTTTCCGCCCTGGAGCGGCTTTTGGCCGCCTATGACCTCCCCACCCATACGGAATTTTCCGCCCAGGCCATTGCCCGGGCCGCCCTGTCCGACAAAAAGCGCCGGGGGGATGCCCTGTCCATCATCCTGCCGGCGGCCCCGGGCCGCTGCCGGGTGGAGACGATCCCGGCCCGGGACCTCGTTTCCTGGCTTCGGGACGGAGGTCTGTCATGAACCAAACCATTCTCCCCGGCCCCCGGGCGGGCCGGGTCACCGTTCCCGCCTCCAAGTCCTATGCCCATCGGTTTTTCATCGCCGCCGCTCTGGGCCGCACCCCGGTCACCATCCATTGCCGGGGCGTCTGCGAGGACATCCACGCCACCATCGCCTGCCTGCAGGCCCTGGGCGCCGGGATCCGGGAGACCGCGCCGGAGGTGTATGAGGTCACGCCCCTCTCCGTCCCGCCGAAAGGCCCCTGTGTTCTTCCCTGCCGGGAGAGCGGCGCTACCCTGCGTTTTCTCCTGCCCCTGGTGGGCGCTTTGGGCATAAATGCCGTGTTCCATCGGGAGGGCCGCCTTCCCCACCGGCCCTTGGAGCCGCTGCTGACAGAGCTGGCCCGCCACGGCATGATTGCCACGTCGGATGGCTGCGACCTCTACTGTAGGGGGCAGCTGCGGGCCGGGGACTACGTTCTCCCGGGGGACGTTTCCTCCCAGTTCGTCTCTGCCCTGCTGCTGGCCTTGCCCCTGCTGCCGGGTGACAGCACCTTGACCCTCACCTCCCCGCCGGAGTCCGCCCCCTATATCGCCATAACCCAGGAGGTTTTGGCCACAGCAGGCATCTCCCTGCGCCGGGTGGGCGACCGTTACCTGATCCCCGGCGGCCAGCGCTATCAGCTCCCCGCCGAACTCACCGTGGAGGGGGATTGGTCCTCCGCCGCCTTTTTCCTCTGCGCCGGTGCCCTGAGCCGGGAGGGGGTCGCCGTGGAGGGGCTGTCCCTGTCCACCCGCCAGGGCGACAGCGCCATCATTTCTCTGCTGCGGCAGATGGGCGCGGAGGTAGCCCTCACTCCCGGTTGCATCACCGTCCGGAAGGGGCGGCTCCGGGCCGCAGATATTGACGCCCGGCCCATTCCCGATCTCATCCCGCCTGTGTGCATCCTGGCCGCCGCGGCGGAAGGGGAGAGCCATATTCAAAACGCCCGCCGCCTGCGCTATAAGGAGTCCGACCGCCTGCGCGGCATCGCCTCCCTGCTGGTGTCTTTGGGCAGCTGCGTCTCCCTGTCGGGGGACGGCCTGGCCATACGGGGCGTATCCCCCCTGTGGGGCGGCACAGTCTCCCCCATGGGCGACCACCGCCTGGCCATGTCCGCCGCCCTGGCCGCCCTGGCAGCAGACGCACCCGTCACGGTTCTGAATGCCGACTGCGTGAGCAAGTCCTATCCCACCTTTTGGACGGACTTTCAGTCTTTGAAAGGAGAATCGCCATGTCCAGCACCATCGGAGACGCCCTCCGTCTGACCCTGTTCGGCCGATCCCACGGCCCGGTCATCGGCATGACCCTGGCGGGCATTCCCGCCGGAAAGGCCCTGTCCCCGGCGGTGCTGCAGGCGTTTTTGGACCGCCGCGCCCCGGGCCGCAGCCCCCTCTCCACGCCCCGGCGGGAGGCGGATATCCCCCGGTTTCTCTCGGGCCTGAGCGGCGGCGTCACCACCGGGGAGGACATCACCGCCGTCATTGAAAATACCGACGTCCGCTCCGCCGACTATGAAAGTCTTTCCACCGTGCCCCGGCCCGGCCACGCGGACTACACCGCCTATGTGAAGTATGGCCGCATCGAGCCCGGCGGCGGCGCGTTTTCCGGCCGGATGACGGCGGCGCTGTGCATAGCCGGGGGCATCTGCCTGCAGCTGCTGGCGCAGGAGGGCATTTCCATTCTCTCCCGCATCCGCTCCATCGGGCCTGTGGACGACCGGGGCCAGCTGCTCTCCTCTACGGCGGATAAGCCTTTCCCCGTGGTGGATGATGCCCGTGGTGAGGCTATGAGCCAGGCCATTTGGGAGGCAAAGGCCGCCGGCGACAGCCTGGGCGGCGTCATCGAGTGCCGGATCTTAGGCGTACCTGCCGGGGTAGGCGGCCCGCTTTTTGACGGGCTGGAGTCCCGGCTCAGCGCCGCCGTGTTCGGCATCCCCGCCGTGAAGGGCATTGAGTTCGGCAGCGGCTTTGCCGCCGCCCGGCTCCGGGGCAGCGAAAACAACGACCCCTTTGTTTTAGACGATAATGATAAAATTGTTACAAAAACCAATCATTGCGGCGGTATTTTAGGTGGAATCTCCACTGGAATGTGCATTGATTTCCGTGTGGCCATTAAGCCCACCCCCTCCATCGCCCTGCCCCAGCAAAGCGTGGACCTGGAAACAATACAGCCGGTGACCCTGCAAATTTCCGGCCGGCACGACCCGTGCATCGTGCCCCGGGCGGTGCCCTGCGTAGAGGCGGCGGCGGCCTTCGCCGTGTATGACGCTATGCTGTCTGACAGAAAGGAGACGGAACATGGATCTGACTGATCTGCGCCGGGAAATGGACGAAACAGACCGGGCGCTGCTGGCCCTTTTCGCCCGGCGGATGGCCCTGTCCGGAGCCATCGCCCGGGTGAAGCAGGAGGCGCACCTGCCGGTTCTCGATCCCCGGCGGGAGGAAGAAAAGCTGCGCCAGGCAGCCGATTCCGTGCCCCCGGAATTAGCCGAGGACGCCCGGGATCTTTACCGCCTGCTCATGGCCCAGAGCCGCGCTTACCAGGAGAAGCTCCTCTCCGGCGAGGTGGAGTGATGCGCTGCGGATTACTGGGGCAAACCCTTGCGCACAGCCATTCTCCGCTGCTGCACAGCCTGCTGGGGGACTATGCGTACACCCTGTTTGAAAAGGCCCCCGACCAGGTGGAGGACTTTCTGAAAAACGGCCCCTGGGAGGGGTTGAACGTGACCATCCCCTACAAAAAAACGGCCTACGCCCTCTGCGATTCTCTCTCCCCCATGGCCCGGGAAACCGGCAATGTAAACACCCTCCTGCGGCAGCGGGACGGCAGCATTTTCGGGGACAACACGGACGCCTTCGGCTTTCGGTATCTGCTGGAAAAAACAGGGGTCCCCGTGGCCGGGAAGCGGGCCCTGGTGCTGGGCACCGGCGGAGCCGCCGGCACCGTATGCACCGTTCTGCGGCAGATGGGCGCCGCCGTCACCGCTCTCTCCCGCACAGAGAAGACCGGTGATTTTTATGGGAAAAACAGTGGGATACTATATAGCACATACCGCCATATATCCCAGTATAAAGACGCACAAATTATAGTAAACGCCACCCCGGTGGGCATGTATCCCCACAACGGAGAGGCCCCCGTGGACCTGGAATTATTTCCCAACTTATGTCTCGCGGCGGATCTCATCTATAACCCCGCCCGGACGGCCCTGCTGCTCCAGGCGGAAAAGCTGGGCATCCCCTGCGCCGGGGGGCTGAGCATGCTGGCGGCCCAGGCCGCCGCCTCCGCCGCCCTGTTTTTGGGTGAGACTATGGATATTTCCAAAATTTCCCAGGCCGAAAGCGCCCTGCGGCGGCGGACGGAAAATCTAGTTCTCATCGGCATGCCCGGCAGCGGGAAGACCACCCTGGCCCGGCTGCTGGGAGCGGCCACAGGCCGGCCGGCCTGGGACTGCGACGAGGAGATCGTCCGGCGGACGGGGCTCTCCGTGGAGGAGATCTTTGACCGCTGGGGCGAGGAAAAATTCCGGGAGCTGGAAACAGAGGTCCTGGGGGACCTGGGCAGCCGCTGGGGCGGCATCCTGGCCACCGGCGGCGGCTGCGTGACCAGGCCGGAAAACCGGGACCTGCTGCGGCAGAACGGGAAAGTCATTTGGCTGCAGCGGGACATCGGGAGGCTCCAGGCCCCCGGCCGACCGCTGCTGCGCCGGAACGACCTGGCGGAGCTATACCGGCAGAGACACGCTCTCTACGAAAGCTTCAGCGACGGAACGATTCTGAACAATGGTGCCCCGGAGGATGCCCTCCGGCGGCTGAAGGAGTGCATAACATGAAAATTTTGGTGCTGAACGGCCCGAACATGAATCTGCTGGGCCTGCGGGAGCCGGAAATATACGGCCGGGAGACCTACGAGGACCTGGTGGCCCTGGCGGAGCAGACCTGCCGGGAGGCGGGGCTGGAATGCGTTTGCGTGCAGTCCAACCACGAGGGCGTGCTCATTGACGAAATTCAAAAGGCCCGGGGCGAGTGCGGCGGCATCGTCATCAACCCCGCCGGATATTCCCACACCAGCATCGCCATAGCCGATGCCCTGCGGGCGGTGGATCTCCCCGCCGTGGAGGTGCATATCTCCGACCCGGAAAAACGGGAGCCCTACCGCCACGTCTCCTACACCGGCATGGCCTGCCGCAGGATCATCAAGGGGAAGGGGCTGGCCGGCTACCGGGAGGCTATCCTTTATCTGAAGGAGCTGGCGGAGAAGTAGTTTTTCCTGTGGACGAACGGCCGCCGCAGTGGTATAATGCCTGTGCCGACATGGCAAAGGGGAAAGGAGGGCGTGGAGCCCCATGAATTATAAGATGGTTTTATTCACCATGGGACGGGTAGTGCTGCTGGAGGCGGCGCTGCTGGTGCTGCCCATGGCGGTTTCCCTGCTGTATGGGGAAAAGTGCGCCCTGAGCTTCGCACTGACCATTTTGGTGGCCCTGGCTGTGGGCTTCCTGCTGACGAAGCTGTGCCGGGGCGAGCACGGCAGCAGCTCCATCAAGGACGGATTTATGATCGTGGCTTTGACCTGGATCATGCTCTCCGCCATCGGCGCGCTGCCGTTTGTATTCTCCCGGGAGATCCCGCTCTATGTGGACGCGTTTTTTGAGACGGTCAGCGGCTTTACCACCACCGGAGCGACCATCCTGCCCGATGTGGAGGCCCTGAGCCGGGGGATGATTTTCTGGCGGAGCTTCACCCACTGGATCGGCGGCATGGGCATCCTGGTATTCGTGGTGATGCTGCTGAAAACCCCGGACCGGTCCATCAACATTCTCAAGGCGGAAATGCCCGGCCCCACCGTGGACAAGCTGGCCCCCAAATCCAGGGATACGGCCAGGATCCTGTATCTGCTGTACATGGCGCTGACCGTGCTGGAGGTTGTGTTCCTCCTCTGCGGCGGTATGAGCCTGTTTGACAGCGTGGTACACGCCCTGAGCACCGCCGGCACCGGCGGTTTCGGCGCGTACAACGCCAGCGCCGCCAACTTCAGCCCCTACATCCAGTGGGTGCTGACGGCGTTCATGTTCCTGTTCGGTGTGAACTTCAACCTCTACTATCTGCTCCTGCTCAGGCGCGGGGGCGAATTCCTGCGCAACACGGAATTCAAGGTGTATATAGGCATCGTCCTGGTGTCCGTGGCGGCCATTACCATCGACATCCTGCCCCTGTACCAGTCCTTCTCCGTTTCGCTGCGGCAGGCGGCGTTCCAGGTGACCTCCATCATGAGCACCACGGGCTTTATCACGGCGGACTTTACCGTGTGGTCCCCCCTGAGCAAGATGGTGCTGCTGATGCTGATGTTTGTGGGCGGCTGCGCCGGCAGCACCGCCGGCGGCCTGAAGGTCTCCCGGCTGGCTATTTTGTGCAAGATGATCCGGCGGGAGCTGCGCCACACCCTGCGGCCCCGGATGGTGGACGTTATCAAGGTGGACGGGCATCAGCTGAGCGAGCAGACCGCCCACAGCATCGTGGTGTATTTTGCCCTGTACATGCTGTGCATCGCGGGACTGCTGGTGGCGCTGTCCTTCTCCCCCTTTGACCTGGAGACGAACCTGTTCGCCTCCATCTCCTGCTTCAACAACGTGGGCCCCGGCTTCGGCATGGCGGGGCCGCTGGGAAACTACTCCCCGTATTCCCCGGTGATCAAGCTGTTTTTGTGCGCCGGGATGCTGCTGGGGCGGCTGGAAATCTACCCGATGATGCTGCTGTTTGTGCCGGCGGCGTGGCGGAAAAAGTAAGGGGCGGCAGCTTTACAGCCGGTGCGATACAAGGGCATTACGGATCGCAGATTCGGGCCGTCGGGGACGCCGGCCCCTACGGGTGCGCTGACAGCAGACGGCATGCATAGGCGGGGTATGGCCGGGTGGACAGATGCGTCCGCCCCTACGCATTGGTTGGTAAATCTGTGCGGATATGAAACGGGCGGGGTAGAACCCCGCCCCTACGCATATTGGGGAGAGGCCGCAGCGGGCGGCGGCACACACGGGTGCCGCCCTACAGTGTTTTTTGTGCCGCACGCGGTGACGGGGCGTGGCTGGAACAGCTTCAAAGTTTATTTACATTTTTTTAGGAGTATTTTAAGGAAAGACGGGCATACTGTAACCACGGTAAGGGAAACAGCTTACCTTGCCGGTCTCATCTTTTTCATTTCTCTTTCTCTTTTTCTTTTTTCAACGCAAACAGGCGGGACAATGTCCCGCCTGTTTGCGTTTTTGGGCTGGTTTTTCATATCGGTACGCCGTTCGGCATAGGATGAAATGTATCATTCTGTCTTGGGAGTGTTGCCGATGAAAGGAAACATGGAACAGCGGGCCTGCGACGAGGCCGTTTACATCATAGAGAGCCGGGGGACCGTCCGGGACGCCGCGCGGAAATTCGGCATCAGCAAGTCCACGGTACATAAGGACATTTCCCAGCGGCTGCCCCTGTTCAACCGCTCCCTTTACCTGCAGGTGAAGGCGGTTCTGGAGGAAAACAAGGCCCAGCGGCACATCCGGGGCGGGCTGGCCACCAGGAGAAAATACAAGGGATGCTGAGAGGAAAAAGCACATCCGCCAGGCCTATCAGGCCGGCGGATGTGCTTGTATTTTACTTGTGATACAGCTTCTTGACCTCGTATTTCGGCTCGCAGCTGACGTGGATGCCCAGGCGCTTATAGAGCTTCTCGTCCTCCTCGGAGAGGATGACGGAGAAGTGCGCCTCGCTGCCCCGGAGATCGTCCAGCTTCTTCAGCACCCGCTCCGCCAAAGGATTGGTGACGGCGGAAATGGACAGGGCGATAAGCACCTCGTCCGAGTGCAGGCGGGGATTATGGTGGCCCAGGTGCCGAAGCTTCATATCGCTGATGGGGGCGATGATGGAGGCGGGCAGCAGGTCCAGGTCCTTATCGATGCCCGCCAGGAGCTTGACGGCATTGAGGAGCATGGCCGCGGAGGGGCCCAGGAGAGAGGTGGTCTTGCCGGTGACCATGCGGCCATCGGGCAGGAGCATGGCCGCGGAGGGCGTGCCCGTCTCGGCGGCCTTATCCAAAGACGCCTGAACCGCCGGGCAGATGTCCGGGGTGACACCCGCCTGCTGCATGACGATCTCCAGCTTGCGGACCACGCTGTCATCGCACTTGCCCTTGACCCGGTCCACCAGGCCCGTATAGTAGCGGCGGAGGATCTCCATGCGGCTGGCCGCCTGGCAGGCGGCATCGTCCACAATGGCGAAGCCCGCCATATTCACGCCCATATCCGTGGGGGATTTATAGGGGGAGGTGCCCTGAATCTTCTCAAACATGGCGTTGAGCACGGGGAAGATCTCCACATCCCGGTTATAGTTCACGGTGGTCTTGCCGTAGGCCTCCAGATGGAAGGGGTCGATCATATTCACATCGTTGAGGTCGGCGGTGGCGGCCTCGTAGGCCAGGTTCACCGGGTGCTTCAGAGGCAGGTTCCAGATGGGGAAGGTCTCGTACTTGGCGTAGCCCGCCCGGACGCCCCGCTTATTCTCATGATAGAGCTGGCTCAGGCAGGTGGCCATTTTGCCGCTGCCGGGGCCCGGGGCCGTGACCACCACGATGGAGCGGCTGGTCTCAATATAGTCGTTCTTGCCCAGGCCGTCGTCGGAGACGATATGGGCCACGTCCGAGGGGTAGCCGGCGATGGGATAGTGCTTATAGCTCTTAACGCCCAGGGCGGTCAGGCGCTTGATGAAGGCATCGGCGGCGGGCTGGCCGGCATACTGGGTGATGACCACGGAGCCTACATAAAAGCCCAGGCCACGGAACACGTCCGTCAGGCGGAGGACATCGTCGTCATAGCTGATGCCCAGGTCGCCGCGCATCTTGCTCTTTTCAATATCCCCGGCACAGATGGCGATGACGATCTCCACATCATCCTTCATGGTGGCCAGCATGCGGATCTTGCTGTCGGGCTGGAAACCGGGCAGCACCCGAGAGGCATGGTAGTCGTCAAAAAGCTTGCCGCCGAACTCCAGATACAGCTTATCGCCGAACTGGCTGCGGCGCTCCTTGATGTGCTCGGCCTGCAGGGCCAAATACTTGTCGTTGTCAAATCCGATCTTCATGTGCAGTACCCCTTCTTTACGCGTCTCAATTTTCAAAACAACAGTGCAATTATACATCCCCGAGGGGCCGGAGAAAAGGGGGTTTTCCATTTTCCGGGAGCCAAATTTCGGGGGTAAAATTTGTGGAAAATTTGGCGGCGGGGCGGCTTGTTTTTCTTGACTTTTTGGGGTATACTGAAAAATACACCCCTATTTTTGCCGGCGAAAAATCTCCGTTTTCCGCCGGGGCTTTTATGAATCCACCATTTTCCGGGAGGCTTTTATGCGCTTTCATATTATGCACAAGAAGATCAACCAGACCGCGGAGGAGTACCGGGTCTTTTTTGAGACAGACAGCATCGACGAGGCCAAGGACTTTGCTATGCGCCTGGCCTTTGACGAGACGAACAATGTCTATGTGCGGGACACGAAGCGGGATGAGATCGTGCGGGATTTCGACGCGCTGGTGTACCGGGTCTGAAAACAAAAGTCAAAAGCAAAAAGCAAGGGCATCGCGGCTTTGCCGCGACGCCCTCTGTTTTGTATATTTTACAGGTAGCTGCGCATGTCCTCAGTGGCCATGGACTCATCCAGGCTCAGGGTGACGGTGAACTTGACGCAGTTCTCCTCGCTGAAGCGGTCCAGCCAGTGGAGGAACTCCTCCACCTCCGCCAGGTCGCTGCTGGCAGCGATCTTGGCCAGGTTGTCCACGAACACATGGGAAATATCGTAATTGCCGGCGTAAAGGCCGCTGATGAAGCCGCGCAGGCACTCAAAAGAATTCAAGCTGTACTCCTTGGCATTGACCAGACGAACGCTGGATTTAATGTCAAAGGTCATGTCCGCACCGGGCTCGATGCAGACCACACTGCCGTTCTCGGACTCCACGGCGCTGTGGATCAGGTCGATGAGCTGCTTTGTCTTGCCGGCACCGTTTGCGCCCATAATCAGTCTAACCATAAGAAATCACTCCTTTGTCTTTTTGCGGTTAACTTGCATTTAATATACCATACTTATTTCCAAATGGCAATGGAGAAAGCAAAATTCATCAATTCTTCACGATTGGTTTTCCAGCTTCTCCCGCAGGGCCGCGCCCAGGTCCTCATAACCGGGCTTGCCCAGGAGGGCGAACATGTTCTTCTTATACGCCTCCACGCCGGGCTGGTCAAAGGGGTTCACATCCAGCAGGTAGCCGGACAGGCCGCAGGCGTAGCAGAAGAAGTAGATCAGCTCCCCCAGGGTGAAGGCATTGCGCTCGCCGCAGCACACGCGGATATTGGGGACGCCCCCCTCCACATGGGCCAGGAGCGTGCCGTCCATGGCCTGCTGCTTCAGATCGCTCATGGTCTTGCCCGCCAGGAAGTTCAGCCCGTCACCGTTTTCCGCGTCATAGGGCACCGTCATCTCCCCGGAGCGGGGGGCAAAGCGCACTACGGTCTCAAACAGATTGCGGCGGCCCTCCTGGAGATACTGACCCATGGAGTGGAGGTCCGCGGTATACTCCACGCTGGCCGGGAACAGGCCCTTGCCCTCCTTACCCTCGGACTCACCGTACAGCTGCTTCCACCACTCGGCCATGAAGCGGAAGAAGGGGTCAAAGCAGGCCAGGACTTCGATCTCCATGCCCCGGTGCTGCAGCTCATACCGGGCGCCGGCATACTGCCAGGCGGGATTCTGCCCCATATCCGCCTGGGCGCAGACATCCATCATGGACGCCGCACCGGCCATGAGCTGCTCCACGTCAATGCCCGCTACGGCAATGGGCAGCAGGCCCACCGCCGTGAGGACGCTGTAGCGCCCGCCGATGTCATCGGGCACCACGAAGCTCTCGTATCCCTCGGCCGCGGCAAGGGATTTCAGGGCACCCTTCTGCCGGTCGGTGGTGGCGTAGATGCGCTTTGCGGCGGCCTCCCGGCCGTACTTCCTCTCCAGGAGCTGGCGGAAAAAGCGGAAGGCCACCGCCGGCTCCGTGGTGGTGCCGGACTTGGAGATGACGTTCACGGAGAAGTCCACCCCCTCCAACAGCTCCTCCACCTCCGCCAGCTGGTCGTTATCCAGGCCGTTGCCCACGAAGTAGATATTGGGCGTTGCCTTCTTTTTCAGGTTATAATTGGGGGAGCACAGGCACTCGATAACGCCCCGGGCCCCTAAGTAAGAGCCGCCGATGCCGATGACCACCAGGGCCTGGGAATCGGCCTGTATCTTCTGCGCCGCCGCCTGGATGCGCCCAAACTCCTCCCGGTCGTACTGCTCGGGCAGGCGCACCCAGCCGGTGAACTCGCCCCCGGCGCCGGTGCCGGCGCGCAGGTGGTCATGGGCCAGGCGCAGGCGGGGCGTCAGCGCCGCCTCATAGGGCAGGGGAATGAACTGCCGCATATTGTGAAGATCCACAGAGATCATAGAAAATGCCTCCTCTTTTGTTCTTTCCCCCTATGTTACATCCAACCGGTGGAAAATACAAGAGAAAACCGCCTGATTTCTTATCCGAAAACCGCGGTTCGGAGAAGGCGGGTGAACAGGTCCCCCCAGGTCATGCGCTCCACGGCCGCCGCCGCCGTCAGGGGGAGCTCCGCCAGGGTGGTATCCCCGCTCTGCACCGTGAGGGTGCCCACGGTCTGCCCTTTTTCCACAGGGGCCAGCAGATCCTCCTGCAGGGTCACTGTCCGGGTGAGGCTGCCCGCCTGGCCCTTGCCCACCAGGAGCTTGCTCTGGGAGAGCACGCCCTCCACGGAGGGGGTGCGGCCCAGCTTTACGGGGACCACCGGCTTTTCCTCCGGGGTGACATCCGCCAGGGCGTAGGTGGAGAAGCCGTAGTTCAGCATGGTCTTGGCATCCTCGAAGCGCTGCTGGCTGGTCTCGCCCCCCAGCACCACGGCGATGAGCTCCATGCCCTCCCGCTCCGCCGTGGCGGAGATGCAGTAGCCCGCGGCATCCGTGGAGCCGGTCTTCAGGCCCGTGGCCCCGTCATAAAAGCGGATGAGCTTATTGGTATTGGAGAGGCCAAACTCGCCGCCCCGGATGGTATCCATCCAGATGGTGGTGAAGCGGCGGATGTCCGGGTGGTGCAGGATCAGCTCACGGCTCATGAGGGCAATGTCCCAGGCACTGGTCACATGGCCCTCCGCCGGCAGACCCGTGGGGTTTACAAAGTGGGTATCCCCCATGCCCAGCTCCATGGCCCGGTTATTCATCTGCTGGACGAACAGCTCCGTGACCCCGGCCACCTGCTCCGCCAGGGCCACGGCAGCGTCGTTGCCGCTGGAGACGCAGACGGCCTTCAAAAGCTCCTCCACACTGATCTGCTCCCCCTCGGACAGGTATACCTGGCTGCCGCCCATGGAGGCGGCATTGGCACTGACGGTGACGATATCCTCATATTTCAGCTCTCCCCGGCCGATGGCCTCCATGACCAGCAGGAGCGTCATGACCTTGGTGACACTGGCAGGCTCCAGCTTTTCATGCTCGTTTTCGGCGTAGAGCACCTGGCCGGTCTCCTTTTCCATGAGCAGCGCGGCCTTGGCCTCCACCGGCAGCTCCACGGCATGGGCCGGCTGCGGCAGACACAGCAGCAGCGCCGAAAGCACCATCAGCAGCGCAAAAATCCTCTTTTTCATGACTCGCCCTCCCCACAAATTGCTGGGCTATCCTATGCGTCCGAAAGAAAAATCATGCCGGACGGCATTTTTCGGTTGCATTGGACGAAATTCTCTGCTATAATAGCTATCGCGATGCAGGGTTAGTACATCGGTAGTACATCGGCTTCCCAAGCCGAGGAGGCGGGTTCGATTCCCGTACCCTGCTCCAAAAAGAAAGACACCCATATGGGTGTCTTTCTTTTTGGATTTGGATATGCAGAAAGCCTTACCGGGCGGTGCGGTGCTTTTTCCACAGGGAGCGCAGCAGATGCCACAGGGGCAGCAGGTACAGAAAACAGGCCAGCAGCACGGCCCCGGACGGGGCGCCTACGGCATCCAGCGGCACCGCGCAGGCGATGGACCACGGGACCAGGGGCGCCACCACCACGGCGGAATCCTCCAGCGCCAGGGCCAGGGCAGAACGGTCCGGCTCCGTGTCCCCGGCCAGCTGCTGGGTCAGCATGATGGTCAGGGTCTGATTACAGGCGATGATGCCCGACACAACGGACGTGAGCAGGATGGCGAAAAAGGGCGTTGTATCATCCGCCAGGCGGCTGATATGGGTTTTAAGCTTCGTCAGCAGGCCGGTATTTTGGAAAATCCCCGCATAGGCGGAGGAGATGCAGACGATGACGGCCACCTTCAGCATGGAGACGATGCCGCCGCCGTTGAGCATCCGGGCTACGTCCTCCTGCCCGGCGGCAAAGCCCCAAAAAAGCAGGCGAGGCAGGTCCCGGAGGGCCGTATGCTGCACCAGCAGGCACACGGGCAGGGCCGAAAGGATGCTGGCAGCCATGGAGAGGCGCACCCGCACCTTGCACAGAGACAGCAGCAAAAGCACCGCGGCGGGAAGGATGGCATAGGGGGAGAGGACAAACTCCCGGGCGAAGACAGCGGAGAGGTCCGGGACGCTGCCGCCGGCACTGGTCAGGAGCCCCAGGACGGCGTAAATGCCGCCCGTCAGGAGGAACGGGACCAGGGACGAGCGCAGCATCCTCTTAATGTTGGCAAAGATGTCCGTCTCCGTCACGGCGGCCGTCAAAAGGGCGCTGGTGGAGACCGGAGAGCAGCGGTCTCCGAAATAGATCCCGGAGAGGATGGCGCCGCCCATAAGCAGCGGCGACACACCCAGGCTCATGCCCATGGTGCTGCATATGACGCCCATGGTCGCCGCCGTGCCGAAGGATGTACCCGTGAGCACGGAGATCAGGCAGTTCAGCAAAAACGCCATGAGCAGAAAAACCGCCGGGCGGACGGCACGGGCCGCAAAGCACACGATGACCGGGATCGTGCCGGCCTGGCGCCACAGGGCCGTCAGCATACCGATGAAAATAAACGTGAGCAGCACGTCCTTGGCCGTCTTGATACCGGAAACGGCAAAGCGGCTGACGCTGCGCAGAGAATAGCCCGCGCGAAGGCCATACAGCACAAATATCAGCAGCCCCGCCAGCATGGCATACACAATGGAGACATCCAGCAGGAGGCATATCAGCAGCGCCGCGCAGAACAGGAGAATCGACAGGTATTCCATAGAAATGCCCTCCCAGGCGATGGAAATTCTTCAGCCAGCATAGCAGAATCTGTCGATATTTGCAAGCTATTTATGCGGCAGAGAAGGCTATAGATATAAAGCAGGCGCCCCGGTGGGGCGCCTGCTTTAAAACTGCCGAAAAAGTTTTTCGGCAGCAGACTGAGCTGTATTTTTCCCCACGCACATGTCGCGGTGAAAAA
>ERZ791865.1452-NODE-1452-length-22578-cov-16.862274_pt1 | contig 22578 bp, 18 predicted proteins | sample MGYA00509942_ERZ791865 | MGnify/ENA primary metagenome ERZ791865 (study PRJEB30046, sample SAMN00792098) | human gut metagenome | study: EMG produced TPA metagenomics assembly of the A metagenome-wide association study of gut microbiota in type 2...
TACGGGTAGGATGTCCCATTGCCTTTGCAAACCTCGCAAGACGCTCCTGTTCAGGCGTTATCTCCAATTTCGTCATATCTCTATTGTTAGTTGTTCGCAAAATTACAAACATTATCTGACATGACCAAATTTTTTAGGCATTATTTTCAATCAACTAATTCCCCTTTCGGAGATTTTACCAATACATCGCCGCCTGTGGCGGCCGAAATTTTTGGCAAATTGAAGGCGATGGAGCATTACGCTTCACCGCCTTCTTCACTGATATGGCTATGGTTATTTGTTTCGTTTGGCGAGCCACTCGTCACGTTTGTGACGGCACTCTCGGAGGGTCGAAGCGACCACCGAAAAGAGCACTCCTTCCGCTGTTCTATAATCGTACATTACTCTCGTTACTTTACGACCTCGGTGAGCGGAGTAGAAGGTTTCATACTGCTCCTGTCCGGCTTTGGTGGTCGATATTCCGTTCTGGGTCATTCGTGTCATAGTCTTTGGGGGTGTTGTGACCACCGCCGAAGTTGGCGGTGGTCGGGTTAAGTTTATGCTCTTTTGCGCTCGGCAATCATCTTCTTGTTAGCATTGATGATGCCGGCTATCTGCTCGGTGTATTCGCAGACCTGGTTGGCGAAGGCTCGGCATTGGATGATGTGGAAGTCGTCAAGCGAGATTTCTACGGTGGCAATCTGCTTATTGCCGATGTAGGCGGTGAGGGTCAGCGTCTTTTCTTTGAGAAAATACTTGGCTGTACCGCAACAGATATGGTTTTTCTCTCCGATTTTGTAGTAGTCGTCGATGCTGTCAATGGAGTGTATTTCAATCTCTCCGTCAGTCATTGCCAATCCGAAGTAGCGGGATTTCAGTTCTTCGAATTTGGCTTTGTCCTCAATGGCTTGCTGACGGTCTTTCTCCTGCTGCTCCTTCCTGCGCAGTCGGTTGACCTTCTCCACATATTCATCGTGAGCCTCTTGGAGATTGGCGGGGCAGATGTATTTTGGTGATTGGATGTCCTTGCCACAACGCTCCAACATCTTGATGTAGTCCATCCACATCTGCGAGTCCTTGACCTTGTAGCCGTTGCGGTTGGCTATCTTGATAGTATTCCAATAGGTGTCGATGTCAGCCTTGCAGGTGGGTCTTGCGCAAAGGTATCGGAGCAATTCTATCTCGTTGGACTTCATCAGCGTTTCAGCCTTTGGATTGGAGAGTAACTGCTGAAAGAGTGTCACGGGGTGGATATGGTGGCAACTGCCTTTGAATCCGTTGCGCTTGATTGTGTCAGTGACCTTGATGCGTGGATAGACCCATTGGTCGGCTATGTGATTGAACGCATCGTTGTCGTATCTTATCTCCAACGGAGAACCGAAAGCGAAAGAGTCGATGTAATAGCCGAGTGTCCTCTGCAAACCGACAACGGTCTTACCGCCTTTGGGGTCAATCCAATAACTGCCGATTTCAAGATAGGCGGGTTTCGCCTTCATCCCCTTGCGCATCTCAACTATCATCAGGAACATTCTCACTACCTGATAGCCTTCCATAGTGGTGATTACATTGAAATATGACTTATCTCGGCGTACACGCTCTTTGGTATTTCGTATCTCGACCCTCTCTCCGCAGTTTGGGCAACGATAGATGCCGAAGCCGACCTCCTGCCATTCGTGTCCGCAGTCCATACATACCGCCTTGCCCGATTTGAGACGATAGGCGTAATGGTCGATGGTGTGGCTGAACGCCCATTGCTTTTGGGCGGTGGTGAGCGGGCGGAGTCGCCCACTCAGTTCCACTATAAGCTGTTGCTTCTTGTTTCTCGGTTTCATCTTACTGGGGTTTTAGAGGTCAAAAAGACTGGGTTGAACATTGATTTCTTCTCCGGCTTTGGGTGCCGTGGTCTGCTTGGGTTGAGCCTTCGGTGCTGACTGCCGTCTGATTTCTCGGAGTTGCTCCTGCTTGTACTGCTCCATAGCCTGCTCCTTTAGTTCAGCTTTATCCTCCTCGGAGAGTTCCGGCTTTGATACCACGATGTTGCAGTTGACCTTTCCGCAGTCCTCAATCTCGTTCTCGTCGAAATAGTGGACCAATATGTTCATCACGGTGGTGTCGTCCACGCAACACATGCCGCTCTTTTGGATTTGCGAACAGAGGTAGTTCACGGCTCCCTCCATACTCTTTGAGGGGTTCGCCATCTTGATAGCGAATGAGGGTTCGGCTATGCAACGCTCTTGGAGCATCTGCTGCATTGCTGCGATTGCAGCGCTGTTTGATTTGTGTGTAGCCATATCAGTTGAGTTTTATAAAGTGAGTAGCCAATAGATTATCATCAGTGCGGAGATTAGGCTGACAACCCAGCCTACGCCTCGGAATATCGGTCGGAGAAACACCCACAACACCAATCCGAGTATTGCCCCGATTATCCCCACCACCCAGAGGAGAACCTTTTTTATGCGGTTGAGACTGGAGATGGATGCTCTGCCTCGTCTAATTGATATGTTGTTGTTCGTTTTCATCGTGCGACATTTTTTTATGCGTCTATCGACTATCGAAGTTTTGCTTGCTCGTTGACACGGCTGCGTGCGGAGGCAAAGAAGGGCTGTTCGCCCTTTGGCTTAAAAATACGAGCTGACCAACGGGAGGTCTGGAGATTTTTCAGCCAAAAGGCAAAAGAATAGCCCTGCTCCGCACGTTTCTTAATCCGAGCAAGCAACGCTTCCTGAGTTGATAGTTCGCATCAGTGGAGCTAAGACTCCGTGACGGTGAAAACGAATGACAGCATATTGGCACTGGAATCCCATGAAAAATGGCTAATTTTGTGATATGAAATCAGATATGGACATACAGATACGGCAGGAAAGACAAGAAGATTTTCAACTAATCAGAGAACTTGTAAGACACGCATTTGCTCTCGCTGAACACAGCGATGGCGATGAGCATAACCTGATTGAAAGGTTGAGGCTATCCCCGGAATATATTCCAGAGTTATCGCTCGTCGCTGTATCCGGCGACAATGTTCTCGGACACATAATGTTCAGTAAAATTTCCATCGCTCAAACTGAGGCTATCGCTCTCGCTCCTTTGGCAGACAGACCAGATATTCAAAGAAAGTGTATCGGCACATCTTTAGTTACAGCAGGGCATGAACTGGCTCGCAGGATGGGATATTCATGTTCTGTTGTTTTGGGCAATCCTTTATATTACTCAAAATTCGGTTATGAAAAGGCCTCAGCTTATGGAATTATTGCTCCTTTTGAAGTCCCAGATGAATATTATATGGTTTACGGTCTTGACAATATTGATGATATTCCCCAAGGTAATGTCAAATATTCAGATGCCTTTGGCATATAATGTGCCCAGTCCCGGCAGGGCGAGTCTGTGATAAGCCGACAACGCAGACGGCGGATTATCACTGTCTCGACCCGTGGACTGCTGAAACAAGCGGCAAGTGGCTGGATGGTCGTAAAAGTCCTTATCAGGCAACGGCGAAAACGAACATGGAGAACGGCAATAAGTCTCCGAGGTGGCATCAGCGAAGCCGTTGCCAATCCTCGGAGGCGTTGCCGGTTCTCGGTGTTGCGGTGAGTCCGAATGCTTCGCACCGCGCACCGGCTGCGCCGACATGCGCTTTCGGCTCACTCGCGAATGTTATTTCCGCAGTTGCCCGTAGGCGTGATGCGGTCAACAATTCAGACCGCCTTGCCTCTTGCCACTTATACTTGCTGAAATACGATTATTCATGTTTCTTCTAAGATTTACATCTTTAGCATAAATATGCATTATTCAGATGCTTTATCGTGAGTGATACGATCATGGTACTCTTCTTTACATACTTTATTCTTGGTTTCAACCTCGATAGTGCTGTGGGCAATACCCGCAGAACTAAGGCGAGCACGCAAACTGTCTATTGTCCTATCCACATCCGAAGGCGAATCCACTACAACATGTACTGTAAGTGCTACCTGTGTGGTACTCAACGGCCAGATATGCAGATGATGATATGAGACGACGAGTGGTGTCGCATCTATTATATTCTCAATCTTGTGTATATCTATATCCTTCGGAACGGCATCAAAGGAGAGGTTCAGACTCTCTCGTAATAGGGAATAAGAACTTACGGCTATTATCGCAGCTACGACCAGACCTATTATCGGGTCAAGCTGATACCATCCTGTAAACCTGATTACTATACCTGAAATAACGACACCGACTGAAACCAGAGTGTCGGCTGCCATATGGAGAAAAGCTCCTTTCACATTGAGATCCCCCCGTGAATGCTTCATTAGCATCCAGGTAGTAACTCCATTTATTATCACGCCAATTCCGGCGACCCAGGCCACAACATCGCCGTTTACGACAACGGGCGACTGCAATCTCTCAATTGACTCTATGACAATAAAAACAACGGCTATATAGAGTATTACTGCGTTAATGAGGGAGGCCTCGATTGTTGCTCGGCCAAGTCCATAGGTAAAACGTGCGGAGGCGGGTCGTAAGGCAGCTTTGTATGCCAGCAGTGCGATAAGCAGCGAAGCCACGTCGCTGAGATTATGTCCCGCGTCACTGAGCAATCCCATAGAGTCTGTCGCAAAGCCAAATATAGCTTCGATGACAGTGTATGCCAAATTTAGTCCTATTGCCCAATAGAACACCTTACCGAGAGCCGGTGAAAAATGATGGGCATGTTGCTTGCTCATGATTAAAGAATTTGTACTGATTGTTAATGTTCCCCGTGGTCGGCAGACATCGATGCAAGATAAAAAGCGTTAGATGTTACGACTTCCGCATCTTCTGGTAACGGTTTGACGAGACTGATTTGTGTGTATCCGAGTTCAGAGACTCCGGTAATGACTTCAGCACGACCGAAACGATACATATCCACGCCATTTTCCTGTTCGTTGCCCTGAAAAACGAAGATATATTTCTTGCCCTCTATATCAACTATGGCATCATCGTGAACAGCCGGGACAAGATGCTGTCCGGTATTTATAGACCCGACGACATTAGTTCCGGCTGCAAGACTGAACTTTTGACCAGGATTTAGGCTGACATGAACGGCAATGGCCTTTGTGTCAGGGTCAACATTGCTGTTGATCTGAGTTACTTTACCATTCAGTCTTTCACCTGAGTTGTCGGTGAGCGCCATTTCTACAGTCTGCCCGATCTTAACCAACGCCAGATCTTTCGGAAATATATTCAACAATACGAAAGGAGCGGAATTGTCCGCCACCTGCATCATAGGCGCCGTAGGATCAATGTATGCTCCTGTCGTTGCTGTTATCTTTATAACAGTTCCGGAGATAAGAGATTTCACAGGCATCTGCAGCGATATGTTTCCTGCTCCGGCTTGCTTAGGTGAGATGCCGATTTGGACAAGTTGCCGGGCAAGTCCTTGCTGTGTGGCCAAAGCGGTCTGATAAGAGGCCGAAGCCAACTGAAGGTTCTTGGCGATTCCGGCACCTGCGTCGGCAAGAGCCTGTTGCCGTTTTAACTCCTGCTGAGCCGTTTCCGTCTCACGACAGGCGACCAGATAGTCCTTCTGCATCTGCACTATCTCGGTGTTCTCGATATATGCTACAGTCTGACCGGCGCTTATGTGTTGGCCCTCCACTACCGTTATCTTTTTGACAACACCGGGAAGAAGTGCAGAAACATCCGAAAGATTCTGAGGATTCAACGAAATCTGTCCATTTGCACGAATGTTAGTGCCAAGTTCCTTTTCTTCGATTTTGCCAAGCGTAATGCCTACGGCATCCATCTGTTTCTGGGACAGCTCCACGACATCGGACACCATCTCTGTTTCCTCCGCTGATTCCTTGTCCGCAGAGTTATTCTCTTTTGAAGAGCATGAAGTCGCCAGGAGAAGCCCAAGCACTATGAGATAATTATATTTAGTTTTCATTTGTTTCCTTTTAAGTAGTTCAACATTAAAATTGCCTGATTATAATCGTTGATGGCACCGGCATATTTGAGCTGTATGTCAAGTGCGGTTTGCTGATTTTGGATGTATTCTACATAACCGATTTCTCCGTTATCATACTCCACTTGAGAAAGGCGGGCCATTGCAGCGGCTTCTGTCACTCCTTGCCTTTTATAATAATCAAGCACTTGCCGGGCTCGTTTCAGTTCATTTTCCGCTTCCTGATACTGGCTTTCCATTGTCTGCCTTGCCTGTCGCATGGCAACCTCGTTAAGCTCGATGTCACGTTTGGCTGCCTTTACCTTTGCACGTTGCGCTCCAAAAAACAGCGGTACACTGATTCCGACTTCAAAACCCATGAAATTACCCTTTTCAAAACGCTCGCGCTCTATATGATAAGGATTGAAACCCTTGATGAGAGCCTGCACGTTGACACCGATGCTGAGTTCAGGAACAAAACCTTGTCGCGCGACGCTTAAATTCCTACGGGATGCTTCCATTTGCGCTTTCAGAAATCCCTGAGTCGGTGTGTTTTCAAAAATGAAAGGTTCCTGTATGTTATTGTCAGTGATTTCCGCAAGCGGCTCGGATGGCACAATAGATACGTCCGTATTCAGCAGACGTCCAAGTGCCAACTGTGCTGTGACACAGCTCTGCACCGCTTTTTGTAGTTCTATTTTATTTTCATTATATGCGCGTTGTGCGTTTATAAGTTCAAGATGACTGATTTCTCCGACCTTGTACCTTGTATCCGCAAGATATACGAAGTGGCTGTAGACGCTGTCTTGCTTTTGAAGAATCTCTACAGTACGTTGTGCCATCAGTAAAGTATAATAGCAAGAACTTACATCTCGGATTACCTCGTTGCGGCTTACATTCAGATTTGATTTGGCCACCTCTGTCTCGGCCTTCAGATATTTCCGCTTGGCAACATAGGAAGTGGGGAATTCAAAAGACTGGCTGAAAGTCACGGCATTGTCGGGACTTCCCCCCGATGTGGGATCCTGGCTCAGAGAAATTGAAGTCTGCGGCAGGTCGAGCCATGAACCCTGAAGATCCTGAGATTTCGCGACCTCAAGGTTGCTGCTCCGAAGGTCGAGATTGTCGCGCAGAGCCGCATCTATACATTCCTGTAAGTTCAGCCTGACTTCCTGTCCATGACAGACAAGACCGATGTAAGTCATTAAAATAAACAATATATATTTAATTGCTTTCATTCTTTTTACTTTTCTTTGTTTTGGTGAAAGTTTTGTAGATTGCCGGCATCACGAGCAGCGTCAGGATAGTGGCAGTGACCAGACCTCCTATAACTACCGTGGCGAGCGGGCGTTGTACCTCGGCACCGTCGCCGTGCGACAAGGCCATAGGCAGAAAACCGAATGAGGCTACAAGTGCCGTCATTATGACAGGACGCAGACGTTCCTCGCATCCCATGATGACACGCTTGCGGATATTGCTGACACCTTCCTTTTCCAGATTGTTGAACTGTCCTATAAGTACAAGACCGTTGAGGACTGCCACACCGAACAAGGCGATGAACCCCACTCCGGCAGATATGCTGAATGGCATTCCGCGCATCCACAGGGCCAGTATTCCGCCAATTGTGGCAAGAGGTATGGCGGAGAATACCATCAGTGTCTCCGGTATGTTTTTCAGAGTTGCATACAGCAACAGCAAAATCACGATCAATGCAAGCGGCAGAGCAATAGAAAGACGACCGGTAGCCTCCTTCAGATTCTGGAACTGGCCTCCGTATGTATAATAATAACCCGATGGCAGATTGAGGTTGTTGTCGAGTATGTTCTGAATCTCCTCAACTGTACTCTGCACATCACGCCCCCTGACATTGAATCCGACAAAAATCCTGCGCTGGCCATCTTCATGTGTTATCTGGGCAGGAGCTCCCTCAAAACTTATGTCTGCGACCTGTCGTAACGGAACAGTTCCACCGTCAGGTAACGGAAGATAAAGATTCTCCAGGGTAGAGACATCATTGCGTATTTTCTCATCAAGCCTCACAACGAGATCAAAACTTTTATCACCCTCGTAAACTGAACCTGTACTTTTCCCGGCAAAAGCTGCTTCGAGAATACTGTTGGCTGTGGAAACCGGAATGCCGTACTGCGCCAGTCGGTCACGGTTGTATTTCACTTGTATCTGAGGCAATCCCTGAACCTCTTCCACGAAAGGCTCGGACACCCCTTTTACATTTTTTATCAGATTCGCTATCTTCTTGGCCGAGGCTTCAAGTTTGTCAAGATCATCGCCGTATATCTTGATAGCCACATCTTGTTTTATTCCAGTAATCAGTTCATTGTTACGCATCTGGATAGGTTGTGACATTTCGACTTCCATTCCGGGAATGATGCTGAGGGCTTCCTCCATTTTCTCCATCAGTTCGTCTTTTGTCTTAGCCGAGATCCATTCACTTTTCGGCTTTAACGATATGAGCATGTCGGCGCGTTCCATCGGCATGGGATCCGTGGGGATCTCGGAACTTCCGATACGTGTGACGGCCTGCTTCACCTCTGGAAACTGTTCCTTGATAATCTTCTCTGCAAGAGTAGTTGCCTTCACCATCTGCGAAAGTGATGTGCCCTGAGCCATGCTTATCTCCGCCGCGAAGTCGCCTTCCTCAAGATTGGGGATGAACTCTCCTCCCATTCTGGTGAATATCCAGACGCTGATGCCGAAAAGTATGACCATGACCGCAATCAGAGTCTTGCTCCAGTTGAGGGCGAAATTGAGAACCGGACGATACCATTGCTGCAGTTTGGCAATAAGTCGATCGGAAAAATTACGCTTGTGGACGCTCTTTTTGCTGAGGAATAAAGCGCTCGCAGCCGGAACATAAGTCAGCGACAGGATGAAGGCTCCGAGTATCGCGAAAAAAATAGTCAGCGCCATCGGCCGGAACATTTTTCCCTCTATCCCTCCTAACGTCAGCAAGGGAAGGTAAACCATCATGATGATTATTTCGCCGAAAGCGGCTGAATTCCTTATTCTGGATGCGGAGTAATACACTTCCTCATCCATTTGAGCCTGTGTTAGCCGGGCTCCGTGATATTTCGTCGTGCTTATGGCTATATGATGACATACAGCTTCTACAATAATCACCGCTCCATCTACAATCAATCCGAAGTCGATAGCTCCAAGGCTCATCAGGTTCCCGCTTACTCCGAATAGTTTCATCATACCGAAAGCGAACAGCATGGCAAGAGGAATTACTGACGCCACTACAACTCCGGCTCGGAAATTGCCGAGAAACAGAACAAGGATAAACACTACAATCAGGAAACCCTCGACAAGATTACGGGTAATGGTATCTGTGACGCGGTCAACAAGTTGGGTTCGGTCTATAAAAGGCTCAATGACCACTCCTTCCGGAAGACTCTTCTGTATCTGTGCCATTCGTTCCTTGACATTTCTGATGACTTCCTGAAAGTTTTCACCCTTAAGCATTAAAGAGATTCCGGCAACTACCTCACCCTCGCCATTGCGTGTCACTGCACCGTATCGTGTGGCTGAGCCATACTGAACATTAGCGACATCCCTTATAAGGACCGGGGAGCCGTTGACGGTCTTGACGGGGATTTTGCTTATATCATCCAAGGACTTTACCAGACCTATACCGCGGATGAAATACTGATTGCTGTTTTTTTCTATATAACTGCCGCCGGTGTTTTCGTTGCCATTTTCGAGAGCGCTATATATATCGTTGACAGTCAGGCCGAATGAATTAAGCCGGTCGGCATCGACCGCAACTTCATACTGTTTGACGAATCCTCCCCAGCCGCTGACTTCCGCAACTCCCGGTGTGCCGGAAAGCTGTTTGCGCACTATCCAGTCCTGCATCGTTCGCAGGTCGGTGAGGGTGTACTTGTCCTCATACCCTTTCTTGGGACGGATGGTATAATGGTATATTTCGCCGAGACCTGTCGCAATCGGACCGAGATTGACCGATGCCTTCCCTTGCGGAAGCTGTTCCTCAGCCTCCTTGAGCATCTGATTCACCTGCTCACGTGCCCAATATGTGTCAGCGTTATCATCAAATACAAGAGTAATGACCGACAGCCCACTACGGCTGATGCTTCGGCGTTCCTTAACTTTTGGTATATTGGCAAGCGCCATCTCAACGGGTGTCGTGATGAACTGTTCCACCTCCTGCGCTCCCAATGACGGAGCCTGCGTTATCACCTGCACTTGATTGTTGGTAATGTCCGGGGTAGAGTCGAAAGGCAGCTGTGTGAGTGACCATATACCCCACACAATCAGCGCCAATGTGAATACGCCGACTGCCAGTTTGTTTTTTATCGAAAATTGAATTATTCTTTGAAACATATGATCAAAATATTATTGGGAGGCCAAGACACGACTCGGCATAACCTTGAAATATGAATATACAACAAGTAGCCAAAGCCTTTTGATTTTGTCAAACGGCTTTTCCTCAAAAAAAAATGAGAGAAGTATCCACGGCCTCTTATTGATAGATATGGCGACATCGTATCGGAACTGACTATTCCGACATCTCAGTTGTTGAATGCCACATCAGAATGAGCATTTACTACGGACGGAATGAGTGTATATGTATATCTCTTTGTAAAGACTGATAATACAGCTCTGTCCGTGGACAGTATTAGATTAAAGTACGTGGGGGCGCTCTGAGATAATTTGCTTCCTCAGTGTAAGGTAATTGATATGATATAATCTGCTCCGTCTTAATTTGTGAAACGGAACCGGAAAAGAAAAGGATCCTTATAATATTCAGGACGGCAATGAAATCAGGAATAACTTTAGCAGGAATATTATTGAGAGTTTGGATTTTACCCTCAATTACAGCACCTTTTTCTATGCACTGAGTTCCATCGCTATGATGGCGTGTGTGTTTATCATTGTCGGTATTGTCCTTCTCGCAGTGTTCAACATATACACATGCTGCATCATTATGATGATGATGCGGTGTCACGGTAACAAGCAGCAACATAAGCACTGCCAGAACCATTGCGGCGATATGTATTTGTCGACTCATATACTGAGAACATTTTTCAACCCGCAAAGTTAATACTTTTTTCTGAGATCCCAACCTAAGTATTGCAATTTATACATTCATGCACCTCGATTGGAATTTACTTGCCAGTGGACTGCTGAAACAAGCGGTAAGTGGCGGGGCGGTCGTAAAAAGTCCTTATCCGGCAACTGCGAAAAAGAACACGGAGGAACGGCAATAAGTCTCCGATGTGGCATCAGCGAAGCCGTTGCCAATCCTCGGAGGCGTTGCCGGTTCTCGGTGTTCCGCAGTTACCCGTAGGCGCGATGCGGTCAAAAGGTGTCAGTGCCTGCACCGTCACCTTTTGACGGCATAACCGCCGTAAACAATGCAGACAGCCCAGCCTCTTGCCGCTTTCATTATGTTGTAATAAGCCATTTCGAGAGTATATAATTTTGTAGTTCCATAAATTATCGCTATTTTTGCATCGTTTTAACACACTATTAAAATATAGCAAAAACAATGCAAGATATTCAACTCAACATAATCGGACAGAGGATTCAGCTCGTCAAGCGTTCCGCAGACGAGTTGAGTGGTCTTAATATGGGAGAGAAACTCTCGTATGACTTTTATGACGGCACATTCAGAGATGCCCGTCTATTGTTCGTAAAGCCAAAAGGTGCCAACCCTACGCCTCGCAAATGTGCAATCATTTCCGAACGGCTGACACAGTTGTTCGGAATGCCTGTTGTCTTTATCCTTGCTCCGGCAATGACGTATGAGCGTCAACGTCTTATGGAGAAGGATGTCTATTTTGTGATGTCTGAAAAATATGCTAATCTTCCGATGTTGGTGGCTATGGAGAAGGTATCGTCAAGGAAGATTCCCTCTCAGCTTACACCTGTGGCACAATACCTGCTTCTGTATCATCTTCAGGTAGAGAGCATCGCGGGCAAATCGACTAAAGCCATTGCATCACTGATGCCGTATTCATACGAGAGTGTATCTTTTAGCCTTACTTGCCTGTCAGATTTGGGATTATGCGTTAAGACTGCACTGGATTCCAGAAGCAAAACTGTCAGTTTCAAGCACAGTGGAAAAGAATTATGGGAGGCGGCTGGAAAGTATGTTGTCAATCCTGTTGACCGACGAATTTACTGTGATGCCTTGAACACTGAAAGGAAGTTTCCGGTCTGCGGTATTAACGCACTGGCTCATTATACCGCTCTTAACCCTGATGCGGAGCAATGGGTTATGATGACAGGCAAAGATTTCAAAGAGATGGATACTGACGGCTCGGTGGTAAACCCCAATGAGTTCGACGGCAATATAATAATTGAGATATGGAAATATCCGCCTGTATGTCGCAAAGGCGAAACTGAAATATATGTGGATAGACTGTCGCTGGCGTTATCGCTGAACCATGACGAGGATCCGAGAGTAGAGGAAGAAGTAGAACAACTGATTAAGCAAGTGAAATGGTCGGATTAGACAAATTCAAAGAGGCGTTTGCCGAATTTTCGGAAAATTATGTAATTATAGGCGGCACCGCCTGCGATATAGCCATGACCGGCACTGTAGTCAGGCCCCGTGCCACTCACGACATCGACATGATTGTTATCGTAGAGAACATGACTCCCGAATTTGGTCAAAGATTCTGGGATTTTATCAAAGAAGCCGGTTATCGTCCGGAACGACGCAAGTCAGAAGCCGGGGAGCCGACAAAATACGAACTGTATCGTTTTGTCGAAGGCAAGCCTGATTATCCTGAGATGATAGAACTTCTTTCACGACATCCCGATGTGCTTGGGGAACCTCTTGGCATGGTTATAGAACCGCTGCCGATAGACGGAGATATATCGAGCCTTAGTGCAATCATAATGGATGATGACTTCTATCATTTCACAATAGCCAACAGTGCGCTCACAGATGGAATCAGACACGCATCTCCGATAGCCTTGATTGCGCTTAAAGCCAAAGCGTATCTGAACCTCCTTTCGGACAAAGCGCGGGGACTGCACGTGAATACACGCAATATCAAGAAACATCGCTCTGACGTAATGAAAAGCATGGTCATAGTGGAAGATGGCAATGTTTCTGCGCCTTCGTCCGTTGTGCAATGTGTAAGGGAGTTTGTTGCAGCAATCAGAAGCGATTATGATAATCTCGCTCCGGCGTTGGCTAAAGCTCTCGATGCAGAGCCTGTGCTTGTCGGGCAACTGCTCGAACAGTTGGAAATTCTATTTGTGGAGGAATAATGAAGATACAATACGCATCAGACCTGCATCTTGAATTTGCCGAGAATGCAAGTTATCTCAAACATAATCCGCTCAAAGTAGTGGGTGATATTCTTATCCTTGCCGGGGATATAGGATATTTAGGAGATCAGAACTACAGCCAACATCCTTTTTGGGACTGGGCATCCGAGAATTACAGACAGGTCATAGTTGCGATGGGCAACCATGAGTTCTACAAATATTTTGATATTACGACACTGGACAATGGATACATACATCAAATACGCCATAATGTCGCTGCGTACTATAACAGTGTCATTTCCATAGGAGACACCGACATCATAGTGTCGACTCTCTGGTCGGAAATTCCCCGGGAAGAAGCTGTTTTCACAGAGCGAGTAATATCCGATTTCCGACGTATAATGTATGGGGCGGATTTATTGACATTCGCGGATTTCAACAGAGAGCACAGGAAGTGTCTTGATTTTGTAAAATCAGCAGTAACCGCCAGCAAAGCCGGACATAAGATTGTGGTGAGCCACCATGTCCCCTCATTCAGAATGCAGTGCCCGAAGTTCAAGGACAGTAAGGCGAATGGAGCGTTCATTGTCGAATTGGAAGACTTTATAAAAGACAGTGATATAGAATATTGGATATATGGTCATTCCCATTATAATGTGGATATTAGGATTGGGAACACTCTCTGTATTTCCAATCAGCTCGGGTATGTTTTCAATAATGAGCACTTGACCTTCCGAAACGACGCTTTCATCGAAGTGTAAATGCCGAAACCGTTTATGAAATAATAAGCGTGATAGTTCCAAATCGCGTGTTTTTACACCACATTTGGAACCATTAGGGCGATATAATCAACTGTATTTACAGTTGAGTCCTCTTTCTACCCTCATTTCTACCCTCATTTCCACCCTCGTTTTACCCTCATCTGAGTCAAAGGCATATTTTACCGACATTTTTACCGACATACTACCAACATTTTACCGACATCAACTTTCGCTTTTCTCAGCTTGTCTTATGTTGGATGCTTTAGCACCATTTTTAGCACCGTTTTAGCACCATTTTTAATTTTTATCCAAAGGGCATAGACTGGAAATCTGATCTCTCAATTAGGGGCAGACACATACTTATAGTCCCGACTCGTGACGAATTGGGACTATCGAATTCTGAAATGCAGGCTGGAAGGAAAGAAATATCAGTCCTCGCTATTCTCCGATAAATGCTCCAGGGTTGATTCTATCTGCTCGATAGATGGCAGAGAACTCTTTATCTCTTTGGGAATAAGTTTGGACAGCTCATATTGAGATATTCCAAGAGGAAGGTTATATGCCTCTAATGAATATTGAGCCTCGATGTTGTCTTTGTCCTTGCAAATCAACAATCCGATAGTAGGATTATCGTATTCCGTCTTTAGCTGATGATTGACTGCCGTAACATACAGCCCCAACTGTCCGAGGTGGGAAGCCTCGAATGAGCCCGTTTTTAATTCCACGCAGCAATACGCGTGTATGCGGGTGTTGTAAAAACAGAAGGTCGATGAATATTTCTTTTTCTCCTACTTGCAGTCGATACTGTCGCCCCATATAGGCGAATCCAGTGCCTAACTCCACAAGGAATTTCGTCACGTTGGCGACAAGAGCGTCTTCAAGTTCCCGCTCGTTATAGTCCTCCGTCATCGCCAGGAAGTTGAACACGTATGGATCTTTGGTGGTCTGTTGTGCGAGATCACTTTGTGGGGCCGGAAGCGTTTTACTGAAATTGGTGAGGGCTTTCGCCTGACGCTCGTACAGGTCGGTTCCGAGGAAATTCAGTAGCACATCGCGTCCCCAGCTATTCTCTATAACCTTGTGGACAAAGAAAAGAGCCTTTTTTGCATCCCCTTTACATTTGTCTATGATACGCTGTTGATGGAACCATGGAATTGAGCATATCTCTTTAAGCAAATCGCTCGCCTCATGCGGATGCTTTGTATAGTTGGAATCTTCTACGCCTCGTAGAAGATTTGTGGGATTAGAATCTTCTACACCCTGTAGAAGATTTCCAATGCACTGAGAATAAAGCTTGTAGAAGCGATACATATACCGTATGTTGCCTTCTGAAAAGCCTTTCTCTCCGGGCATTTCAGACCTCATATCATGGCTCAATGTCTCATAAAATCTGGAACCGTATGTGTTGGCATACTGTTTGTCTTCTATATCGCGCCCCACGCTCCAATAGTATTCCAACAATGTGCGGTTGGCATCTACGGATGCTTTAAGACGGGCAGAAAGGTACCGTTGCTTGAGATCCTTAACCCAGCTACGGTACTCTTTATTCTGAGAGAGCGTCAAATCCTGTGTCATAATACAAAATTACGCATTTTTCTTCGATTATCAGTAAATCCCAATGGTTTAATCAAGTAGATCAACAAGTTCTTTCTTCATGTCCTCGTCGATGTCGCGGTACCGGGCGAAGGCTTTGCTGCCTTCCTTATGACCGCTGAGGGAGCCGACAAGATTGGGGTCTTTGACTTTCTTGTAGAGATTGCCGATAAAGGTACGTCGGGCGAGGTGGCTGCTTGCGATTTCGTTGAGGGGGCGTTTCTCCTCCGCGCCTGTTGTCGGGTTGAGGACTGTCACCATGCGGTCCACTCCACATACAGTGAAAAACTTCTTGATTGCCACGTTGTATTTCTGCGAACTGATGAACGGGAACAGTTTCCCTTTCAAATCATCGCGCCCGGCATATTTATCTACCAGAGCCTTCGCACGTGCATTGAGCGGAACGCGGACGACCTGAGGACGTTCTCCTTTGGTCTTTTGTGGCATATATTCTATGGCTCCGTTGATTATGCTTGCCGGAGTCATAGCCATGAGGTCGGACACACGGCAACCGATAAGACACTGAAAGATGAAGATGTCGCGCTGAGCCTCCAGTGATGGATTAGCCGAAAGGTCATAGTCGGCAATCTTGTCGCGCTCTTCAAGAGAGATGTAGTAGGGAGTGCCGTACACTTCCGTTGTCGTTCCGTTATATTTGGCAAACGGATCGTTGGTCGTCAATTCCTGGTCTCTGCACCAGCGATAGAACGCTCTCATCAATCCGAAGAGGCCGACGATGGTATTGTCTCCCTTGGGATGGGGTTTCGGCTTCTTACGCTGGGAGTGGGTGTCAGCCGGAACAGCCTCATAAATCTTCGGATATTTCTTGTAGAACTTGTGTTCATTGCGGAGGAAATTCTCAAAGTCGTTCACGTCATCGACAGTGAAGTCATCGAGTTTGATTTTATACCGACGGTTGCCGTTGGCGCGGACGTAGAGTTCATATCGCATCAACGCACGTTTGAGAACGCGCAGATGCTTGATTCTCCATTCCGAGATATTCTTCTTTGTGATGTAGTCCTCGAAGATGTCGAAGAAGGTGACTTCTGGAGCAATAGGTGTATCCTCTACGGGGGGATTGAGGAACAAGTCCAGCTGAGTGAGAAGAAAGTCCTTCGTCACTTTATTAAGCGGGGTGTCCTCACAGATACGAATGAGGAACTTCTCAATTTCATCAAGACGATCCTGAACATCGCGGACTTCCTTCTTCAATTCCGGATCACGCGGATTAGAGAATTTGTTATCCTTGAACAGCTCTTTCTTGATGAAGAGACCGCTCTTGATACGGTGTGATACACTATGGGAAACGGACACTCGGAGCATGATTTCAGCCCTGCCCGAAGGATTTGTCTTCGCCGATAAAGCGCGTTTAATTGTCGCCATTGGAGAGTTTCGTTTAAATTCAACTTAGTTTACTTACTTGATATTTAGGCTCTAAAGCCACTACAAAGATACAACAATTTTTGTCAGCAAATTGTCAGCGAAGGTTGAATTTTAACAAATCGAGTTCGAGTCTGATTGAAATTTGAACCAATTCAATTTAGTTTAATTCAGTTGAAATACAGCATTTTACGCAAATATCGACATTCACTTAAAAAAGAGCACTATTCATTTCGATTCAGAGTTAATGCCCCTGTTCTGGGCACCCCAACCCCTTGATAATCAACTGGCTTTCAAGGGGTTTCTTACTTCTCAGGTGCACTAAAAGTGTACTCAATGCGAAAGTGTACTGCAAAAGTCAGCCACGAAAAGAAAGAATCGACAAATTTTTTCGCATGATGTTTTATCGACCAATACAACTTTCCAAATCTTAATCTAACAACAGCCCTTCCCACTTGTCGAATCAGGCATCACTCAAAAGCTCGGTAAAAAGATTGTATGACGTCATATCGGATTTGAATTGAATGCGGCAACCGCATAGTCTAATTGAGCGCAACAATGATTGCGCTTTCCATCCTATAATCCCGACCTAATCGAAACTCGCTTTTGAAATCCGGTGCCGACTACCAATTCTGGTGTGGCTATTAGAATCTCAAATTATAGTCCGACTTTTCGGATAACGAAAATTGGTTTATCTTTCCTGAATTTCATATCAGATTGCCGAATCGAATATAGCCTTTACAATCGGATCCCTATTCTTAACTTTGGGTATTCTGCCGTGGTCGCTCATTGCCAAATAGGATTGCCCAGATAAGAGAATCATGCTATTGACTGACCTAATTTTGAGTAAACCCAGCAAGCATAACCGCCTTCTTGCCATATAAAACCATGCTCGCAGTAGGCTTGGACTCGGAAACGGAAGTTGTCGCAAATGCCCGCAGGGGGAAGCAGGCTCCCCATGCTGGGTTTTATACGGCAAGCCTACGCCAAAGCAGCACATTTGGGAACATACGCCTTTTGAGAGCCATTTTGACGGATCTACGGCTATTCACATACGAAAAATCGCCATTCAGGAGCTTGCTCAGACACTGCCGATGCGGCAACTCTCTGAGGAATTTTAATCCGAAGGGGGTATTAGGCTACCCCGATACCGGGTAATGCGGCAACAGGCTAAATTCGCGCAAGCGCATTGGGTTCTGTCAATCGTTTCTATCGAGTGCGACGCCGTGGGCCTCGCATTGGTGAAAGAAGGTCGCAATCGTCACCTTTCGGGTAGTCCTAAGAAGGTTTGTGAACTTCGTATCGGCTTTTGCCCGGTCATAACAAGGGTAAACGGAACTGACGGCATGGAAGAACTCTCGTCCTGCCTCTCCAAGATTCGCCAATGCCATGCCGATTTCGACCCAGTTACTATATCCATCTGTGAGATCGATTCCTCGTCTTACAACCTCTTCGGTTAGACGCGCCACTTTGTCAAGTGTTGCTTCCGGACTTTCATTCCAAGTCCGCTGTCCCAATGCAACTGTTGTTTTTGTCGGATTAAGTTTTGGTTTAGTTGCCGCATCTATTATTCGGAATGGCTCGGCGTTATCGTTGATATATGGTTCCGAATCATGGGTGGCGAATCGAAGTCGTTTTACATCCTTGCACTGTCCGTCTATGACTATGCTGAGGCGCGACTTGAACAGTCGTTGTAGTGCCAGGAAGTGTCCGAGGTGATTTTCGGGATGCGACAACCGAAAGATGGTAATCGCTAGTCATTTTCACACTTAGAATCGTTGATTTTTTATAGACTGATTTGAGCGACTAGTCCGTGATGGATATGTCACTTATATTTCGTAACTTTGCAAATAAAAATATTTGAAGGAATTATGTCAAAAATTACTTGTCCATTCTGTGGGGCTGATATAACCACAAAGAAAAATAATGATTATTTAATACCTCAAGAAGAAACTGTTGGTCGAGATTATTCAACAGGATATACATGGGCCGGTGGTCATCTTAAAGAAACCAAGTACATCAGGAAATTTGAAGTGCATTGTTGTGAGCAGTGCTTTAAAAATTATGAGAAATATGAAAAGCTAACACTTAAAATGGCATTGATTGCTTCTCCCCTTGGCTTTATTGCGGGGGTCATATATACGCTGTATTGGAGAGCAAATGAAAATCTGAGTTTTAGCATTGGGGGATTCTTTCAATGTTTGATTTGGGGAATTATTGGAATATTTTTATTTGGGATTCCTACAGCCATAGTAAATTTTGCTACCAGAAAAAAGGTATCATATAAAGATGCAGAGAAGTTCAATGCCATCTATTCGGGTCCTTACAGGTTTAAGAATTAAGATTGTTAAGTTGAATTTACTAAATACATATAAATAAAAATTATGGATAATAAGGGCTTTATATTATGCTCTCAATGTGTGAACAAAATTTATCATGATACAGATGAAAAGGGAAGAAAAAGATATTATTGTTCAAAAGTTGACGGAATAGTAAGAGATGGTTTGGTCTTTGATACTACAGACGCATCTGCTTGTGTTAAAAGGGGAATTTTCAAATGTAACGTAGATGAGGACTAATAAATGCATCGGTTCTCGCCCATAGTACTCGTTCATTTGTCGCTCTGTCGGGCTGTATGGATTTGTCGCCGCGGACAGAATGTGGGCAGCTTCGATTATCGATCCCGCTCGAAACGAGGCATATGCAATGACTTTTGACTGCTCAATACGTCAGTCGCCGATGCTTCATCTGCCCTAAAAGAGTTTTCAACGAATCGGCAATATACATCTATTGCCGATTCAGAACCGGTTATAACAGACGTTGCAACATTATTATATGTGTCGCTGATAAGCTTTTCCCACGCTTCTGATACAACAGGGGCAATTGTTACCGCCTCCTTCGATTTCCGCGCCGTGCGTTTCGGCATATCGGTGGGATAGAATGCCAGGAATCGGTTGAGGAATCCCATCGACAAAAATTTTGGATTGTCGGATGTCGGTTTCAGCATTCCCGGTTGAATACCAGTTTGACCGAAGATTTCATATATCAGAAGAAAAACGAAGACGGCACTAAGAACAAGGCTAAGGTGACGGACCCTAAACTTGGACTTAAATATGAAAAGTACGGCCACATGTCAGACGCATTTGACTACGGAGTTTGTTTGCTCCTGTCAAGTCAATGGAAAAAGTTCCAACAAGCATCGTCTGGTGGTATCGCAACGGTAAATACTCCGATATACGGCACATTCGATTATTAATATGTATAAACGTTTTCTGAATAATCACGACTATATCTCCATTGTTACTGAAGAGGCACTTCAGATGCTGATTCGTAATGATGAAGACCGTCTGGCTCAGGATGAAGAGGCAGCAGAGGCGTCTGTGCTGGAATATCTCACTGAAAACTATGAAGTGGAGAAAGCGTTAGAGGTTGGCAAAGAGTTACGGCCCTACAACACTCAAATAACCTATCCGGTCGGCGCTCACTTCTATTTCAACGATAAAATCTACAAGGCCACTCGCGTCATCAATGGCAGGAAGGCACCGGCCATTGGAGAATACTGGGAGGAATACACCGATTATATAAAAAACATCGACGCTGTTCCTTTCTACACTCAGCGTGGAAGCTATCTACCCGGTGATATTGTCCGTTTCTCCAACACATTCTTCAGGTGTCTGAATTATAATGGCCTTGAATATAACAATGTCAGAGTTCCTGGCGAATCAGCTTGGGCAAAGGCTGACGTTCAGAGCTGGATGGCAAACGTGACATATCAGCCTTGGGATGTAGTTAGCTATAATGACAAATTTTACGCCCTTCTGACCGTTGAAGACATCGACCTGACACAGATCCCTCACGAAAGCGAGAACTGGTGTCTGATAGGCTCGTATGACCCTCAGCTGAACACCTACGAACTTTCATCCACCGAATATGTGGAATACAACGGTGAGGTCTTCTATCCTGTGGCCAATCCCAATTCTGACGAACCAAAAGAAGATTACAATATCACGCCGCACGATCCTCGCAATAGCAACCTGAAGAAACACATTCTCAGACTTGCCGTTTACGAGCTTCATAAGTTGATTTCTCCGGCGAATATAAGCTCATCCAGAATCACAGACTATGAAACGTCTATCTTATGGTTGAGGGATGCTTCCAGATTGAAAATCAATCCTCAGATTCCTCGCAAGCTGGATGACCAGAATAAACCAAGAGCTGACTTTGCGACTGCGACATACATGAGGGATTACGATCCCTACAAAAATCCCTGGCAAATTTAAGTGTTGTTGTGAAAATTGCGTATGCGGTTAGAGACCGGCACCTCTCGTGATGAAAGGTGCCGGTTTTTTTGTTTACTGATATGCAGCAAGCGCGTCAAGGTAATTGGTATAGTGGTGCTCAATCATTCCAACCGATGTACCAGCAACCTTCGCCAACATTGGCAATGGCATTTCGTTGTCGATTAGAGCCTTCGTTATAGCGGTGCGTCTGAAGGCATAGATGGTCAGGTGGTATGGAAGACCGAAGTAGTCTCCAACTTTCCACAGGAAGCGATTTATGCGGCCCTGAGCGCGATTCTGTTGGATATAGTAGGTGAGGTACTGTTCAGAGTCATTCAGGTCCCACTGCTTCTTATTATGAGCGAATGGCAGCACGAATCCGGTAGTGGTTTGGCCCTTGTATTTATTGATGATTTCCAGAGCACGAGGGGAGAGAAACTGAATGACCAGAGGGTTGCTGTCGTTCTCACGCATGTACGAGTAGTTTTTCTTTTTGCTCGGAAGGTAGGTACACGTCCAGCGCTGGTATCGCTCATTGAAAGCGATGTTGTCCCATGTCAGTTTCATTATGTCGATGGGGCGCGATTTCATTTCGTAGAGAAGGATACAGAAATCACGGTACAGTTCCTTGAAGTAGTTCATGTGGGGTTTCTTCAGAACGATGAGATCCAGATTTAGCTGAGTGAACTCTTCATACTGGGCCGGACTGAGAGACTTGACCGTGCCGCCACTTTCATTCAGTTCTGTAGCGTTCTCACATAGGCTGTTGATGACCGGTGCGTGTTCCATATAAAGAAAGTCCGGAACATAGGTGGTGAGCCCGGCTTTTCTCGCACGATTGATAGTGGCTGTGAGTAGCTTCATCAGGGAAATGTAATTCTTTCCTTTACCTTTCACTCCCTTCTGATCGAGGACGAAGGCTGAGAACTGCACAAAAGTCTTGCGCGATACCTTGGAAATAGGGGTTTTGAGGAGCTTGCCTTCCTTTATGAGTTTGTTCTGGAGTGACTGGTAGGTCATAAAGTTGGCTGAAGGCTTACGTTTCTCAGGATTGCGGAGTTCTTCGACGACATTCTCCAGGAACTCGCCAAGAGTTAGCTCTTTCTTTGCAGCGATGATAGCTTGTTCGGCCCGTTCACGTTCACCGGCTTCATAAGCCGCGAACAACTCTTTGCCGTTCTCAAACTCCTGTTCTGCAAGTAGTTTCTCAAATGGGGAGAGGAAATCAAGCAGACGGATATTGTTCTGAAGGTCGTTTTCAACCTTAGAAATGAACATCTGAGCCTGCGGATTCCACTTAGAAAAATTTGGATTTTTTAACACGGACACCACCTTGTGGTAACTATTCAGCCAAAGAACCGATATGCCGGAATGGCTCGCCTTTATCAGACGAGAGCAAGGATGGCATCAAGAGGGG
>ERZ791865.1454-NODE-1454-length-22556-cov-7.751611_pt1 | contig 22556 bp, 18 predicted proteins | sample MGYA00509942_ERZ791865 | MGnify/ENA primary metagenome ERZ791865 (study PRJEB30046, sample SAMN00792098) | human gut metagenome | study: EMG produced TPA metagenomics assembly of the A metagenome-wide association study of gut microbiota in type 2...
GTAAAGGGCACGCCGCATCCGTAAGGCGGCAAAGCCGCCAACGGCTGCGCAGTGAGCGCCGCTACAGACACAATTGGTTCCTGCCATTGTATCGATACCCGGCACGAATCGCCGGTGCAGCGCCGGGAGCGGCATGCCGCTCCCCTACAACGCACGACTGGAGGCAGGCGTTCTTATTCGCCCTCAGCCACTCCGTAATAGGCCTCATAGGCCTCGCGGAGCTCGCCGGTCGTGACGTCCGGCCCGATGACGAGCCATGCGGGCGTCGCGTCCGGGTCATATTCCGCCGGGAGGAACTCCAGCGACAGCATGATGCGGGACGTTGTGTTGAATTCGCGAAGCAGGCCCGTCACGGTCCACTGCGTGCCGTCGGCCTCCATCGTGCCGGTCAGCATGCCCTGCGTGCAGGTGTAGGTGTCGTTGAGCTTGTTGGTCACGACGCTGCCCTCCACCGTGCAGGCGTAGTCCCTGCCGCCGATGTGCAGCGTGACCGTGCACGTCGCTTCTCCATCCTCCACGCGGCTCTCATAGTTCACGGTTCCGACGGGCAGGAAGCCGTCCTGCTCCTCGCCCGTGGCCGCCGTGTCCGGGAAGACCGTCTGCAGCGTTTCCGGCGACGAGAGGGCCCAGAGCGTTTCATCGCGCATGTTGTCGGGGTCCGGCTCGCTCCACCATGCGCAGGCAGACAGCAGGACCAGAGCAAAGACTGTGAGCAGGGATACGAGTTTTTTCATGGTACGTCATCCTTTCTGAACAGTTTTGGCATCCTTGTATGTAGGGGAGGGGACAGCCGGGCCCGGCGACGCACTTGCAGCCCGTACAAGCCATCGTTGAAATGGAACCGGCTCCCAAGCTTGTCATTGCGAGGCCCCGAAGGGGCCGTGGCAATCTCGCAGTACCATGCCGGATCACAGGGAAGCTCCAGCGAAATCGCAACTGCCTGCCCGAGATTGCACCCCAAGGGCACTTCCTCGCGCTTCGCGCTCAGGGCGCCACGTCGGCCTGCGGCCTCCTCGCAATGACAAATCGGAAGCCATCGCCATTGTATCATACCCGGCACGAATCGGGGACGTGTCACGGGGCGTCGAGGACGCCGCCCCCTACAACGCACGACCGGCGGCTTCCCGTAATTTTGCCTGCCCGGTTTTGCGGGAAAGCCCCCTCTTCAGTCCTCGTCCGGGAGCTTGTTGTGCTTCTGCTGCCTCATCCAGATATCCATCACGAGCTTATGCGGCAGCAGCTTCACGAGCCGCACCTGCCAGCGCACGGGCAGGCCGTGGATGGAGACGTCCTTCTTTGTGCGGTACAGGTCGTGCAGGGCCGTCTTCATCACGTCCTTCGCCTCATACAGGCGGTTGTAATATGTCACGGCGTCGTTGCTCGTCTGCAGCGCGTGGTCAAAGAATTCCGTCTTGACCCAGCCGGGGCTGACGGCCATCACGCGGATGCCGCGCGGCCGCAGCTCACGCGCCAGCGAGCGCGTATAGCTCAGCACAAAGGCCTTCGTCGAGGCGTAGACATTCAGATACGGCACGGGCTGGAATGCAGACAGGGAGTCCAGGTTCAGCAGCTTCGCGCCGCGCTTCATGTAAGGCAGCGTCAGCTCCGTCATGGCCACAAGGGCCTTGCAGTTCAGGTCGATCATCTTCAGGGAGTCTGCCAGCGGGATCTGGTCGTAGCGGCCGAATTTGCCGAAGCCCGCGACGTTCGCCAGCAGGCCGACGTCCGGCCGGGCGTTTTCCAGCAGGTCGCGGTAGAGCTCCAGCGCCTGCGGGTCCGTCAGATCGAGGCTGATGGGCCGCACGGGGAAGGGGACCTGCTCCTTCAGCGCCTCAAGGCGGTCGGCGCGGCGGGCGATGACCCACAGCTCGTCAAACGTCTCCCACTGGGCCAGCTGCAGCGCAAGCTCCCGGCCCATGCCGGAGCTTGCTCCGGTCAGAATCGCGATTCGTTTCATATTATCAACCTTTCCAGTTCGTTTCTTATCTTCTACATACCACAAAACCCCGCCTCTGTCAAGAAAAACCGGGGAAAATCGGAGAAAATTCGGAGGAAATTGCCATGCAGGTTATCGATCTCGGCGCGTGGACGCCGTATCTGGAGCAGGAGCTGCGCGCCCCGTATTTTGCGGCGCTGCTGCAGCGGGTCGGGGCGGCGCGGGCCGCCGGAACGGTCTATCCGCCGGAGGAGCGCACGTTCTTCGCCCTGACCGCCACGCCGCCGGAGCGCGTGCGGGCCGTCATCCTCGGGCAGGACCCCTATCACGAGCCGGGGCAGGCCATGGGCCTTGCGTTCTCCGTCCCGCAGGGTGAGCGCCTGCCGCCGTCGCTGCGCAATATTTTCACGGAGCTGCACACGGACCTCGGCCTGCCGCAGCCGTCCGGCGGCGACCTGACGCCGTGGGCGGAGCGGGGCGTCCTGCTGCTCAACACGGTCCTGACCGTCGGCCGCGGCGCGGCGAACAGCCACGCGGCGTGGGGCTGGCAGCGCTTCACGGATGCCGTGCTTGCCGCCATGGCCGCCCTGCCGCAGCCGGTGGCCTTCGTCCTCTGGGGCGCGCAGGCGCAGAAAAAGCGGCCGCTGCTGCAGAGCGCCGCCCCGCGCCTTGTCCTGTGCGCCCCGCACCCAAGTCCGCTGTCGTCCTACCGCGGCTTCTTCGGCAGCCGCCCGTTCTCGCAGATCAATGCCTTTTTGCAGGAGAACGGAGAACAGCCGGTCGATTGGCGGCTGCCTTGACATATAATATGATATACAGGAAAACGGATCATTGAAAATGGACAGTGGATAGTTACGCGCGAAGCAGCCAGTCGCACGCTGTAGGGGCCGGGCTGTCCCCTCCCGGCGCAACGCTGCCGATACGAACGGACTACCGTTAAAACGGTATGCACTTCCGAATTGTCATTGCGAGGAGGCCGCAGGCCGACGTGGCAATCTCGGGAAGGCACTTGCAGTCCGTACAGGCTGCCGATAATAACGTAAAAACCGATTGCGTCTGTAGCGGCGGTCACTGCGCAGCCGTTGGCGGCTCTGCCGCCTTACGGATGCGGCGTGCCCTTTACGGGTAGTGACCGCCATGGGCAGTTGCAAATTTCCGTGCACTCCCGCCGACCGCACACGCCAATGTAGGGGAGCGGCATGCCGCTCCCGGCGCAACGCTGCCGATACGAACGGACTACCGTTAAAACGGTATGCACTTCCGAATTGTCATTGCGAGGAGGCCGCAGGCCGACGTGGCAATCTCGGGAAGGCACTTGCAGTCCGTACAGGCTGCCGATAATAACGTAAAAACCGATTGCGTCTGTAGCGGCGGTCACTGCGCAGCCGTTGGCGGCTCTGCCGCCTTACGGATGCGGCGTGCCCTTTACGGGTAGTGACCGCCATGGGCAGTTGCAAATTTCCGTGCACTCCCGCCGACCGCACACGCCAATGTAGGGGAGCGGCATGCCGCTCCCGGCGCAACGCTGCCGATACGAACGGACTACCGTTAAAACGGTATGCACTTCCGAATTGTCATTGCGAGGGCGCTTTGCGCCCGTGGCAATCTCGTGCAGGCAGTCACGATTTTGCCGATAGCTTTCCTACAATTCAGCTTGGTACTGCGAGATTCCCACGTCGCTTCGCTCCTCGGAATGACAAATTTGGGAGCCGGTGCGGTCGACGGGAATGCCTTCAAATTTGTGACTGCCTTAGGCGCTCAGGGAGCGCCGCTACAGACGCAATCGGCGCATGCCATTTTATCGATACCCTGAACGAATCGCCAACGCGGCGCCGGGCCCGGCTGTCCGCTCCCTTACAACGCACGACTGTCGGCCCGGCAAAATTTCCCTCCCGCGGTTCTATTCTGCCCTCCTGCGGCATATAGATTCTGCGGGAGGGATTACCATGCAGACAAAATTCCGCCTGAGCGTGCGTTGGCTGTGCTTTGCCGTGCTGCTGGCGGCCGTTGTGGTGCGCTTGGCGGCGCAGCCGGGGCTGCGGGCGCATCTGGTCTCCGTCGCCGCGCCGACGCAGGCCGCCGAGGATGCTCCGGAGCCCGCGCAGGACGGCAGCTGGCCGACGCTGTGCTATGAGCCGCCGTCGCACGACGCGCCGGACCTGCCTGCCGTGACGATCGATAACCGCTCCGGCCTGCCGCTGGAGCCGGACGCGCTGCCGGAGGCGGCTCTCGCGCTCGATCGCGCGCAGGAGGGGCCGCTCGTCCTTATCATCCATACCCACGCCACGGAGGCCTATACCGGCAGCCCGGATTTCCATTCCACGGACCCGGAAAAGAGCGTCGTCCGCGTCGGACAGGCCATTGCCGACGCACTGAACGCCCGCGGCATCCCGGCCGTGCATGAGACGTCACTCATCGACCTCGGGAATTATAACGACGCCTACCCGCGCATGGCCGGGCTGGCGGAGGACTGGCTGGCGCGCTATCCGTCCATCCAGATGGTGCTGGACGTTCACCGCGACTCGCTCGAGACGGACGACGGCACGCAGCTGGCCCTGCGTGCGGACGTGGACGGGGAGGCCTGTGCGAAGCTTCTGCTCGTCATGGGCTCGAACGGCTCCGGGCTGGAGCATCCGGGCTGGCGGCAGAATCTGGCCAACGCCGCCCACCTGCAGGCCCTGTGCGAGCAGCGCGCGCCCGGCCTCATGCGCGATTTGCTGCTGCGCGCCTCGCGCTATAACCAGCATCTCACGCCGCGGTCCATGCTGCTGGAGGTCGGCACGGCCGGAAATTCGCTCGAGGAGGCCCTGCGCAGCGCGGATATTTTCTCGCAGGTGCTTGCCGACTGCCTGCTCGGTAAGGCGTGACCGCAAGGATTTATCCGAAATTTAACAGTTCTTTGATAGAGGAAACGGCGCATTTCCGGTATAAAAGAGGGGCGGTCAGATGACCGTAATACGATTCAGGAGTGAAAGAACATGAAGAAGATCCTTGCCATCCTCTGCGCCGTCCTGATGCTCGCATCCCTCGCCGCTGCAGCCAGCGCAGAAGAAGCTCCCCAGACCACGACCATCACCACGACGGTCCCCTCGACCTACGTCCTCACGATCCCCGCGACCGTGGAGATCCCCTACGGCGAGAAGAACGCCACCATCGGCAGCGTGAAGGTCACCGGCCGTATCACGAACGACCAGTATGTCAAGGTCACCGCTGAGACCACGACGAACTTCTGCCTCGTGAACGACAGCGACTCCTCCGCCCGCATCAGCTATCGCCCGGAGGACATCTTCGCCTCCGCCGTCAACGGTTCCGCGCCCATTTTCCGCGGCAGAGACTTCTCGGCCAAGGAAGTCAACGGCAACGGCGGCAGCTGCCTCGTCGTCGCCCGCATCAGCGACTATGCCTGGGAGCATGCCGCTGCCGGTACTTATTCCGACACCATCACCTTCACGGCCTCTCTGGAAACGGCCAACGCCGCGGGCTGAGTCCGCGCTGACCGGGAAGGAGAGCGTAACGGATGAAAAAGAACGCAAAGCTCGCCGCGCTGGCGATTCTGGTGCTTGCCGCCGTGGCTGCACTGTCCGTCGGCATCACGCTGGCGGTCGTGAACGCGCGGATGCCTGCCGCCTGCACCTGCAGCGGGCAGTGCCGTTCGGCCGGGACGGAAACGGCGGCTGCCGGGGATGCGCCGTCCGCGCAGCAGACAGAGCCGTCCGAAGCGGATTCCATCTCCATTCCCGGCTTCGATTTCCTGAGCCTGCAGGCGGGCGTGCAGGAGCAGAGCATGCCGCTCTATAACCCCGAGAACAATGCCTGCTATTTCCGCATCTCCCTGCTGCTGGACGGCGGGGCGCTCTGGCGCTCCGACCTGCTTGCACCGGGGCAGACCGCCCCGCAGCAGATGCTGAGCCGGGCTCTCGCGGCCGGGGAGTACAGCGCGGTCCTCAAGTATGAGTGCTTCACCGACGAGGCGGAGACCGTGCCGCTCAACGGCTCCGAGATCGCACTCCTCCTGCGTGTGCAGTAAAAAATTGCAGAAAAAAAGCAAAGACCGCAATGGTCTTTGCTTTTTACGATATTTTTATAAAATTACACGGAGATGTGATCCCGCGGCGTGCAGCTCCCAGATTTGTCATTGCAAGGAGGCCGCAGGCCGACGTGGCAATCTCGTGCAGGCACTGATGCCTTGTACCAACTGCCGTTAAAACGGAAACAGCCGAAAAATGGGGGTGTAGCGGCGGTCAGTGACCGCCTTGCAGGCTGACAGTGATTGCAGTACGAATTCTATGGCGTAAGGCTCCCAAGTTTGTCATTCCGAGGAGCGAAGCGACGTGGGAATCTCGCAGAACCCGGTTGGATCACATGGTACTCCCGGCGAAAACGTAACTGCCTTCCCGAGATTGCCACGTCGGCCGTTGGCCTCCTCGCAATGACACATCAGGGAAGTGCCGAGGTGCACCAGCACCCTTGCGCGGTTGAATAGTCCCCTACAAGGCGCTCACAACCCGCAAGGGGCACGCCGCAGCTTGTCAAAAAAGTCCCTTCGGACCTTTTTCGCCAAGCTGCTTTCCGAATTGCAAAATCAAATTTTGTAGCATGATTTTGCAATTCTGCCGCTGCGGCGGGTTATTTGACGCGAAAGGAAACCCTGACGGTTTCCTTTCACACTATCCTTCCCTCCGAAACTTTCGGCCGGGCGGTTTTTTTGACAGTCTGAGGCGGCAAAGCCGCCGACGGCTGCGCAGTGAGTGCCGCTGCATTTTTCTCTCGCACGGCGGGCTTTTCAAAGGCATTCTTCCGTGAAATACCCCTCGTGGGTTGCGGGCGGCGGAAAAAATGGCTGGCTTGCCGCAAGGCGTGCGCACTCGTCCGCATCCCCGAGCAGGTGCAGCAGCCTGTCCCGCTCCTCCGAAAGCTCGTCCGAAAAGCAGCGCAGGACGCGCTCCTTTTCCGCAGGGACATGCTGCAGGCACAGCGCGGTCATCGCAAGTGTCTGATCCGTCAGGGCCCACTGGGAGACCAACTCCGGCAGTACCGGCGCAGCCATTGCATACGCCTCACACTGAACGCATAAAAGAACATAGTCCCAGAGCTCCATGTCGTTCCGCTCCAGCGCGTAACGGCGCAGCGCAGCGGCCCGTTCCTCGCCCTGCACGCAGAACGCATAGGCAAGGCGGGGATGGACCGCCCCGCACTGCGCGCGGAGCAGGTCGGCGGCATTCGCTGCGTCTGCCTCGCGGAAGCAGACCGCAGCCGCGGCTTTGTCTCCCAGCCAAAAATGGCACATACCGAGATTATAGAGCAGAACGGGGCTTTGGTCGGCCCGGTGCGCCTCCTGAAGCGCGGCAAGCGCCCCGGCAAAATCGCCGTTTTCGAACCGCAGCCGGGCGATATTCTGGAGAATGCGCGGATGGCGGGAGCGCTGCAAGGCCTTTTGAATCCAATAACGTGCCTCTGCCTCAGAGTCCCGAACACTACCGCCCATCAAAAAATAGAACCAGCCAAGGTTGCTGTCCGCTCTGGGGTCCCCGCTGCCGCACGCCTGCCGGAAGGCGCGCTCCGCCTGCTCGATATCGCCGCGGTCCAGCGCCTGCATCGCCTGCGTGTTCCAGGTTGTCCAGTTTTTGTCCATAGAAATTCCGCCCTTCACACTGCAAAGGCCAACGGGGAACGGTCACTTCCATCCGTTCCGCCGCTGTGTTTTTCGTACTTCAAACCAGCTCCTGCTCCACGCTTACCACTGCGTTGGACTCGTCATATTCGATGGTGATCAAATACCCGTCTTTCGTATAATGGGAAGATACTTTCGGCACATCATTTCTGCCGGTATAGAGGAACAGATATTCTCCATCCGGATCGATCGCTCTTACTTCCTCTAACTGCATGCCCTGCTTTACGTTATCGAAATCAGATTTTAGCAGCCGTGTGCTGTAGATTTTCCCCGTCAGCCGATCGCCCGAAGCGTCAAACAGAAGCACGGCAATGCTTCCGTCTCCAAGATAGGCCGCGCGATATGTATCGCTTATTTTCCTGACGCATTCCATGGGGTATTTTGCGTGGATTTCGTCCATCGAGCCCTGAAGCCCGACCAGCTCCAGAAGCTGCGTTTCATCGTAGGTTCCGGATGCCAGATCGATCAGACTTTTGTCCGACGGGGACACCGCAATTTTCAAATCGCGCTTCGGACGGGCGCAGCCCGTGAGCAATATCAGCATTCCGGCAAGCAGCACGAGGCACTCTATGAACCGCACGCAGCACGCCGTATAACTGCCAGTCACCGGGAGATGGAATTTTGTTTGATGCATGGGTTACCGTCCTTTCTGCCGTTTGCGGGGTGCCCCTTGCGCGTATTGAGCGCTTACGGCAGCTGTAAATATCGCAGCTGTGATCCTGCGTCGTGCAGCTGTCATTGCGAGGCCCCAACGGGGCCGTGGCGCCCTGAGCGCGAAGCGCGAGGAAGTGCCCTTGGGGTGCAATTTCGCAGTACCTGGCCGGATAACAGGAAAGCCTCCGGCGAATATGGTACCGTTACACGGCGGGGCGTCGAGGACGCCGCCACCTACAAGGTGTGTGCGGTCGGCGATGGCTTGCACGAGCCGCAAGTGCCTTCCCGAGATTGCCACGTCGCTTTGCTCCTCGCAATGACACATCAGGCGGGTGCGGCGGCGCACCAGTGCCCTTCTGCCGTTGAATTGCCCTGCACAAGGCGTTCACTAAGCGCCGCTGCATTTTTCTCTCGCACGGCGGACCTGTACGGATCGCCGCAGCCTACGGAAAAATATCCGAAATTTGGCAATAAGGGCCAGAACTGTCCATTTTTATGCCACAAGAATATGCCATTCTTCACAACTTGTCAAGCATTATTTTTTCAAAAAAGGTATTGATTTATTCTTAATATGCGTTATGCTATTCCTGTGAAGGCCTATCAACTACAGACTTTAGGAGGACAAATGGCAAAGGATAATGCACAGAGCAGCTTTCAGCGGGGCGTTATGTCGCTGCTGATCCTCTCGCTGCTCGATCAGGAGGACATGTACGGATATCAGATCGTGCAGGAGATCGCGGCGCGCAGCGGCGGGACCATTGTGACGCAGGAGGGCTCTTTGTACCCGGTGCTCTATAAGCTGCAGGATCAGGGCATGATCTCCGGCGAAAAGGTGCTGGTGGGCAAGCGGATGACGCGCGTCTACTATCATCTGGAGGAGTCCGGCCACCGCCGTCTGCAGGAGCTGGTGCACGAGTATCAGGTGATGACACGGGGCGTTTTTCAAATCATTCAAAGAGAGACAGACGCGAAGGAAGGCGGCTGAACGGGGAATGCGGCGAGCCGGGCGCGGCATCGTATGCCGAACGGTATATTGTGTGAGGCAGGGCAAACCGCAGCATCACGACCCCGCAGGCACTGCGCAGCGCCTGCGGGTTTTTTATAAAGCAGAGCAAAAAAATTTCGACTTATTTTGACTTTTTTGAAAAAACCTGTCCGTTTTCCGATTCTGATGTAATATAAAGATAGAAGGAAAATTTGCGCAGCAAAGGAGAGCGCCCATGAAAAAGAGACGGATCGTTTCCCTCCTGCTGGCGGCCGCGATCCTGGCCGCCGCCCTGACCGGCTGCGCAAATCTCAGGGTCGGGCTGATGCTCCTGCAGCACGCGACCGGGCCGTATGATCCGATGGATCAGGTCATGGAAGACCGGCTGAATGCCATACTGGAGGCCGCCGTGGCGCAGGATGCCGCTGCGATCAAGGCGCAGTTCGCGCCGAACGCCATCGCGGCACAGCCGGAGCTGGATGACCAGATCGAGGCACTATTTGACTACTACGACAGCGAAAATGGCGAAATTGACAATATTTCGGGGCGCGCTGGTTCCGCATCAGATGGCGCTGGCGGAAAAAACCGCTATTATGAGATGAGTGGAAAAATCGTATCAGGTGAAATGTATCTTGTCTATATACGCGCAATCACAGAGGATACAAATGATCCGGATAACGTTGGCGTTTGGGCGTTGCTCCTGCGCCGCAAGGCCGATGAAGCAGACTATCCTGATGGATTAAGCTATCATGTAAAAGGTGAAGAGGACATGATTGGCGTCTATGTCGGGCTTCCTGCGTATCGCTTTGACCTCGGGCTGCCGACTGAGTAAGAGGAACCTGCTAAAGATAAAACTTCCATCTTTAGCAGGCCCGCCCCATCCCGCAGAAAGGAAGTGACCCCTTGAACCAGACAAAACTCCTGTTCCCACTGATCTTTATCCAGCCTACTCGAATGTCTTAGAAAGCGATCTATCTGTAACTTACAGGATTAAATTCAGAGATCCGGGAATGTTCTATGCTTTTAGCCGGGAACATTCAGACGTTTGGGCATGCGATGCAAGTACATATACAATAATGTACGTTTTCGGGTAGGTGGTGAAAGAGTTATGCGTAACTGTTGTAGAAAATTATTATTGATAATACAGATAGTCCTAATTCCTGCTCTCCTGTTGAGTGGCTGCGCAGACCTCAAAATTTCCAAGGCGCTTGTACAGCATGCTGTCGGGGGAATTTATGATCCAACCGACCAGATTGCGGAAGATCAGCTAAATGCCATACTGGAGGCTGCTGTGGCGCAGGATGCCGCTGCGATCAAGGCGCAATTCGCGCCGAACGCTGTCGCGGCGCAGCCGGAGCTGGATGACCAGATCGAGGCGCTGTTGGATTACTATGCGGGAAAACCCTGGGAGATCGACAGCCCCGGATGCATGACTATGGATTCTTCAAATGCAGATGGGACGGGTGGTCGGACCAGCTCCTTCCAGATGCACGGAATGATTTTAACCGATCGATTCTATCGTTTTTCCTTGCGCGGTATTTCAGTGGACACAAAAAATCCAGACAATGTCGGCATTTGGGCATTGTTCCTGCTCCAAGTGGATCAGCCTACGGACTATGCGTATTGTGTGGCTGGTGAAGATGACATGGTTGGCATATATGTTGACCTCCCAGCGGAGCAATTTGATTATGAAGTGACTGGCTGAACAAGCCATTCTTGCTAAAGATGTAACTTTCGTCTTTAGCAGGTCCACACCGGCGCTTCGAACGGGATGCCATTAAGATGGCGGGAACCCAAAGCCAGCCTGTAGCGGCGCTCCCTGAGCGCCTTGTACGGGGATGATTCAACCGCAGAAGGGCACTGGTGCACCTCGCGCTCTCCTGACGTGTCATTGCGAGGAGTAAAATGGTATGCACTCCCGAATTGTCATTGCGAGGCCCCAAGGGGGCCGTGGCAATCTCGCAGTACCCGGTGGGATAACAGGAAAGCCCGGCGAAAACGCAACTGCCTTCCCGAGATTGCACCCCAAGGGCACTTCCTCGCGCTTCGCGCTCAGGGCGCCACGTCGGCCGTTGGCCTCCTCGCAATGACAAATTTGGGGCTTTTACGCCATAGAATCGGTGCAGCCATTTGACGGCCTGTGCGGAAACCATACAGAAGGGGGGATATCATGAAGAAAAAATGGATCATTCCCGCCATTATTGCAGTAGTCCTTGTTGCGATTGCTCTTTTTATAGCTGCCTATCCAATCCTGCTCTTTGTCGCTGCAACGGATGAATCGATAAAGCAGCTGAACAATTCGTACATCAACAGCGACTATCAGGGCTGGCACGAGGTGACTTTCTTTGACAAGCACCACTTTTCCCTGCCTGATACATGACGCATTGAAGCCATCGATGATACGACCTATTGCATTTATGCGGAGGATGCGCGGGTAATCGCCTTTGTTGGAGAGTTGGGAAAGGACGCGCCATATAGAGATACGGATGCATTCTGTGCTTCGATGTTCAAGAGCGTGGAAATTGTTTCGCGCACGGAATTACACGTCGGAGAACACTTCGGGAACGGTTGCAATGCATATCAGGCAACAGCGCTTATGCAAGATGCGCAGCAGGAAGAATTTATTTATGTTTTTGCACAATATGTCCTTTCTGCTGATTTTGATAAACGATGTGCAATTCTCTTCCAAAACGACGCATTCAACCGCGATGAGATATCAGAGTATGCTATTGCAATTGCCTACTCTTATCGATCGGGCGACTACAAGGATGGAGAATAGGCTGAGATATTATTTGTAAAGGATTAATACCTGCTAAAGATGAAACTTTCACCTTTAGCAGGTTCCGCCCCATCCCCCAGAAAGGAAGTGACCTCTTGAACCAGACAAAACTCCTGTTCCCGCTGATCTTTATATCGCTGGAGGACGATAGCAGCATTGTCATCCCGCCGCAGCCAACAAGCCCCGGCGAGATCATGTCCGGCGGCGAGGGCGAACCGGTCGAGGCGGACGTTCCTGCTGAAGATGAAACCGTCTCCCCGCAGGGAACCCATGTCACCGGAACGCAGACGGTCACGCATGAGTATCTTACACTGAACGGAAAAGTTGCCAGAGAGACAATTAAAACGAATAACTCCCTGACAGCGGTCCTTGATTTCATCTATGATGAGTCTGGAAAGCCGTTTGCACTGAAATATTCCACCGATGGCGCTACCTTTGATACCTATTACTATGTCCTGAACCTGCAGGGCGATGTTGTCAAGCTGATTCAGGCAAATGGACATATTGTTGCGCAGTATACTTACGATGCATGGGGCAATGTGTCAAGTTCCGGTAGACTGGCTGAGATCAACCCGCTCAGATACCGTGGATACTATTATGATAGTGAAACGGGATTCTATTACCTGCAGTCTCGTTATTATGATCCTGCGAACCGAAGATTCATTAATGCCGACAGTTATCAAAGTACAGGGCAGGGATTCATTGGAACCAATATGTTTGCGTATTGCAACAACAGCCCAATTCTCTTTGTCGACCATGATGGAGATGACGCTGAGGCGGTTGGTTGGTGGGCCAGCACTATGTGGTGGCTCTGCGCTGCGGACGGGCCTATCCCAGTCGGTGATGCGCTATACGGCTTAGGGATTATTGTATTTGGCGGTATATCAATTTACACCGCCAGCAATTTTTCATTTGAAGTTGATCTACCGAAGGAGCATTCGTCGCCATGCGAAGTCGAGGAAGAAACAGAGGTACCGGAGGTAACATATCCCGGAGATGATCCGGCAGAGGCCCCAGAGGGATATGAATGGCGCGGGAATGGTCAACAAGGAAGTAGCAAAGGCGGCTATGCAAATTCCGGTGATGGTAAAGATTCATGGCATCCTGATTTGGATCATGGCGGTGACATTGGTCCGCATTGGGATTACAATGATGGACACGGTCACAAGTGGCGTGTTTTCCCGGATAACAGAATTGATTTTGTAAAATAATGAGTACCAATGATTGGAGTATAACTATGCAAGAAAACTGGTATGACTGGGCTGTTAGAACGAAGGACTATCTGCACAATGCAACGCTTTCCCCGCGGCAATTTGACGCGGAGAAAACGGACCATGTCCACTGCGAGATTTGTTGGGCAAAATTCAGCAAGCGTCCCGAGGATCTGCATTTCGGCTATTATGAAGAGAAAAGCAATAGTTGGATCTGCGAAGAGTGCTTTCAAAGCTTTGGCGCATTATTTCATTGGCAACTAAAATAATGTCCATAATTTTTGAGATGCTTGTAAAAGTCATTTCTAAGCAGTCCATAGCAATGGCAGGAAATAGCCTTATTCGGCTTTCTACATTAAAATGACACCTCGGTGCTAGTCAGAACGGCAAACCTGCTAAAGGCGAAACCTTCATCTTTAGCAGGTACACCAAAAACGAACAGGCAGGTGATACATTTGCAACAAACCAAGTTTTTCTTTCCTTTGATCTTTCTTTTCGGCGAGGAGGCGATCCCAAAACGGGCTGGTTATACGGGGTCGTGGCCGAAAACAGGCGCGATCCATGCGAACACGACGATCACGGCCGTCTACACGAAAGATAGCGGAATCGTCATCCCGCCGCAGCCGACCAGCCCCGGCGAGATCATGTCGGGCGGCGAGGGTGAGCCGGTCGAGGCAGACGTTCCTGCTGAAGATGAAACCGTCTCCCCGCAGGGGACTCATGTCACCGGAACGCAGACTGTCACGCATGAGTATCTGACCCTGAACGGCAAGGTAGCCAGAGAGACAATTAAAACGAATAACTCCTTGACAGCCGTGCTGGATTTCGTCTATGATGAATCAGGGAAACCATTCGCACTCAAATACTCGACAAACGGAACGAGCTTCCAAACATATTATTACGTTCTGAATTTGCAGGGCGACGTGGTAAAGCTGATCCACTATATCCCCGGCTTTGAGTATGAGTCTGTCGCAACCTACGAATATGATGCATGGGGAAATATCGTGTCCAGCTCCGGTAGACTGGCTGAGATCAATCCGCTGCGCTATCGCGGATACTATTATGATAATGAGACGGGCTTCTACTACTTGCAGAGCAGATACTATGATCCGGTAAATAGAAGATTTATCAACGCGGATTCGCTTGCAAGTACCGGACAGGGGTCACTAGGTACCAACATGTTTGCATATTGTAATAACGAACCTGTTCAACGATTCGATCCGACAGGGCATTCTCTTCGTCCTACGACAACCGCAATTTGCGACGGAGGCACAGGTGTTTTCCGTGTAGTAACGGATGGGGATACCTGCCCTGAGAGCGATGAACTAATGAACTATTTGTTGAATAGCCAAATTCCGCGAGGATCACCATATGTTGATGCATCTATACAGCATGTTGGGGAAAGGTTCTGGGATAATCAAAGCGCAAAAAAGAATGATGCAGCCCGCCTTATTACACTAGTTGCTGCTATGATGCCTGAAATTGCGCCATATGTTGCAGCTGGACTTTTTGCTTCAGATATATATGATGACTATTTGGGCCCCTTGACGCATCCAATTGATGGATATCATGAGACGTGGATTGTCAATGTTGATGTATATATCGATACCGGAGAAGAGCGGTATTTGGAACGTCGAGAGTATGTGTATATGCTGGCGAGAAATTCGCCCACGGGAGCGTTCTGGTATCAGTGTTCTGCCTCTTATTCCCGTGTGTACGGTGACGGTTAGTATAGGCAGGAGGATAGTATAATGAACACTGTAAATTATGGTCACTATCCGATTGCCGGTGATCGGCTTTGGGATAGATTTCGGAAGAAGCACTGGAATGCAGTCGATCTGTTTTTGCAAAAGGGTCTGACTTGCGATGAATGTGGGAAGGAAATCATCCCGCAGTGGTGGGCGTTACGCTTAGCGACTGCATCTTCTATGCTTGGGAGCATGATTGCACAGATCATAAGCGCGTGGCTGATAAGAACGCTGGGCTGCAATATTTTGATCGCAATTATCATTGCAATTGCGGCTATGCTGCTTTTTGACCAGCTTTTCCCGGCTCTGATCGCTGCGGGGATTCCATGGGTTGAGAATAGCGATGCTAATGTACGAAGCAAGCTCGCCCATGAGCGATTCACAAAAATGTTTAATAAAACGGCGTTCATGCTTCTTAAATCGATTATGTTTATTGCAGCATGTAATTTGTGGTTATGGAATTGAGGAGTGGACATCACCCTGCTAAAGATGAAACTTTCGCCTTTAGCAGGGCCACCCAAACCGAAGACGAGAGGAGAAACGACACATGGATGCACCTTTTCGGGCCACCCATCAGACAAAGCGCATGCTGTACGAGATGATGCTCTGTGCAGAGCACCGCGGGGCATATGTCGGGTACGTCCGCGGGGAATTCTCGCGGACGCTGACGGGCTTTTTCCAGGAGGTTTCGAGTGCATTCCGGTTCCCTTACACCTTCTCCTGGAGCTGGGAGTCGCTGGACGCATGCTTCCGCGACCTGGAATGGCTGTCCTTTTCGCAGCTGCTGTGGGTCATAAGCCAGCCGGAAAAGCTGTTCGCGCAGGAGGAGGACCACATGGCCCATGTGAATGCCCTGCAGCGCTCTATCGCGGCCGCCGCGTCCTTCTGGCGGGAAAGGCAGGTCCCGTTTGACTGCGTACTGAATCTGTTTGAATGATGATACAGAAAGAGAGGAGATCACGATTATGAAAAAAAGCCTTTGGACCCGGATGATTTCTCTCCTGCTGGCGGTGGTGCTCTGCGTCGAGCTGCTGCCTGCGGTGGGGTCCGCGGTTTCTCCTTCCGAAGATTTGGAGCATACCGTCGAGGGGACGGTCGAGGAGCCAGCTGAAGTCGCGTTCGAAGAGGCCTCGCTGCGCAGTGAGCGCGTCAAGCACTTCCGTATGGGGGACGGAAGCTATGTCGCGGTGCAGTATGACGTGCCGGTCCATCATCAGGACGCGGACGGCCAGTGGCAGGACATCGACAACACGCTCGAACCGGTCGGGCAGACCTACGCGGTGGAGGACGGAAGCGTCGCCTTCGCGGCCAGTCTGAACGGAGACGCCGTCTTCACGGCGGGCGCGGACGAGCACCGGGTGCAGCTCTTCCTGGACGGTGATCCGGACGTCCTGCCCAGTCACGATGCAACACTGGCAGCTCCGGAGCCGACAGAGGCCGTCGCTCTTCCTGAGGTGACAGAAGAAACAGCGGAAGAACCGGCAGAAGAGACCGAAACGGCGGCGTCGGAAGAGGAACCTGCTGCTGAAATGATGGTTGAAACCGGGGCGGCGGCCGAGCCGGAGCCTGCCGGTCCGGCGCGCTCCTACCACGCGGCAGAGGCCGTTGTGCAGGAGCCTTTTTCTCTGCGTTCAGATGACCCGTTTGTCCCGGAAAAGCTCAGCTCTTCGCTGCTTTACCCGGACGTTTACGACGGCGTTGACCTTGCATACACGCTCTACGGCGAAACGATCAAAGAGACGATCCTGCTCAACAAGGCGCAGGCCAGCTATCTCTTTTCTTTCGTGCTGCAAACGGGCGATCTGACCGCAGAAATGCAGGAAGACGGCTCTGTCCTCCTGCTCGATGAGGCCGGATCGCCCGTTTACGCGATCCCTGCACCCTACATGCTCGACGCCGAGGGGACGTACTCCGACGCCGTGCGCTACAGCCTCGAGGAGCTGGACCGCGGCAGCTACCGCCTGCTCGTCGATGCGGACGCCGCGTGGATCGAGGAAGAGGCGCAGTTCCCGGTCGCCATCGACCCGACGATCGTCAAGATTTCGCAGTCCGGCTCCCTCTCGTGGGCCTATGTCTTCTCCGGTAGGCCGGACACCAACTTCCCCGAAAGCACGGTGCGGGTCGGCTATACCCAGCATAACGGCAGCGGCGAATATCAGGCCATCGCGGCGGTCGACAAGCTGCCTGAACTGCCCTCCGGCAGCATGGTCACGGCGGCTGCCATCCATGCATTACAGTCCGGCTTCAGCAACGTTTCTTCCGACGATTTCCAGTACCTGTACGCCCACCAGCTGACAATTGACAAGACGGGAAATCAGAAGTACAGCGACTGGATCAAGACCCTGACGTGGAATAAAATTTATGCAAACGGAACGAATCATTATAAAACCGCGACGGAGGATTTCATCCGCCTGACCAGTACGAACGGCTACCGCTCGCTGGATATCACCCGCGCGGCCCGCAGCTGGTACAGCGGCGGGAAATGCCATGCGATCCTGCTGCGCTCGGACTGCAGCGCGAGCAAGCGCATCGTCTCCTCGTTCCAGACGGGTGCGTCGTATCTCACGGTGACCTACCGCAACGACTTCGGTCTGGAGAGCTACTACACCTACCAGACACAGAGCGCGGGCCGTGCCGGTACCGGCTATATCTCCGACCACATGCAGCGCCTGACCTTCGTCGTGCCGCTGCTCTCGTCGGATAGCAGCGTGATGCCCTTCGGGCTGTCGCTCGTGTACAACTCCGGCCTCAGCCGGGAGTCCTTCGGTGTGCAGCAGAAGAAAAACCCCAACGAGCCGCCCGACTATACGCGCGACTACCGCAATATGCTGCTCGGCTCCGGCTGGAAGCTCTCCGCGCAGCAGTGCGTCCAGTCCGTCCGCATCGGCTCGGACGACGCGCAGACCCTCTACTGGGTCTACACGGATGCCGACGGCACGCAGCACTATTTCTCGAAGGAGGGAGGCGGCGGAGCCGAAACGGACGGCGTCTTCCGGGACGAGGACGGCCTCGGCCTGAAGATGACGTGCCAGGCGAACCCGGACAGCGACACCGGCCACACGAACTTCACCATAACGGACGACAACGGCAACGAGACCTTCTTCCGCGACGGCATCCTGACCTACACAAAGGACGCCTACGGCAACGGCATTTATTATTGTTATAACGACATCAACTTCGACACCCCGGACGGCAAAAGCTGGCGCCCGACAAACGAGGTCTTTAACCGCCTGACCCGCATCTGCCGCCAGAACAAGGACGCTTCGGTCGAATACCTCGCCACGCTGATCTACGACGCGGATGGCAGGCTCCTCCGCGTCGGCGACGAGGCCGGGAAGGAGACAAAGTTCCATTACGACAACACCGCGGGCGTCCGCCAGCTCGATTACCTCCTCTGCCCGGACGGCACAAAGCTGAACTACACCTACGATACGACCGGCCTGAACGGCGCGCACGACGGCGAGGCCAATTACGGCATCTGGTATACCTACCACACGGACGGCACCATTGACCAGTTCTATGAATTCACCCTCGACGGCGGAACGCATGTGCCCGGCGACACGGTCAAGTGCTGGAACGGCAAAAACCGCTCGAGCTACCGCGCGTTCGGCGCGGACCAGCTGGCGGAAACGGAGGACGACATCCGCCTTGAGGTCGTCTTCGACAACTGGGGCCGCACCGTCTCCACCTATACCACCAATACGGATATCACGCGCATCCTCGGCAGCTCCGCCGCTTCCTATACGGACACCGCAGAGCGCAGCAAGCAGAATAACCGCCTGACGAGCGTCGGTTCGACGGGCATGACGGCGGAAAACCTCCTGCGGGACGGCGGGCTGGAATCGGAGGACGGCTGGACGAACGCCTCGACCGGCAGCGGCTCCGCAGCGGCCCGCACGACGATCACGAACGACGAAAACCGCCGCCACGGCACGGGTGGCCTGAATCTCTACCTCCCGGACGGCGCAGGCAGCGGCGATGCAGCCGCCATCTCCCGCCCCGTAACGCTCACCGCCGGGGAGACCTACACCCTCTCGGGCTACTTCTCCGCCAGCTCCCACCTGCGCTGGACCAGCGGCGCGCGGCTGGAGGCCGTCGTGCAGGGCGGGGGCGCGGAGCAGACCGTCCTGCTGACGGATGCCCGCCCGTCCTCCGCCATCGAAAACGGCTGGCAGCGCGTGACCGCCACGTTCACGGCCCCGGCGGCGTCCTGCCGCCTCGCCTTCCGCATGAGCGGCTGCACGGGCACGGCCTACCTCGACGATCTCCAGCTGGAGCAGGCGGAGGCCGCCTCCACCTATAACCTCCTGCAGAACGCCTCGTTCGAATTCGGCGATGCGGGCTGGAACCTGCAGGGCGGCTCGGCGGCGGCTGCGGATACCAGATTCGGCGCGAAGGCCATGACCATGCAGGGCAGCTACAATGGTAACCTCCATGTCAGCCAGCCCGTCGCGCTGAACTGCTCCTCGGATACGACGTTCCTGCTCTCCGGCTGGGCGCAGGCGGACTACGCCGCCCCGAACGCCGCTTTGGAGTTTGGCAGCGGCACGCGCTACTTCGGCCTGATCGCGGAGATCTTCTATGTGGGCGTGGACGACCCCGAGCGGCAGAGCGTCCCGTTCAGCTGGGCCACCGCCGACTGGCAGTGCGCCGTGGGGACCATCGTGCCGAAGGAGAGCGGCAAAACGATCCGGCGGATCATTGTCTACTGCGCGTTCGACCACAATTCCGGCACGGCCCGGTTCGACAACCTCTCCCTGCGGCAGGAGCCGGTGCAGACCTACTCCTATAACGCCGACGGCAACGTCACCGCCGCCACGCAGACCGGCACGGGCACGGAAAAGGCCGGGTATACCGGCACAGACCTGACCTCTTACACGGCTGCAAACGGCGCAAAGTACACCTATACCTACAATGCCGCCCACGACGTCACCTCCGCTTCGGTCGCCGGGATCAAGAGCACCACGACCTATAACGAGGCGGGAAACGTCACCGGCTCCAAGCTGACCTCGACGGACAAAAACGAGCAGAAGTACCTCGAGAGCAGCGCCGTCGCGACGCCGGACCGCAACCACATGCAGAGCGTGACGGACGTCAACGGCAATACGACGTCTTACGACTATAACTCGCTGACGGAGCAGCTCCTTCAGACGAAGGACGCCCTGAAGCGCGAGACGAACTATACCTACGACGCCAACAGCCGCCGGACGGCCAAGGTCTACCGCCCCGGCGTCGCCGCCATCGACTACGGCTACGAAAACGGCCGCCTTGCCACCCTCAACCGCAAGACCTTCCGCGACAAAGCCGAGCAGCACCAGATCTACTCCTTCGGCTATAACCAGTGGGGCCAGGCGACGAGCACGAGCGTCGGGGACCGCGTCCTCTCGACGAACGACTACGCTCCGCGCGGCGGCAACCTGACGCAGACGACCTACGCCAACGGCGCGGCCGTGACCTACAGCTACGACCTCCTCGACCGGCTGGTTGAAAAGTCGTATCACGAGACCGGAAAGCCGGACTTCACCATCCGCTACACCTACAACGCCGAGAGCCAGCTGGCCCGCCTGCGCTACGAGGAGGACGGCGAGACGGTCGGCTCCTACGCCTTTGAGTACGACAGCCTCGGGCGGCTCATCCGCAGCACGGCCATGGATGAAAACGGCTCTGTCACGCAGCGAACGGAGCATCTTTACGATGCGTTCAACCGCCTCTCCGGCCAGAGCTGGACGCTCGGCGCGCAGACCTACTCGGAGCGCTACGCCTACAGCGACGGCGAAAAAGGCGACGGCAGCCTGACGTCCATGACGGCCGCAACGGGCGACAGCCTGAGCTTCGGCTACGACGCCCTCAAGCGCCTGAATCGCGTTACAGCGAAAAGCGGAAGCTCCGTGATTCTGAACACGGCTTACGCGTATCGCGACGTGAGCTGGAACCGCGGCAGCGCGCAGGTGGAGTTCCGCAACGTCCGCCTCGGCAGCGACAGCGGCATGCTCCTCGAAGGCAAAAAGTACGTTTACGACGACGTCGGAAACCTGAAGGAAATCCGGGAGAGCACCGGCGACTTCAACAAGCTCGTCGAGTACGCCTATGATAGCCAGAATCAGTTGACGTCGGAGGCATATTACAAGTCCGGAGAGGCAGAAGCCTATATCACCTATAATTACACCTACGACACAGCCGGAAACCTGCTGACCGTCTCCCAGAAAAAGGGAAATACCACGACGCTGCTCCAGACCTACACCTATAGCGACGCGCAGTGGCACGACCTCCTGACGGCTGTCAACGGGCAGGCCATTACCTACGACGCCTCCGGCAACCCGCTGTCCTACGGCGGCTGGAGCTTCGGCTGGCAGAACGGAAGACAGCTGAAAACGGCTTCCAAAACTTCTGACGGAAAAACAGAAACGTTAGAGTATTCCTATGACGCCGACGGCATCCGCACGAGCAAAACCTATACCGTCGAGACGTTCACGCAAGTGCCGGACTATACTGTCACCTTCCAAGCCGACGGCGCGACCGTCAAGACCATGACCGTCGAGGACGGCTACGTTCTCAAGGACAGCGACTACCCCGCCGTCCCGAGCAAAACCGGCTATACCGGCGAGTGGGTGAAGTATACGTCGGCCGTGCACAGCAATGTCACGGTGCAGGCAAAGTATACGGCCGTCGTGACGAAGTATACCGTTACCTTCAAGGCCGACAATACAGTCGTCAAGACCATGACCGTTGAAGACGGATACACGCTGAAAACCAGCGACTATCCGGCTATCCCTGCTAAAATTGGCTATAAAGGTTCCTGGGAGAAGTATACCGCAGCAATTCATAGTGACATCACGATCAATGCGGTCTATGAGCCTTCGACCGTTATAAAGCAGTACACGGTTGTGTTCCGCGCGGATGCCAAGGTGCTCAAAACCATGAAGGTTGAAGGTGGGTACACGCTGCAGGACAGCGACTACCCGGAAATTCCGGCAAAGGAGGGGTATACCGGGCACTGGGATAAATCAACGACAAGGATCATAAAGAATACGATCATAAATGTTATCTATTCCGACAATTCGTCCCATGTCGTTACCTTCATTTTCGATGGTGCACAAATCGGCACGCTGACCGTTACGGATGGGTACGTTTTGAAAAACAGCGACTATCCTTCTCCGTTTGCGCCCGTTGGATATATCGTGACTTGGGAGAAGTACACGTTGCCGATCCACAGTGATATTACTGTGACAGGAAAATTACAGAGTGATGTGACTATCCCGCCGCAGCCGACCGGTCCCGGTGAGATCATGTCCGGCGGCGAGGGCGAACCGGTCGAGGCGGATGTTCCTGCTAAAGATGAAACCGTCTCCCCGCAGGGGACCCATGTTACCGGCAAACAGACCGTTACCCATGAATATTTGACCCTGAACGGCAAAGTGGCCCGCGAAACGATCCGGACCAATAATACCTTGACAGCGGTCCTTGATTTCATCTATGATGAATCCGGAAAGCCGTTTGCGCTCAAGTATTCGACGAATGGAACGAGCTTCCAAACATATTATTACGTTCTGAATTTGCAGGGCGACGTGGTAA
>ERZ791865.1469-NODE-1469-length-22425-cov-7.188288_pt1 | contig 22425 bp, 19 predicted proteins | sample MGYA00509942_ERZ791865 | MGnify/ENA primary metagenome ERZ791865 (study PRJEB30046, sample SAMN00792098) | human gut metagenome | study: EMG produced TPA metagenomics assembly of the A metagenome-wide association study of gut microbiota in type 2...
GTTTGCATTTTCACGGGTGGGGTCGTGACCGGAAACAGCTGCTCCGCAGGGCAAGTTCATTGTTTACCGTTGCACCCTTTTGTGAAAAAGAAAAAAGCCCCAACAAACACAAAAACCCGCCTGGCAGCGGGTTTTTGTGTATAGAGGGGTGGGAAAGTATATAAAGTGGTGAATCTCAATATCATTGGCAGACTTTTATTCATTGCGCTGCCTTGCATGATGTATTATACCCGTTTTTCTTTTCTTGTCAAACAAGATTTTCGGATTTTGCTTTAAAATAATACTTTACTTTTTCGCAAAAACTTTATATAATTAACATAGAATTTCAGAAACGAAATTTTATTCCATTTCCGTGGGTTTGCACAACATAAAAACTTTACTTTCAGAAAATTTTATACAATCCAACATATTTTTGAAGGAGGCTCCTCTTATGGACGATCTTGACCGCAAAATTCTTACCCTTCTGGCCAAAAATGCACGGATGCCCGTCAAAGAAATTGCGGAGCAGGTGTCCCTTACCAGCCCGGCAGTCTCCAGCCGTATCCATAAGCTGGAAACGGACGGCATCATCAGCGGCTATACCATTACGCTGAACCGTCCGGCAGACCGGATGTATGTGGATGCGCTCATCAGCCTTTCAGTTGCCCCCTCCAAGCAGGATGCCTTTCTGGAGTTGCTGCAAAACAGCCGCGAGGTGCTGCAGTGCTACCACGTTACCGGTGCGTATACTTTTCTGGTCAAGGTCAGCTGCGGCAGCATGGCACAGCTGGAACACCTGATTCTGCAGTTCCAGAAGCTGGGCACCACCAGCACCCAGATCATCCTGTCCACCCCGGTGAACCACGGCGATCTGGACGCTTTGATGCTGTAAGCGGGTGCTGTTCATAAAACTGTTACTTTTTCCCTGCAATTTTGCGGTGCGGTGGTTCGTATCCAGAATAGCAGCCCAAAACCGGCACACACTACCTGTAACGTGCGCGCCCGGCTGCGCCTTCCACACACAGCACTATGAAAGGAAATGCAATACTATGAAAAAATTCATCGCCGCCCTGCTGGCAGGGCTGACCCTGTTTACTCTGGTGGGCTGCTCCGGCGGAAGCAAGGCCAACAGCTCCACCCCCAAGGACTACTCCCAGATCATCCACGACGCCCGCAGCGACGAGGACAACGAGTACGATATGATCTTTACCAAGGGCGAGGACGGCAAGTTTACCGCCATTGACGGTTACAGCGCCGAGTACGAGGCCGACCAGCTAAACGAGGAGATCCGGGACATCCTGATGCCCCTGCTGAACCTGGAGGATGACCAGTACACCGCCTTTGCCGCCAGCATTTCCAGCATGATGGTGCGCAGCTATGCCGTTGCCATCGTGAAGCCTGCCGAGGGCAAGACTGATGAAGTAAAGGCCGCGCTGGAAGCCTATGTTGCCAGCGAGCAGCAGTCCATGGAGCACTATCTGGAGGATCAGTACCTCGTGGCCAAGGCCGCTACCGTCACCGTAGCCCCCACCGGCGAGGTGGTTCTGGTTTGCGCCGAGGATCACGACACCATTCTGACGAACATTGAAAAGGCTCTGGCCGCGTAAAAAGCTTTTTGAAACCGCACTCTGTATAGGGTGCGGTTTCTTTTTGCGGCGGGTTATGCTATAATACCCCTTGGATCTGTACATCCGCAGGAGAAAAATTATGAGCAAAGCAACCATCGTCATCCCCAATATCAACGGCAAGGGCTGGCTGAAGGACTCCATCGAGTCCATCTACGCCCAGACCGAACAGGATTTTGACCTGATCGTGGTGGACAACGGTTCCACCGATGAAAGTCTGGAACAAGCCCGCAGCTACTGCACCCGCCCCAACTTTACCCTGATCGAAAACGGGCGCAACACCGGCTTTTCCTACGCAGTGAATCAGGGCATTGCCCGGGCGCAGAGCAAATATGTGGTGCTGTTCAACAACGACGCCTTTGCCGAGCCGCAGTGGCTGGCCGAGCTTTTGCGCACCGCCGATGCCGACCCCAAAATTTTTGCGGTGCAAAGTTTGATGATCCGGCACTTTGAGCGGGAACTGGCCGATGATGCCGGGGACTATGTAACATGGATGGGCTTTGCCTGCAAGACCGGCGATGGCCGCCGCGTCAGCCGCTACACCAAGCAAAAGCGTATCTTCTCGGCCTGCGGCGGTGCAGCGCTGTACCGCAAAAGCATTCTGGACGAGATCGGCGGCTTTGACGAGCACTTTTTTGCCTACTTTGAGGACGTAGACCTGAGCTGGCGCGCCAACAATGCCGGCTACAAAAACGTGCTCTGCCCCACTGCCAAGTGCTACCACATCTGCGGTGCCAGCACCGGCGCAGTGCGCTACAATGCCTTTAAAAGCCAGCAGAGCGGCCGCAACAGCATTTTGCTGCCGCTCAAAAACGAGCCGCTATTGATGCTGGTACTCAACTTTATCCCGCTGGCGCTGGGCTATCTGCTCAAGTGCTACAAGTTCCACAAGCAGGGCTTTGGCGAGGCTTGGGACAAAGGCATGCACGAAGCCTTTGCCCTGCTCAAAGCGGGCAAGTTGGGCAAGCGTCCCTTCCGCCTGAAAGACCTGCCCAACTACATCCTGATGGAACTGTGGATGATCTGGAACATGGTGCCCTACCTGTGGTATCGGCTGGTGGTGGTACGGTTTGATTTAAAATAAAACGTACAAAAAACACCCGACTGTGAAAGCAAACTCACAGTCGGGTGTTTTCATTTACATTTTACGCTGCGGTGCTGGCGGCATCCTCAGCGGCGGGGGCTTCTGCCACGGCGCTGTCAGCGCCCGTTTCTGCCTGCGCTTCCGGCTGGACAGCCGAGGCAGCAGCCGAATCTGCCGCAGCGGAATCTCCGGCAGTGGCCAGAATGGCGTCCTGCACATCGCTTTCTGCCATAGGCTCCGGCTGCGCGGCAGCGGAACTTGCGGCGCTTTCGGGCTTGGTCTCACTCTCGGTCAGGCCGGTCAGATACCAGCTGCCGCTCTGGCGCTCGAACAGGTAATCCATATACTTGGTGGGGGTGTCCGAGGAGGGATTGACGATGCTGTCATCTGCGCTGGCGGTGGGGATATAGCCCACGGTAACGTGCAGCTTGCCGCTGCGCTTGAACAGCTTGACCACAGTAGCGCGGTAGTAGCCCACCGTACCGGTAATGGGGATCTTGTAGCACTGAGTGGTCTCGTCAAACTCGACGGTCATATCCTCCATGTCAAAGCTGCGGTGGGTCAGCTTGAAGCCGGGGCCCAGCAGCTTTGCCAGATAGGCATCCACTTCCACCGAGGACAGCAGAAGCTGCTCGGTCTCGGGGTCGGTATTGTAGTTATCAAAGCCGCCCTGCGTCTCCTGAATACTGTACACACAGCCCCAAACGGCTGCTTCCCGCAGGGTCAGGTCGTCGATGTTCTCAATGCCGTCAAAGGGCATGGGGTCAAACAATACCAGGCCTTCCAGCTTGTCCTCGTATTCCTGCTTTTGTGCGGTATCGTCAAACAGGTTTGCCACAAGGCCCACACCGGCCCGCAGCACCGTAATAAACCCGATGAGCACCAGCACCGTGATCAGCAGACCCAGGGTCTGCCGCCAGCGGCGGCGCTTGATCCGGGCGTGTTCTTCCGGGGTGATCGTATTTTTCATTGGTCTGAATCTCCCAAAGTTTTTTGTCTGCCTAACAGTATACCACATCCGACCGCAGAGTGCAAAACCTGTACCGGTGGTTTTTTTGTGAAAGCAGGCTTTTTATTCCCAGTCCTTCCATATCTCGGGCTGGTAGCCCACAGTGGCCTTGCGTCCGTTGCGCACGATGGGGGTCTTGAACAGCTGCTGGTTTTCAAACAGCTTATCCTCTTTCTGCCAGTCCACCAGTGCGTCCAGCAGTGCAAGGGTCTGCTTGTCCTTTGCTGCCGGATTTACCAGCGCTTCCCAGCCGCCCAAGGCGCGCGCCACGTTATCAAATTCGCCCCGGCTCATGCCCTTTTCCTTCAGGTCGATCATCTGGAATTTAATGCCGCGCTCCTTGAAATAGCGCTGCGCCTTTTTGGTATCAAAGCACTTGCTCGTGCCAAAGATCTGGATATTCATCTTATCTCCTCCTGCCGGTTCCCGGCGGTCTTATTGTACCACACCGTAAACCGCTTGCATAGGCATAATTTGCGGCAAAACGGGCAATGCTTTCCGCAAAGGAGGTGTTTGCATGAACGCATTCGTAGACCCTGAACTGTGCATCGGCTGTACCCAGTGCGCCGGGCTGTGCCCCGCAGTGTTCCGCATGGAGGGAGTTCTGGCTGTGGCAGAGCCCGGCCCCATCCCGCCGGAGGAGGTGCCGCAGGCCGTCACCGCAGCCCAGAGCTGCCCGGTAAGCGCCATCCGCATCGAGGAGTAACCCCGGCACCGATAAGGCTGCTGCACAGCTTGTGTGGCAGCCTTTTTCGATGGAACGATTTGAAATGCCCTCCGCGCTGCTCTGGGCATAGGTAGCGGAAGAACATTATAAATGATGCGATTGTCACGGCTTACGAGCCGTGACAATCGCATTTTTACGAGAGACGGCATCACGAAAAGCAGCCGCTTCTCTTTTTTACGCAAAAAGTTCCCGCGCGGTACGGTTTTGTGCTATACTATAAGATGTGAGATTACGCAACGGAGGAACTGCATTATGCGTTTACTGGTCATTGACGGCAACAGCATTGCCAACCGCGCTTTTTATGGCATCAAGCTGCTGACCACCAAGGACGGACGTTATACCAACGCCATCTATGGTTTTTTAAACATTCTGCTCTCCCTGCTCAAGGAGTGCCAGCCGGACGAGGTGGCCGTGGCTTTTGACCTGAAAGCCCCCACCTTCCGGCATAAAATGTACGATGGCTACAAGGCCACCCGCCACGCCATGCCCGAGGAACTGGCGCAGCAGATGCCGGTGCTCAAGCAGCTGCTGGCAGACCTTGGCTACCGCACCGTTACCGCCGAAGGCTGGGAAGCGGACGATATTCTGGGTACACTGGCTGCTGCCTGCGCCGCCCGCAAGGACGACTGCTTCCTTGCCACCGGAGACCGGGACAGCCTGCAGCTGGTGAGCGAGAGCACCACCGTGCTGCTTGCTGCCACCGTGATGGGGCGCAGCAAAACCGTGGTGATGGACGAGGACGCCATTCAGGAAAAATACGGCCTTGCGCCTAAGCAGCTTATCGAGGTGAAGAGCCTGATGGGCGATACCTCGGATAACATCCCCGGCGTGAAGGGCATCGGCGAAAAGACCGCCCTTTCGCTGGTGCAGACTTTCGGCTCGCTGGAGGGCGTGTACGAAAACATTGACGACAAGCGCATCAAGCCCAAGCAGCGGGAGCACTTGCTCGAGGATAAGCCCATGGCTGAGCTGAGCCACACGCTGGGCACCATCCGCACCGACGCCCCCATCGACACCGCCGAGGGGTCCTACACCGTGGGCGATGGCAACAAGCCTGCCGCCGTGCGGCTTTTGCAGGAATTGGAGATTCACTCCCTGATCCCGCGGTTCGGACTGGACGGCGTAGCGCCGGAAGCCGCCGAAGAGCAGGCCATAGAGCTGCCGGAAGCAGAGCTCACTCCCCTGCCCCTGACCCCCGCCGGGCACTATCTGGTGGCCGCCCGCCCCGCCGTTACCGGCAAGCAGGGCACCCGCAACGTGGTATTGCAGCCGGAAAGCTGGTACGCCGTGCAGGATACCACCGTCTATCCGCTGGAGGATACCGACCTAGTGCGGCTGCTGGACAACGCCGATGTGACGCTGGATGTGTTCAACTCCGCGCCCCTGTACGCCAAGGCCATGGCTGTCGGCGGCTGGGGCAGCAGCATCGTCTGGGACGGCAAGCTGGCTGCCTATCTGCTGGACGCCTCTGCCTCCAAGTACCAGATCAGCGAGCTGATCCCCGCCTACAAGGCTGCTGCCGCCTTTACCTGCACCGATTACCCGGACGCCGGGCGGCTGGCCGACCTGTTTGCCCGGATGAAGGCCGAGATCACCGCATGCGGCGAGGATGCGCTGTATAATGAGATCGAGTTCCCGCTGGCACAGGTACTGGCTGATATGACCCGCACCGGCGTGCTGGTGGACAAGGACGGCATTGAGCAGTTCGGCATAAAGCTGCGGGAGGAACTGGAGCAGGTGCTGACCCGCATCCACATGGAGACCGGCAGCGCCACCTTCAACCCCAACAGCCCCAAGCAGCTGGGCGAGATGCTGTTCGACACCATGGGTCTGCCCCACGGCAAAAAGACCCAGCGTGGCTGGTCTACCGATGCCGAAACGCTGGAAAGTCTGCGCGAGTACCCGCTGGTGGAGGACGTTTTGCAGTACCGCGCCTACCAGAAGCTGAACTCCACCTATGTGGAGGGTCTGCTCAAGGTCATTGGCGAGGACGGGCGTATCCACTCCACCTTCAACCAGACCGAAGCCCGCACCGGGCGGCTCTCCTCCGATAATCCCAATCTGCAGAATATCCCCATCCGCACCGAGTTGGGCAGCCAGCTGCGCGCCTACTTTGTTGCAAAGCCAGGCTGTGTGCTGGTGGACGCGGATTACAGCCAGATCGAACTGCGCATTCTGGCGCACATCACCGGGGACGAGCACATGCAGCAGGCCTTTTTGAACGGTGAGGACATCCACCGCAGCACCGCCGCCAAGATCTACGGCATCCCGCAGAGCGAGGTGACGCCACGGCTGCGCTCCTCTGCCAAGGCCATCAACTTTGGCATCATGTACGGCAAGGGCGCATACAGTCTTTCCAAGGATATCGGCGTGACCGTGAAGGAAGCCGATGCCTTCCTCAAGAACTATCTGGCTGCCTTCCCCAACGTGAGCGGCTATATGGACAAGACCATCGCGGACGCCAAGGCAAACGGCTATGTGTCCACCCTGTTCGGCCGCCGCCGCACCCTGCCGGAGCTGGCCAGCACCAACTTCAACGTGCGCGCCAGCGGCGAGCGCATGGCCCGCAACACCCCCATTCAGGGCACCGCTGCGGACGTGATCAAGCTGGCCATGGTGCGGGTGTGGAAGCGCCTGCGGGACGAAAAAATGGCCAGCCGCCTGATTTTGACCGTCCACGATGAACTGATCGTGGAGGCCCCGGAGGCGGAGGCCGAGCAAGCCGCCCGCATCCTGCGGGAGGAAATGGAAGGCTGCGTGCAGTACGCGGTGCCCCTGAGCACCGATGTGCACGCAGGCAAAAACTGGCTGGAGGCACACTAAAATGATCATTCTCGGAATTGAGTCTACCTGTGACGAAACTGCCGCCGCACTGGTGGAGGACGGACGGCATCTGCTGAGCAACGTCATCTCCACCAGCGTCAAGGAGCAGGCGTTGTACGGCGGCGTTGTGCCGGAGATCGCCAGCCGCCGCCACTGCGAATTTATCAGTGCTACGGTCAAAAAAGCCCTGTTGGACGCCGGTAAGACCATAGAGGACGTGGACGCTGTGGCTGTCACCTTTGCGCCGGGGCTCATCGGTGCGGTGCTGGTGGGCGTAAACTTTGCCAAGGGTCTGGCCTACTCGGCAGGCAAGCCGCTGGTGCCGGTGCACCATCTGCGGGGACATATCGCCGCGCTCTACCTGACCCACCCGGAGCTCAAGCCGCCCTTTTTGTGTCTGGTGGCGTCCGGCGGGCACAGCCACATCGTAGAGGTGCAGGACTACACCCACTACCACATTCTGGGTCATACCGTAGACGATGCTGCGGGCGAAGCCTTTGACAAGGTGGCCCGCACACTGGGTCTGCCCTACCCCGGCGGCCCCAGCGTAGCCGCTGCCGCAAAGACCGGCGACCCCAAAGCCTACCGCCTGCCGGTGCCCCATGTGGAGGGCAAATACAACGTGAGCTTTTCCGGCTTAAAGACCGCCGTGCTCAACGAGGTGAACAAGGCGCAGATGAAGGGCGAGGAAGTGAACGTACCCGACCTTGCTGCCAGCTTTCAGGAGCGCATTGCGGGCATTCTGGCCGAAAAGCTGCTGCTTGCCGCTGCCGATACCGGGGCAAAGCAGGTGTGCCTTGCCGGCGGCGTAGCCGCCAACGGCCGTCTGCGCCAACTGGTAAATGACGGCGCCCAGAAGCTGGGCGCAAAGGTCTACCTGCCGGAGCTGAAGTTCTGCGGCGACAACGGTGCCATGATCGCCGCACAGGGCTACTACCAGTACATTGCCGGGCATACCGCCGGGCTGGAGCTGAACGGCCTGCCCACCCTGCCCATTGACTATGAATAAACACAACATCGGAGGTGTTCCCATGACTAAGCGTAATCCTATCCTGCAAAGCCTGTTCGACCGCAAGTCGGTGCGGGTGTATGAAGAAAAGCCCATCCCTGCTGAGATGAAGCAGGCCATTTTGGAAGCTGCCGCACAGGCGCCCTCTGCGGGCTGTCAGCAGCTGTATACCATTTTAGACATCACCGACCCGGCACTGAAAGAAGCGCTGGCCGAAAGCTGCGACCACCAGCCTTTTATTGCCAAAGCACCGCTGGTACTGGTGTTCTGCGCCGACTGCAAAAAGTGGTACGACGCCTACTTAGAAGCGGGCTGCACGCCCCGCACCCCGGGCGTGGGCGATTTGATGCTGGCAGTCACCGATGCCGCCATTGCCGCCCAGAACGCCGTAGTCGCCGCCGAAAGCTTTGGCATCGGCTCGTGCTACATCGGGGACATCATGGAAAACTGTGACACCCAGCGCAGCCTGCTGCACCTGCCGGACTATGTGTTCCCGGCGGTGATGCTGGTGTTCGGCTGGCCCACCCAGCAGCAGAAGGACCGCGTAAAGCCCCAGCGCTGCGCCATGGAGCATATCGTGCACGAAAACGGCTACCGCACCATGGACGGCGCGGAGCTGCGGGACACCTTTGGCTACAAGGCAGGCAACGCGCCCTTTGACCAGTGGTGCACCGCCTTTTGCAACCGCAAGTATAACTCCGATTTCTCCAAGGAGATGACCCGCTCGGTGGAGGAATATCTGAACCAGTTCCGGTAATCTAAAACGCTTCCGAACCACATATTATAGCAATTAAAATGAGGCAGCTGCACGGCATTTTGTGCAGCTGCCTCTTCTCGTTTATCTCTGTTTTTCCGCAAACAGTGTGCCCAGCTCCGGCAGGATATCATGAGGCAGCATTCCGTACTCACCGCGCTTTGCGGCGGCGCGGTCGGCGGCGGCACCGTGCAGGTATACCGCGCAGGCGGCGGCTTCGTAAGCGGGCAGACCGCAGGCCAGCAGCGCCGCAAGCATCCCCGCCAGTACATCCCCGCTGCCGCCCCGGGCAAGCCCCGGGTTGCCGGTGGCGTTCACGCACGCACGCCCATCCGGGCTTGCCACCACGGTGCGTGCGCCCTTCAGCACCACCACGGCGTTCCACGCCTTGGCATAGCGCAGGGCGATGCCCGCCCGGTCGGCGGCAAGCTCTGCCGCCGAAAGGCCGGTCAGGCGCGCCATCTCGCCGGGGTGCGGGGTAACTACCAGTTCCCCCGCCGGGTGGGGGAAGGGCTTGCCCTCTGCCAGCAGCTGTGCGGCGGCGTTCAGACCGTCTGCGTCCAACACCGCAGCACCCGCAAAACCGGGCAGAAGCTGCTGCACCAGCGTGCGGGTCTCGGCGGCCCGGGCGGCGCTTTGCGCTGTGCCGCCAAGGCCGGGGCCCAGCAGCAGCACGGTGGCCTTCTGCCGCCGGAGCAGCGGCACATTCTCCGGTGCAATGCCGCCCTGTGCGCCCTCCTTACAGGGGCACAGGCAGCACTCCGGCAGGCGGGTGACGGCGGCGCTGACCACCGGCTCTACACTTGCAAGGGTAACGATGCCCGCCCCGGTGCGCAGTGCACCCTCGGCTGCCAGCAGCGCAGCGCCCCGGTAAAAGGCGCTGCCCGCCACCGCCAGCACGCTGCCAAAGCTGCCCTTGTGGCTTTCCCGGGCACGGGGCGGAATGCTTTGCCAGACAAATTCTTCGGTAATTTCCACAGCCATGGGCACACCTCCAGAGAACGATTTCAAATGCCCTCCGCGTTGCTGTGGGCATTTTTTCGTGGAAAAGATATTTTAATTTCGGTCTAGCGGAACGCCTGCAGGCGTTCCGCTAGACCATTTTCACGGGGTTCAGCCTTTACTCCTGTCCCTGCACAAGGGCGCGAATCTGTTTTTCCACGTTCTGCACTTCTTCGTGGAACATCCGGGCAGACACGCGCAGCGCGCCGTGACCAAGGATGATGACCTGCTCCATACCGTCCGAGGTCGCCACACGGACACGGCGGCTCTTGCCGATCTCATGGGTGACCCGTTCAATGAACATATCGGCGGTCTCGGCCTCCTTGGTGTAGACCACATGGATATTGTGGTACTGCTCGATGGCGCCGGGGCTGCCGGGCACGCGGTAGGCATCAAATACCAAGATGAGCACGCATTTCTGGTAGCCCTGATAGTTGCACAGAATGTCCATCAGCCGATGGCGGGCGGCGTCCAAGCTTTCCTTTGCCAGCGCGTTCAGCTCGTCCCACGCAAAGATGATGTTGTAGCCGTCCACCAGCAGATACTCCGGAGCAATTTCCCACTGTTCTGCGGCAAAATCCGGGCGTTCGGTCTTTTGCACCGGGCGGAACGCCGCCAGCGGGTCCCGCTTGATGGGGCCGTAGGTGCGCTCAAAAATTTTGAGCAGCTCGGCGTCCTCCTCCAGCGTGGCGCGGTAGGCCATGGCGCGGCGCTGGGGCACAGCCTGCGTCTCCGGGCGGGCGGGCTTTGCCTTGCCCCAGCCGCTTTCCACGTGCATATGGCTGCGCACCTCGCTCCACGGCACCACAAAGCCAGCACCATGGGCGCAAAACACAGAATCCGCGGGGTTTTCCAGATCATGCTCCGGCTGGTAGCCGCTTTCTGCAATGACCTGCTGCGCATTGTGGCAGGGACGGTAGCCGTCCAGCGTCAGGCTCAGACGTCCCCTGCCCCGGGTGTAGCTGACCACCTCCATAGGGTAGCTGCGCATGGTGGATACCGGCGCAAAGCCGGTCAGGGTGGCGGTCTCCGCGCCGCTTTCCGGCGGGTCAAAGCTGCCCTCCATGCGCTGGATATCGCTCATGGCGCGGCCGATATTCTCCACCGGCACCTCCAGCCGGAAAGCATACCACGGCTCTAACAGCTGGCTTTTTGCCAGCATCAGCCCCTGCCGCACGGCGCGGTAGGTGGCCTGCCGGAAATCTCCGCCCTCGGTGTGCTTGAGGTGTGCCTTGCCGGTGAGCAGGGTAATTTTTACATCGGTCAGCGGTGCGCCGGTCAAAACGCCAAGGTGCTGTTTTTCTTCCAGATGGGTCAGCACCAGACGCTGCCAGTTTTTGTCCAGCACCTCTTCCCGGCAGTCGGTGGCAAACTGCATCCCGCTGCCCCGGGGCAGCGGTTCCAGCAGCAGATGCACCTCGGCATAGTGGCGCAGCGGCTCGTAATGTCCCACACCTTCCATCGGCTCGGTGATAGTCTCCTTATACAAAATGCCGCCCGGACCAAAGGATACTTCCAGCCCGAACCGCTCGGCCAGCAGGCTGCGCAGCACTTCCAGCTGCACCTCGCCCATCAGCTGCACATGAATTTCGCCCAAGCTTTCGTTCCACACCACATGGAGCTGGGGTTCTTCCTCCTCCAGCCGGTGCAGCTTGCCCAGCGCGGCGTGCACATCTGCGCCCTCCGGCAGCAGCACCTGATAGCTGAGCACCGGTTCCAGCACCGGCACATCGCTGTCCCGCTCTGCCCCAAGCCCGGTGCCGGGCTTTGCATGGGTCAGGCCGGTCACGGCGCATACCTGTCCCGGGCCGATGGCCTCGGTCAGGGTATATTTTGCGCCGGAGTACAGCCGCAGCTGGTTTGCTTTTTCTGCCCACGGCTCGCCGTCTGCTTCGCCGGAGAGCAGAGCCTTTACCTTCAGCTCCCCGCCGGTGACCCGCAGCCATGTCAGGCGGGTGCCCTGCTCATCCTGTGATACCTTGAACACCCTTGCACCAAAGGCGTGCAGCGCCGGGGCGGGGCGGGTGTAGCGGTCAAGCCCCTCCAGAAGTGCATCCACCCCATCCAGCCGCAGCGCCGCCCCGAACCAGCACGGAAAAACGTGCCGCCGGGCAACTGCGGGGATAATGTCTGCATCGGTCAAGGTTCCCGCGTCCAGCATTTTTTCCATCAGCTGCTCATCGCACAGCGCCAGTGCTTCGTTGCGGGCGGCAGACTCTGTGCCAAAATCCACAAAACCCTCGCCAAGGCGGTGGTTCAGCTGGCTGAGTAACTGTTCCCGGGTCATGCCGGGCAGGTCCATCTTGTTCACGAACACAAAGGTGGGCACATGGTAGCGCCGCAGCAGCCGCCACAGCGTTTCGGTATGGCTTTGCACACCGTCCGTTCCGCTGACCACCAGCACGGCGTAGTCCAGCACCTGCAAGGTGCGCTCGGTCTCGGTGGAAAAATCCACATGGCCGGGGGTGTCCAGCAGGGTGATATCCGTATTACCCGCCGTAAGCAGCGCCTGTTTGGAAAAGATGGTGATGCCGCGCGCTTTTTCCAAGCTGTCGGTATCCAGAAAGGCGTCCCCGTGATCTACCCGCCCCAGCTTGCGGATGGCTCCGGTGCGGTAGAGCATGGCCTCGGAGAGGGTGGTCTTGCCGGAGTCTACATGGGCCAGAATGCCCAGTACGATCTGTTTTTGCGTTGTTTCCATGCACTGCTCCTATAAAAAAGTTTCTTATTTATTGTAACACGCTTTGCCGGGAAAAGAAAGTTTTCGGGCGCAAATCCCGCAGGCAAAAAACAGCACCGGGCAGAAAATGGTCTGCCCGGTGCGATTTTCTTAAAAAAGATCCAGCATATTGTCCAGATAGATTGCCTCCCGCACTTGCAGCTGGTATTCCGGCTTTGTCATGTAGTAAAGCAGAAATTCCAGCACCAGTGCACTGCCAAGCCCCCTGCCCTCTATCTTAAACTGGGAAAAGCCTGCGGGCAGATACCGCTGCCGGATATCCTCCACCCCGATAAACCCGGGGCTGCGCATCGCCTTGGAAAAGCGGTAGCCCTCGGCGGCATCCGGGGCGGTGCAGCGGTGGTCCGGGCAGTCCTCGCCCAGATTCTGACGGCTGACCGTTTCGTAGCAGCGCTTGCGCTCTGTGCAGCCGAACCAGCAGCACTCATTGCATAAAAACTCCACCTTGGCTTTTTGCTCCGGCGGCAGAGTGCGCAGCTGTTTCAGCGCCGGGTTCAGCCGGAAATCCGGCACCACATACCGGAACTGCGGCTTTGCCAGTTCCTGCTGCAACTGCGCGAAATCGGTGAGCACTTTTGTGGTGGAGGACACCAGATACAACTCCGGCCAGCGCTGTTGCAGATAGTCCGCCAGCAGGTCGGAGTGGACAATCACGCCGTTTGGCACACTGCCAGCTTTGGCAAACTGCTCACACAGGGCGTTGCACTGCGGGTCGGCAAGGTGCTCAGACCGCAGCAGGGAGTTACTGAAGGTCAGCCGCCCGGAAATGCCGTATTCCCGCAATAGCGCCAGCACCTCGCGCGCAGCTGCCCCGCCGCTGGAAATGCGTCCCCCGCCCCAGATGCAGCCCGCCGGGGCGCCGTAGATAGAGCCGATGGCGCACCAGTCGTAAAAATATTCCCGGTGCTCCCGGTACAGCGGCAAAAAACGACGGTACAGCTCGTAAAACTCGAACAGGCCGGGCAGATGATAACAGGCAGCTGCGGGCTTTTCCATAGGGGTTCCTTTCCTGCAAAAAGGGAGCTGCTGCGTAAAAATGCCGTGCAGCGGCTCCCCTGTTTTTATCGTATTTGCTTCTGTTACACGGTAGCGCCGACCTGAGGGGCACCGCCTGCGAGCTGCTCCGCCGTAAGCGGCTGGGCTTCTGCGGGGGCGTTCAGGCGCTCCTTTGCCACCGCCAGCATCAGCTTGATGCGGTTTTCCTGATTGACCCGGGTAGCACTGGGGTCGTAGTCGATGGGGGTGATGTTGGCGCTGGGGTACAGCGCACGAATCTTGTTCACCATGCCCTTGCCCACGATATGGTTGGGCAGGCAGCCAAAGGGCTGCGCACACACGATGTTACCGTAGCCGCCCTGCACCAGCTCGATCATCTCGGCGGTCAGCAGCCAGCCCTCGCCCATTTTTGCGCCCAGCGAGATCACGCCCTTGGGCTTCTCCACCAGCTCCTTGAAGGGGCCCGGCGCATAGAACCCGGCGTCCGTCTCTGCCTTGAGCATGACACGCTCCACGCTGTCCAGCCAGTTGAGGAACTGGTCGGTGCCCACCTTTACAGCCAGCTTGCCGCCGTACAGCACATGATCCTCGCCCATGTTGAAAGCGCAGTACTGCACAAAGCCCATCAGACCGGGAAAGTTCACCTCGCAGTCCTGACTTTCCAAAAACTTTTGCAGGTCGTTGTTGCCCAACGGGCTGTACTTGACGTAGATCTCGCCCACAACACCCACCTTGACCTTGGGCACCCGGGTGACCGGGATGGTGGCAAATTCCTTTGCGATGAGCGGGAAGGTGTGCTTCATTTCCCGGGAAGTAAAGCCCTTGCCTGCCAGCAGTGCACGTCCAAGACGGGCGATCCAGCGATCCACCATGCGGTCAGCCGCACCCTTTTCGTTCTCGTAGGGAGCTACCTGATTGCGCAGCGCACACAGCATATCACCGTAGAAGATGCAGGCGATGCACTTGCGTGCCAGCGGGAGGGTCATCTGGAAGCCGCTGTCCTTTTCCAGACCGGAAAAGTTCAGGCTTGCCACCGGGATCTGCGGATATCCAGCCTTGACCAGCGCCTTGCGCAGCAGATGGATGTAGTTGGAGGCACGGCAGCCGCCGCCGGTCTGGGTGATCAGCAGGGCGGTGTGCTCCAGATCATACTTGCCGCTGTTCAGCGCATCCAGAAACTGGCCGATGACCAGCAGCGCCGGGTAGCAGGTATCGTTGTGGACATACTTCAGCCCCAGCTGCGCCACAGCGCTGCCGCAGTTGCCCAGCAGCTCACACTTATAGCCCTCGCAGCGCAGTGCGTACTCCATAAGCCGGAACTGGGTAACGGCCATGTTGGGAATAAGGATGGTGTGGGTCTTTTTCATCTCCGGGGTAAATTTGGGATAATGATATTCCATAGGTTCCTCCTATGTTGCTCTAAACAAGATAGTCCCCGCAAAGACTTTCCCCGGCGGGGGAAGTCTTTCAGCCTATCTCAAGGTTTCTTTTATTCTGCCTTTTCTGCGGCGGCCTCGTCCCGCTCGTCCAGAGCGGCAAACAGGCTGCGCAGGCGGATGTTCACGGCACCAAGGTTCGTGATCTCGTCGATCTTCAGCTGGGTATACAGCTTATTGCCCCGCTGCAAAATCTCGCGGGTCTCGTCGGTGGTAATGGCATCCACGCCGCAGCCGAAGGACACCAGCTGCACCAGATCCATATCCTTCTGGGTGGTGCAGTACTTGGCGGCGGCATACAGGCGGCTGTGGTAGGTCCACTGGTTCAGCACGCTGGTGGGGAACTTCTGCACCCGGTTGGAGATGCTGTCCTCGGTGACCACCGCAGCCCCATGGCGGGTGATCAGGTGGTCGATGCCGTGGTTGACCTCCGGGTCCACATGGTAGGGACGGCCTGCCAGCACGATGATGCGCTTGCCCTGACGGCGCGCCTCGTCGATGATCTCGCTGCCCTTTACCCGGATCTTTGCCATGTGCGCTTCGTACTCCGCGTAAGCGGCATCGGCTGCGGCCTGCACCTCCCGCTCGGAGATGCCGCCAAAGTACTTGGGCAGCACCTCTTTTGCCATCTTGTGCACAAAGTCCTTGGGGCGGTGGATGCCCACATAATCATAGATGAACTTTTTGCCTTCCAGCTCCGGGCAGTTGCCTGCCAGAACCTCCGGGTAGTAGGCCACCACCGGGCAGTTATAATGGTTGTCGCCCAAGCCCTCGTCCACATTGTAGGTCAGGCAGGGGTAGAAGATGGCGTCCAGCTGCATCTGGCTCAGCGCCTTGATGTGACCGTGGCTCAGCTTTGCCGGGAAGCAGGCGGTATCGCTGGGGATGGTGGCCTGTCCGGCCAGATACAGCCCGCGGGTGGACACCGGGCTGGTGTGCACCGCAAAGCCAAGGCTCGTCCAGAAAGCGTACCAGAAGGGCAACAGCTCGTAGAAGCCCAGACACAGCGGGATGCCGATGGAACCGCGCTTGCCGGGCACAGGCTTGTAGCTTGCCAGCAGCTGCTGCTTGTAGGCGTACAGGTTCAGACTGTTATCCTCGCTTTTGCCGGTAACGGGCTTATCGCAGCGGTTGCCGGAGATGAACTTGCGGCCATCGGCAAAGGTGTTGACGGTCAGCTGGCAATGGTTGCCGCAGCCGCCGCACTTGACGCTGACCACCTGCTGTGCAAACTTTTCCAGCTCCTGCTCGTCCATCATGGCAGAGGTGGTCTGGTTATTTTTATGGCTCTGGCGCAGGCCGTACAAGGCAGCGCCGTAAGCACCCATCAGACCGGCAATGTCCGGCCGGATGACCTCCACGCCCATCTCCTTTTCAAAGGCGCGAAGCACAGCTTCATTATAGAAGGTACCGCCCTGTACCACGATCTTGCGGCCCAGCTCTTCCGGGCTGGAGGCGCGGATCACCTTGTACAGCGCGTTCTTGACCACGCTGATGGACAGACCTGCCGAGATATTCTCGATGCTGGCGCCGTCCTTCTGTGCCTGCTTGACCGAGCTGTTCATGAACACGGTGCAGCGGCTGCCCAAGTCCACCGGGCGGTCTGCGAACAGACCCAGTGCGGCAAACTCCTTGACGTCGTAGCCCAGTGCCTGTGCAAAGGTCTGCAAAAAGCTGCCGCAGCCGGAGGAACAGGCTTCGTTCAGGAAGATGTTGCTGATTGCGCCGTCCTCGATCTTGAAGCACTTCATGTCCTGCCCGCCGATATCAATGATGAAATCCACGTCCGGCATAAAGTATTTGGCAGCGGTGAAATGTGCCACCGTTTCCACCAGACCGTAATCGCAGCGGAAAGCGTTTTTCACTAATTCCTCACCGTAGCCGGTGGTGGTGACGCTTGCCACCTGCAGCCCCGGGTGCTCTTTGTAAATCTTGAGCAGCTGCTCCCGGATGAGGGGCAGCGGGTTGCCAAGGTTGGGCTGATAGTTGGTGTACAAGATCTGGCTCTTTTCGTCCACCACCACCAGCTTGACGGTGGTAGAGCCGGAGTCGATGCCGATATGCACCGGCCCGCAGTGGGCACTAAAAGCCACGCGGGGCACACTATGGGACATGTGCCGCGCGTGGAAAGCCTCGTACTCCTCCTTGCTGGCGAACAGCGGCGGCTCGCTGGCATAGGTTGCGGTGGCGGCGTACTTATCCAGCGCAGCGGCTACCTCGGTGAGCACAAATTCCTTGTCGGCATACAGGGCAGCGCCCAGCGCCACATACAGCAGGCTGTTCTCCGGGCAGATGCCGGTCACGTTCAGCGCCTCGTCAAAGCTTTTGCGCAGCACGGTGCTGAAGGTGAGCGGCCCGCCCAGATAAAGGATATTGCCCTTGATGGGGCGGCCCTGTGCCAGACCGGCGATGGTCTGGTTGACCACAGCCTTATAGATGCTGGCGGCGATATCCTCGGTGCGGGCACCCTGATTGATCAAAGGCTGCACATCACTTTTGGCAAACACGCCGCAGCGGGAGGCGATGGTATAGGTGCGCTGCGCCTGCTCTGCAGCCTTGTTCATTTCATCGGCGCTCATCTTCAGCAGGGTAGCCATCTGGTCGATGAAGGCACCGGTGCCGCCGGCACAGCTGCCGTTCATGCGCACCTCGGTGCCGTTGGTCAGAAACAGGATCTTGGCGTCCTCGCCGCCCAGCTCAATGACGCAGTCCGTCTTTGGCATAAAGCGCTTGACCGCCACGCGGGTGGAGAACACCTCCTGCACAAAGGGCACGCCACAGCTGTCCGCTAAGCCCATACCGGCAGAGCCGGAGATGCTGAGCAGTGCCTTGCTGCCATGCAGCTGCTCGGCATCAATGCGCCGCAGCAGCTCCTGCGCCTTTTCCAGAATATGACTATAATGTCGTTCGTATGTAGAATACAGCAGTTCATCATGCTCGCCCAGCACCACGCACTTGATGGTGGTACTGCCGATGTCAAGACCTACTCTCACCTTGTTTTCCCTCCTAAGGACAAATAACCGGAGCATAACGCCCCGGCTGCCATGGCAAACAGCCGTTTGCGGCAAAGATGTGCAACGGCAGCTTTCTCTTTTCAGCAGCCCGCATTGCGCAGCTACGCTGTTTTTAAGCAGCATTCGCTATAAAAAATGCAGCAAATGCGTTTTTGCATACACTATTATTATAATCCAATCGCGGGCGGCATTCAATCCATGTTGTCTATTTTACACGAAAAAAATAGTATTTTTTGCTCAAAAGGCTGAACTTTTTGTGAACAAGTGTCTTTTTTCCCCGCAAAAAAGCCGCCGCACAGAGTTTGTGCAGCGGCTTTGTACCGGCGGGACATTTTGCATGGTTTCCACGTGCGCTTTGGCTATTTCGAGCGGGAATCCCCCTCTACGCCCCACGCGTAAAAGTGCCTTTGGATCGTTCTGTTTTCCTTACCGGTTCACGAAGTTCAGCACCAGAACCAGCAGCAGCATGTGCACGGGGTAAAAGGCGTAGCAGGCATACTGGAACGGCTTGCTGTGGTAGCCCTGCCGCCCGCGGTACAGCCAGATGGGCACCAGTGCCAGCAGCGCCAGCCCCTGCTGGCAAAGCTCAAAGTCCATGCCGAAGAGCTGGATTGGATACATAAGCCCGCCCAGCAGCTCCACGTTGACCCAGTACAGCGCAGCCAGCTGCCCCAGCAGGCACCACCACTTGCGCCCGTGCCCGTGAAAAAAGTAGAAGATGAACACAGTCAGCACACCGGCACCGTAGTAGTCCACCATGCCCAGCGTGCCCAGCACCGCGCCCGCCACCACCACAAGGGCGGATACCAGCAGATACGCCCATGTTTTCTGCTTTTTGTGCACCGTTTCCATCAGATGGATGCCCAGAATGCCCAGCAGCAGCGTCCAGATGACGTTCTGGTGCACCGGGTAGAACCATGTACCGCCGTACATCAAATCGAAGGGCACTTCCGAAAGCAGGGCAAACAGCAGCAGCCGCAGAGTGTATTTTTTCAGGTCATGGGTGTGGAAATAGCCCTCCACCGCCATAAAGGCAAAGATGGGAAACGCCACCCGTCCCGCACAGGTCAGCCATTCCTGTGCCGGCAGCAACGTCGCCCACAGGTGGTCCATCAGCATCAGTGCCATAGCAAGGATATGAAGCGCCGCTGCGCTCAGTTCAAAGCGGGTCACAGCAGTGGAATCGATTGGTTTGGTTGACATACTCACACCTCGTCTTTGTCGAAATTCAGTTCCTTTATCTGGAATACGAACGAGCCCCGCAAAGAATTGCAGCCCCGGCAGTTCTTTCCCCGCCGGGGCTGCAGTAATGCTTTATTTTTTCTGCTGCGAATACCCCAGACACAAAAAGGCGGACCCAAGGCAGAGCCATACCACCACCGTAGAGTGATTCTCGCCGGTAACAAGATTCAGCGCCGCAACAAGAAAAAACAACCGTCCACTGAGATAAAACAGATTGCATTTTTTCATAGTACGTCCCTCCGGTTTTGGTTTTTTCACCGGCTATTTTGGATACGGCAAGCGCAGGGGCAGCTGTCATTTTACTCCGCGTGCAAAGGGGCGCAGAGCGCCCACCCGGCACGCAGAAAGCATGTGCCCGCAGCAGTCTGCGGGGCAAATTCATGAAGGGTGGCTTGCCTGCCTGCCCATGGAGACGTAAGCGCAAAAGCAGGAATGTGGGAAGGAGCAAGGGACGGTTTCGGCGAAAAAGCGTCTGGCGGTGGCGGAAAAGCCGAACGCAAGATTTTTTCATAATAGCTGGCTCGTAAGGTGAGCCGTACCAAAACTTCCTTGCGGAAATGTGCAGCGTTATAGTTCATCTGCACCTGAACCGGCAGCTGTGCACCCGGCGCTTGCCGCACCCAAAATAGCCGGTGGAGCGTTTATTTAGTTTTTGGCGTTTTCCAGATAGATCTCAAAGGCTTCGGCAAAGCTGGCATTTACATCAAAGGGGACAGTGTAGTCCACCTTGGAGGTCACAAGGCAGAGGTCCAGCCGGTTGGAGGTTTCGTCTGCCTGCCGGTTCAGCTTGCTCAGCGCGGCATGGATGACCTTGCGGTCGTAGTTGATGGTGGTCACCCGCTTCACATCGCAGCAGTAGGAGATCTGGTTGCCCTCGGCGTTGAAGCGGTAGCCGGTGCCCCCGCCGGAGAGCAGCTGCTCGGAGCTGCGCAGGTCGTTCATCCGCTTGAAGGTGCGGGCGATGCTCTGGCGCGCGGCATTCAGGCTGACCTCGCTGTCCATATCCATGTCCAGTGCATCCTTTGCCTTGCGGATGGCGGCAAACAGGCGGCTTTTTTCCTCCAGCAGATAGAGCATGAACCGGGCAATGTCGGTGATCTGCTCCGCATATTCGGTCTGTGCTACGTCCATAACGGTCTCGTCCTCAGCCTCGGGCATCACCTTATGGCGCAGATAGGTGTTGGCCACCTTGGTCACGTTGGCATCGCAATCCAGAATGCCCTGTGCCTCGTCCAGCAGGGACTGGAGCTTGTTCTGGTAGCGGAATGCTTCCTTCAGGTTCATAGTCGTTCCCTCCGTCTTTTTTCTGCCTTCAGCTTACCACAGACTGCCCGCCCGCGCAAGCTTTCCGGTAAAACAGGCAAAACGCCCGCCCCAGCATGACCGGGGCGGGCGCTTTGCGTTTGCTATGACACTTATGGGATTAAGAGAATATCAGTGGTCAGCCGGCCACGCGCTCGGTGCGGCCGGCCTCCAGCATATAGCGCAGGAAGCCGGTCACGTCGGCAGGGTCGGTCACGGTGAGGTCAAAGCCCTTCTTGGGGGCAGTGTCCATCATCTGCAGCATGGAGCATGCGGTAGCGTCCTTTTTCAGGTCGCAGGTCTTGCCGTTGTCCAGATGCAGCAGCACGCTGCCGTGGCTGGCAGAAAGCTGGCGCATGAAACGTTCCTTATCAAAATACTCGATCCGAAGCATAGGAATACCTCCTTGATAAACTGGTTTATGTTACACTTGCCGTCCAGTCCTTTTTGGACAGGCGGCGGGAGAATAGCGGTTTTGCCCGGCAGTGGAAACGCTTGCACAGCTTGCGTCCCGGCTGCCTTGGTGCTATACTGAGCTTGGAAGCTCTGATAGGATAATACCACAAAGCAATCGCAAATAATAGAACAGAACCGCATAGTATATGCAACAAAACCGGCATTGACAAAAAACATTCAAAGTATTGCGGAAAGGAATTGGTGAATATGGCATATCAGACAAGCTGTGCCTCTTATACCAGCGGCCGGGTAGGGCTGACCAGCGCCACCGCCGTGGTGGCCGATGCCGCCGGGCGGGAGCAGACCCAGCACGGCAGCCCGCTGTTCCCCATCGCCTGCTATGCCGAGGATCTTTCCTGTTTTTCGGTGGCGTGGCACTGGCACGAGGAATTTGAGTTTATTCTGGCGGCACTGGGGCCCATTCATGTGGACGTGAACAAGACCCGGCTGACCTTGCAGACCGGGCAGGGCGTGTTCATCAACTCCGGTGCGCTGCACGCGGTAGAGCCTGCCGAGGACAGCGCGCTGCTGCACTCCGGCGTGTTTCAGCCCCGACTGGTCGGCGGCATGGACACCGTATTCTGGCAAAAGCTCATCCGCCCGCTTTTGCAGCCGGGCACGCCGCCCTTCTTTTTGCTGGATGAGGCCGTGCCATGGCAGCGGCAGGTGCTGCTCTGCCTGCGGGAGGCGTGGAAGGGCGTGGCAGACGAGCCTTTCGACTACGAGAACCGGGTGCGCTACCACCTTACCGCCGCGCTGCGGCTGCTCATTACCCAATGCGTCAGCGGCAAGGTGAAGGTATCGGAGCAGGAGCAGATTGCCTCGGAGCGGATGAAGCAGATGCTGCGCTATGTAGAGGAGCACTACGCCGAGGAGCTGACCGTGGAAAAGCTGGCCGGGTGCGTTGCCCTGAGCGAAAGCGCCTGTCTGCGCAGCTTCCGGCAGTTTCTGGGCATCACGCCCATCCAGTACGTCAAGCAGTTCCGGGTGGAAAAAGCCGCCGAGCTGCTGCGCTCCACCCGGCTCAAGACCGGCGAGGTGGGGTTGGAATGCGGTTTTTCCGACGCCAGCTACTTTATCAAGACTTTCCGGGAGATCAAGCACTGCACCCCCCGGGAGTACCGTATCCGCTTCTGCTAAGCGAAAAGTAAAAAATGCCGAGCAGAACCGCAGAACTCCCCCAGTCACGGCTGCGCCGTGCCAGCCCCCTCTGAGATGGGGCCTTTG
>ERZ791865.1491-NODE-1491-length-22016-cov-5.178134_pt1 | contig 22016 bp, 17 predicted proteins | sample MGYA00509942_ERZ791865 | MGnify/ENA primary metagenome ERZ791865 (study PRJEB30046, sample SAMN00792098) | human gut metagenome | study: EMG produced TPA metagenomics assembly of the A metagenome-wide association study of gut microbiota in type 2...
CGGTGCTTATGAAATTTAATTTTCACTAACCTGTGGTTTGTGGGTATTCAAAAAAATGTTGATTTGTATGAAATTCAAAAAAAACGAGTCATTATTAATGAATACGATGAATTGTGTAATCAATTAAAAGATGAAGCATTAATTGAAACTTTAGATGTATATAGATTTAAAGTTGAATTATATAAAACGAAATTTAAGAATGCTACAGAAGTAAAGAAAACTTTAAATATCACAAATTCTATAGTAGAAGCATTCAGATTTTACGATAAACCTTTCACTTATATTAAAAAACTTGAAAAGAGTCAAATAGACAAAAGCACAATTTATAAAGCAATAGTAAATTTTAAAATATCTGTTTTAAATGAGAGAAATACTGAATTATCAGGAGGAGAAAGGGCGGAATATAATCTATTACGTGAACTAAAATCAGCTGATAATTATGATATTTTACTTCTAGATGAACCAGAAGCTTCGTTTGATAATCCTTTTATCAAAACTTATATTGTTGATATTATTAAAAAAATTTCAAATAAAACAACTGTTTTTTTAAGTACACATAACAATACTTTAGGAATGTTACTTAAACCAAATAAGATTATATATACCGAAGCATGTGATAATGATATTTATAAAGTATTTACAGGGGATTTTGGAGCTAAATATTTAAAAAGTAAAGATGGCGAAACAAGAAATACTTATAATCATGTTATGGATGTAATGGAGGCAGGAGAAACTGCATATAAAGAAAGGAGTACTGTTTATGAAAGTATTAAAAATAGTTAGTGGTAAATGTTTTTTTAACACAGATGGAGGTATCGACAAGCCAATATCAGATATTGGCAAGGATGACTTATTAAAAATATTAGATATGATTTATCTGGATGAAGATTATGATATTGATCCTATTGATTCTGATACTGAAATTTATAGTGATGTTGAAAGAATAATTTACGAATCGGTGTATAATAAAATCAAAGATTTTGTTTCTAAAGTAGACGAATTAAAACTTGAAGTGGAAAATGAATTTAAAGATGTAAAAGAAAAATATAAATATTAGATTGAACATTGGTTTTCAGCGTACCAGTAATTCATCTAAGTTCACTTAAATATTCGGTATAGCTGATCAACTGATTGTTTGCAAGTATAGTTTTATCAATCGCATTAAGTACACCGCTTATATTGTCAATAAATTCACTATTTTTAAATAAAAGATTTTAAAATCAGGTTCAAGATATAATCCTTCTTAACAAGAGATTATAGATCATGAATGCAATGTATTCTATAAAGATACAATAAAAATGTGGAGTGAAGGATAATTAATATGAAAGAAGAAACAGTAAATAGAATTAGAAAACTCACAGAAGACAGAGACTGGGATCAATTCCATTTACCAGCTAATCTAGTTAAGTCTATAGTAATAGAAGCAGCAGAACTATTAGAATGTTTTCAGTGGTCTGATGATAATTATGATTTACAGCATGTTAAAGAAGAACTTGCTGATGTAATTGTATATAGTCAGAATCTATTAGATAAGCTAGGATTAGATGCTGATGAGATAGTGAACATGAAGATGAGTCAGAATGAAGCTAAGTATCCTGTAGAGAAGGCTAAGGGCAAGAGTGATAAGTATACTGAATTATAGCATGTAATTAAGTTGTAAGTACAATCCAGTGAAAGATATAGAAAGATGATATCGATGAATATCATCTTTTTCTATGCTTAGAAATAAAAACAGAAAGCATAATTGTGCTTTCTGTAATGTATCTTATATGATTAAAATTGCTTTTAAAGAAGTAGTGAATTCTTCTCTAATATCCTGTATTTGATGAAGACACCATTGAATACCACATCCATAACATATATGTTCAAGGACGTTATAAATAACCAAAGCATCATTTCTATTTGATATTTGATTTGCTTTTTGTGCTTTAAGAATTAAGTCAATTACCACTTCTTTTAAAGCATCTATTTCATTGAATGTACCTTTATTTTCTTTTAAGTTAGATATATATAGCTGACAATATAATTCCTGCTGGAATTGAAGCATATGTGCAATGATGAGGTCAAAGGCATCAATGATTTGTTGTACATAATTAGTTTGTGTTTCTGCATTTAATTTAAGTTCATCAATTTTCTCATTAATATCATCAAAGAAGAATGAAAGTAATTCCTCTTTTGAATCAATATAACGGTAGAATGTTGTTTTTGTAATAGAACAAGCAGCACAGATATCATTGACTGTGGTCTGATCATAACCATTCTCCATAAATAATTTATAGGATGTATTAATAATTGTATTCTTTAAATCTTTGTACATTTTTTATCACCTTTTACACTATAGCATAAAAACATAAAAAAAGATTGTGAATTATTAAACATTGACAATAAAGCGGTTACATTATAAAATGTTACCGAGGTAACAAAAAAGGAGGATAGGATATGAGTTATGAAAAATTATTTACACCATTTAAAATTGGAAAAATGGAAGTAAAGAACAGATTAGTTATGTCTCCAATGGGGACAAATAGTGCACTAGCTAATGGACGTAAAACAGATAATGAAATTGATTATTTCATTGAAAGAGCTAAAGGTGGAGTAGGTATGATTATCATGGGATGTCAGCCACTTAATGAAAAAATTGCTCAAGGGTCTATGGAAGGATACATGGATAGTTTTACTGTATTGCCATCTCTTACAAGTGTATGTGATGGGGTACATCGTTATGGTGCTAAGATTGTTTGCCAGTTAACACCAGGTACAGGTAGAAATGCATTTCCAGATACTTTAGGAAACCCACCAATGTCAGCATCTGAAATTCCATCAGCATTTGATCCAAACTTAATGTGTCATGCTCTTACAAAAGAAGAGATTGCTCAGATGATGAATGATTTTAAATTTGCTGCAGGTGTAGCAATGGATGCAGGTTATGATGCAATTGAAATTCATGCTCATGCAGGATATTTAATTGATCAGTTCTTATCTCCAGTATGGAATAAGAGAACAGATGAATATGGAGGAACTCCAGAGAAAAATACACGTTTCGCAAAAGACATTTACCATGCAATACGTGAAGTGGTAGGCCCTGATGTACCTATTTTATTTAGAATTTCTTTAGATCATCGTTTTAATGGCGGTAGAGATTTAGAATACAGCATGAAGATTCTTAAAGAACTAGAAAAAGAAGGTATTGATGCATTTGATATTGATGCTGGATGTTATGAAACACTAGATTATATTTTCCCACCTGCTTATTTAGGTGAATCATGCATGTCATATGTATGTGAAGATGCAAGAAAAGCTGTGAATGTTCCTTTAATTAATGCAGGAGCACATAATCCAGATAGTGCATTAGAATTAATTGAAAGCGGAAATGCTGATTTTGCTTCTTTTGGTAGAGCACTTATTGCTGATCCAATGATGCCTAAGAAACTAATGAAGAATCATAGGGAAGATGTAAGACCTTGTTTAAGATGTAATGAATACTGTATTGGTCGTATTTGGAATCATCATACAAAACTAGGATGTGCTGTTAATCCACAGGCTATGGAGGAAGTAAGATTTAAACTTGAAAAAACTGAAGATCCACAGAATGTTGTAGTTATTGGTGCAGGTCCTGGTGGTATGGAGGCTGCTAGAGTAGCTGCTTTAGAAGGTCATCATGTTACTTTATTTGAAAAAGAAGATCATTTAGGTGGTACTATGGGAGATATCTGTACAGCCCAGTTCAAATCTAATATTAAGAAATTAACTGAATGGTATAAAGTACAGTTAAGTAAACTTCCCGTGGATATTCATCTTAATACTACAATTACTGGGGAAGAAGATATTTTAAAAACATGTGATGCAATCATTGTTTCAACAGGTGCAACACCTTTTACTCCTTCAATTCCTGGTATTGATGGTAAAAATGTTGTGAATATTGTAGCAGCACATAGAGATGAATCACTTATAAAAGGTGATAAGATTGTAATCTGTGGTGGAGGAGCATCAGGCTTAGATGGTGCTATTGAAATTGCTGAAGAAATGCATAAAGATGTAACTGTTGTAGAAATGCTTCCTGAAATGGGTAAAGACGTATTCTTTATCAATAAGATTTCGTTATTCAATAAATTAGCTGAAAACAATGTTAAGCTTATGACAAATACGAAAGTAACAGCTATTGATGAAACAGGATTAACTGTTGAAGAAAACGGCATTGAAAAGCAGATTGAAGCAGATACAGTAATCTCAGCTTTTGGTATGAGACCTAATACAACTCTTTCAGATTTATTGAAAGAAAAGTATCCAATGAAAACTAGAGCAATTGGAGATTGTGATAAATTAGGAAAGATTGGTGAAGCTGTAAGAGAAGGTTTCTATGCAGCAAGCAGTTTAGATTAGTATTTTGCTGTTCTACTAGGTAGACATATAAGTAAAATAATATAAGTGGCCGAGTGAACCACTCTAACTTAATTAAATGAATATGCAAAAGGGAACAATCAGATTTGGTTGTTCCCTTTAGTCATTATATATACAGTGAGATATATTAATAGTTTGCGTAAAGTATGTGTTTATTTACTTTTGTGAATTTCAACTGATATTAATTCTGATTATGTTGACCAAGTATTCCGATATGCCTGACCAATAATTCCGACAAGATTGATCAACTAATTGATTTATATGTAAATTCTTAGAATGGTTAACATCCGTTCTTTTATAATAATTAAAAATACTTTATTAACCCCTCATAAAAGGCATTGTAGAACATTAATTTGACGCATTCCTTTATAAAATAGACTACAATAGAACTATAAAAAGAAGATACATCTAGAAGGGAACATCAATTATATGAAAGAAAATCAAAATAAAGACAACATATTATTTTATTTCGTATTATTCAGTTTCATTGTTTCAATATTATTAGGGCTTATAATACTTATTACAGATTTCATAAAAGGTCCAATACCCAATTATCTAAAGTATGGATTTAAGACTACAGAAGTCAAAAAAATGTATCAAAAAGAATATGTACCAGAAATACAAGAATATATTCAAACAACCAATCTTCCAGATGTAACTATTAAGGTAGATCGTTGTTCATATACTGAATACAATAAAGCATATGGTGTACCTGTATATCAACTAGACTTCACTTATTCAAGTCATAAAGTTGATGATTATTATGAATCAGCTATTGACTCTAAACGTGGTGCAAAAGACTTATTCTATAAGATATTAGAAGTAAACGGTAATAAGAATTATTATGAGAATGAATCTAAAATACTTTGGGATGGTGAACCTTTTGAATCAGAAGGAAGAATGGTGCTGTTTCAAGAAGATGATAGATTCATAATGAAATTATCTGGTGACAAGCATAATTATGAAATAGAAAATCAACAGTATTATGATAAGCTCACTATTGATGGTGAATTAGTATATGAACTAAAAAAAACTGGGCCAAGCACTTACACTCCATCAAAACCTAAGAAGGAATACAATAGTTATGAATCAAGTGGATCATCTAGTTCCTATAATGATGGCTATAATTCAGCAGTAGATGATGGTGATTATGATCATGATAGATACCATACTGATCCTTCTTATAGACAAGGTGTAGATGATGGTTTTGATGAAACAGGAGAAGATTATTAAGGGGTGATTTATATGTATGAAAGTTTAACCAAATATTTAGATGAGTTCACAGGAGCAGAATTTGGTACATGGATTATTGACAAGAAAAATGATGGAACACCAGAACATCCACTTCAGTTCCCTTTTGTGAATTATTCATGTGTTGTTGACCATTTTATCGATGATGTATTTTCATTTGTAGATAAGTACGAAGAGGTAGGATTATATAGTTATCAAAAAGTCCTTGAAGAAAATGGTATCAAATGGAATGCGAAATCAATGGAAACAACAGTGGTTGACGATTTAGACGCTAAATGTGTTGTTGCTTTGATTTATGGTGCTATACGCTCAGAAAGATTTTGTGATGGGGCAATACTCGCATTCTTAAAAGATGGTACGATTGTACGATGGCTTGAAAGACTTAAAACATTGGATGCAGATGGCAAGAATGTTGCTGCAAAATAAATAGAGGAAACTATGAAGAATATATCAATAAATATGGAGAATTAGAATAAGATATTGATGTATAAGAACGTAAAACATTTTAAAGGAGGTTTATATGGTTGATTTAATTTTATTCCCATCTAGTTATTTTAATGTCTCAAAAGTAGATGAAGATTTACAGGCTGAATATGATGCAGTAAAAGCAACAGGACTATTTGATATAATTCTTTTTGGATATGATAAGTGGTTTGAAGAAGATCAATTAGTTATTAAAGATATACCAAAAAAAGAAAGAACCGCAGTATATCGAGGATATATGATGAATCCAGAAAAGTATGAAAGGTTTTATGAACGTCTTCTAGAAAACAATATCCGTTTAATTACAACTCCAGAAGAATATGAATTAATGCATATTTTCCCTAATGTATATGAACTATTAAAACAAGATACTGCAAAAATGGAAATATATCCTCTTCATACTCAGATTAATATTGATAGTATTAAACATACTTTTGGAAGATTTATGGTTAAAGACTATGTTAAATCTGTAAAGGGTACAGAGTTTCCTAAATATTTTGACAAAGATATTACACAGGAAGAATTTGATAAATGGATGGAAGTCTTTTATAAGTATCGTGGTAATCTGTTAACTGGTGGAATATGTATTAAGGAATATCTTAACCTAAAGTATTATGGTGACCACACCAATGAATACAGAGTCTTTTATGTAAACAATAAAATAGCAACTATCACTAGAAATTCAGGACAATCTATAAATGCATTATTACCACCTCAACAATTATTAGAAAAGTATAGTCATCTGGAAAGTAAATATTATACTGTTGACTATGCTGAATTAGAAGATGGTTCATGGAAAATTATTGAAGCAGGTGATGGTCAAGTCTCAGGCTTAGCAGAGCATCAAGATTATGAGCAATATTTCAAAGTGCTCTATGAATACTTAAATGAATAGAATCTTACTCAAAGAAAAAACTCACGACAATAAATCGTGAGTTTTCTTCCGCACCGAGTGCCATTTACATATGTCATTCTATGTGAAAGTTAATAAAAAATCAATTCAGATTATCAAAAAGACATATTCTTTTACCATATGTTTAAATACCAATAGTTATTATAGATTATTAGTTGATTATATGCACTTTACCATGCCACCATCAACATTTAAAGCAACACCAGTAATATAATGTGCTGGTTCACTAGATAAGAATACAGCAGCTGATGCAATTTCTTCAGGTTTAGCATATCTACCCATTGGTATATTTGTCTTAGCAAACCAATCAATAGATTCATCACGACTCATACCAGTAGCACTTGCTAATTGATCACCTAACTGTCCCTCTGCATGCCATAACGGTGTATCTACAGGGCCAGGGCACACAGCATTTACATTTACATTAAATGCTGCACAATAATTTGAATAATCTTTAGTAATCATAATATCAGCAGCCTTAATAGTATCATAACTAATTAATCCTCCAGGCTGTTTACCAAAAATAGAAGCTGTATTTACAACACTTCCCCAGCCATTTTTCTTAAAATGAGGAATACATAAATTAGTTAATCTCACTGGTGCATACATCATAAGTTCTGCATGTTTTCTGAATGTTTCTTCAGGGAATGTTGCAATATCACCCATTAAAGCTGTTCCTGCATTATTACATAGAACATCAATCTTTCCAAAATGTTCAGCAACATTTTCAATAAAATCTTTGCAGTTCTTTTCGTCTGTAACATCTACTTTTTCAACATACACTTCATTATCTTTTAGTTCTGTCTTTAAAGCATTCAACCCCTCTAGATTTAAATCAGCTAATGCGAGTTTTGCTCCTTCTTTTGCATATGCTTCAGCAATAGCTTTACCAATACCAGAAGCGGCTCCTGTTACGATTACGACACGATCTTTTAAACCTAATTCCATAACAAATCAATCCTCCTTGTATGTATAATTTATATATATAATTATACTCCTCAATAAAGTGCATATTCTACCAATACAGTGTTTTAAAAATAATTTACCTGAAACAAGACAATTAATAAAAAAAATACTTGAATAAGTACATTGAAAGTGCTATCATTTCACTGTATGAAAAACGTATAGGATTGTTACTATTGAATTAGGCAAGACCAGAGTAAACCTTCTTTTTAAGAGGGTTTACTCTGGTCTTTTTTTGTTGGCCCTATATAGAAAAGAAAGGAAAAGGGATAATGAACAAAAAACAAGGTGTTATTGGATTAGTTGCAACTGTCATGATTGCGTATGCTGCATTTGTTGATGTAAGACCAGTCTATGCTGTAGAAAACTTAAATCTTGCTAAAGGATGTACTGTTAATGCAAGTAGTTATGAAGTAGATTCTACATTACCAAGCAAAGCAGTAGATGGTGATATGAAGACTCGCTGGGGAACAGCACAGAATAAGGCAGATAATGAATGGATTGAAATTAATCTAGGTGGAGAAAAGACAGTACGTCAGATTAATATCAATTTTGAAAGAACTGATGATGCACAGAATATTCTAGGCTATAAGATTGAACTAGAAGAAGATGGACAATATAAAGAAGTATATAGAAAGACTACTAAGGCAAAACAAGCTGAAATCATTCAGTTAGATAAGGATCATCAAGCCACTAAAGTAAAGGTAACTGTACTTTCTGCAGATGGAGGTACAATCAACTGGAAGAATGTCGGAATCAATGAAATTGAAGTCTATAGTAAGATTGTAGAAAAAGCAGATGCTACGCCTAATAAAAATCATATGGCAAATGCTACAGTCACTGCATCAAGTAGTGAAGCTAATACACTTAGTCCAGATAAAGTAAAAGATGGAAGCACAGAAAAATCAAACCGCTGGGCAAGTGATTATGAAACTCCAACAACTAATATCTGGTTAAATACTAAATTGGCTGGATTGACTCTCATTAAGGAACTTAAGATTCATTTCTTTGAAAGAGATGTTGCACCAATGCCATCTAACGTAAAGAGCTTTGATATTAAATACAAAGATAAAGATGGTGTAGAAAAACTTGCAAAGAGCTTTACTAATACAAAGAAGGGTGATGGTTATAATAACGAAGTTGTTGTTAAGTTCGATGAACCTATTGAAGCAAAAGAATTAAAGCTTTGTAACTTTGTTGCTGAAGCATCATCATGGAATAACGTAAGTATTGCGGAGATGGAAGTTTATTCTAACGAACAAACAGCACAGAAAGCAACTCTAGATTCTGTTGTCTCTTCTATTGAATCTCAGAGTAAGACAATTGAAGCAAGTGTGAATACATTAGATATGCCAGCTGTACCAGCAGGATTTACTGTAAGAATCAATGGTGCAGACCTTGAACAGATCATTGGTGCTGATGGTAAGATTGTTCATCCATTAGTTGATAAGAATGTAAAGGTCTCTTATGTAGTTACAGAAACTGAAACAGGAAAAGAAAAGAAGACTGCAGATGTTGACTATGTTGTAAAAGGCATGAATGAACAAGTGACAGGTAAGAATGCGAAACCTACTGTTATTCCAGAAATCCAGGAATGGCATTCAAACTCAACAGAAAAGATTTCTGTTAACTCATTAAAGACAGTGACTTATACAGATGATAAGTTAAAAGCTGTTGTAGATGAATTTGTACGTGATTATAAAGATTTCACAGGTATTAACCTTACAGTGAAAAAAGGTGCTTCTCAGGCTAATGCATTCAACTTTGAATTAAAAGCACCAGATACTCTTCTAGGTGATGAAGGATATACAATGGATATCCAGAAAGACCGTATCAATGTTGCTTCTGTTCATACAACAGGTAACATGTATGGTATGCAGACAATCCTTCAGATGTATAAAGAAGACAATGAAGGCTATAAGATTGGTAAAATGCGTGACTATCCTCGTTTCAAGACACGTGGATTCTTATTCGATGTAGCACGTAAACCAGTTTCATTAGATATGATGAAGGAAGTTGCAAGAACAATGCGTTACTATAAGATGAATGACTTCCAGGCTCATTTATCTGATAACTACATCTTCTTAGAACAGTATGGTAAAGGTGATAAGGAAAATGAAGCATTTAAAGCCTATGAAGCATTCCGTCTAGAATCAGGATTATCTAACGATAAAGGTGAAACACCTACTGCAAAAGACTATTCTATCTCTAAGAAGGACTTCAGAGAATTCATCCAGGGTGAAAGAGCACTTGGTATGAACGTAGTACCTGAAATTGATGTTCCTGCTCATGCAACTTCATTTACTAAAGTATGGCCAGAATTAATGGTTCAGAATAAAGTATCACCATTAAATGGAAACAGACCACTTATTGACCATCTTGATGTCTCTAAGAAAGAAACAAAAGATAAGATCAAAGAAATCTTTGATGATTATACAAAAGGTGCTAATCCAGTATTTGATGGAGAAACAACTGTACATATTGGTGCAGATGAATTCTTATCAAACTATACAGCATATCGTGGATTCGTTAATGATTTAGTTCCTCACCTAAAAGAAACAAATACAGTACGTATGTGGGGTGGTTTAACTTGGATCAAAGATAATCCAGTGACTCAGATTAAGAGAGAAGCTATTGACAATGTAGAAATGAACCTTTGGTCAGCTGACTGGGCAGATGGTATTGAAATGTATGATATGGGTTATAAGCTTATTAATACAATTGATGACTTTGGTTATATGGTTCCAAATGGAAACAAAGGACGTGCTAATGCCTATGGAGATTTATTAAACGTAAATAGAATCTTCAATCAGTTTGAAGCAAATAAAGTAAGAGTCAGAGGTGGTTCTTATAAGTATGTCCCTGCTGGTGATGATCAGATGTTAGGTGCTGCATTCGCATTATGGAGTGATAACATCGATAAGAGTGCATCAGGTTTAAGTGAATCTGATTTATACTGGCGTTTCTTTGATGCATTACCATTCTATGCAGAAAAGACATGGGCTGCGACTGGTAAGGAAAAAGGCAGTGCTGATGCTCTTGCTAAAGTGGCTCAGGACAAGGGAACAGGACCTAATACAAACCCTTATTACAAAGAAAATAAAAAGGGTGAAAACTATGAAAGCTATGATTTCAATAACGGATTAAAGGATAGCTCTGAAAACAAACGTGACCTAAAAGAAGGAAAGAATACTGAAATCAAGGATAATGCATTAGTATTAAAAGATGGTGTAAGTTATGTTACTTCTCCAATTAAAGAACTTGGTAATGGTAATAAGCTATCATTTGATATTAAACTAAACAAACCAGCAAAACCAGGAGATATCCTATTTGAATCAGATGCTGACTATGGAACACATGATATCAGAATCATGGAAGATGGTAAGTTAGGATTCACAAGAGAACTTTATAACTATTATTTTGACTATGAATTACCAGTAGGTAAGAAAGTCAATATCGCAATCACTACAGCTCAGCAGAAGACAAGTCTTTATGTTAATGGTGAATATGTATGTGATGCAAAAGGTAAGTTTATTCACAATGATATGGTGAAGAAAGACAATATCACTCATTCAACATTCGCCTTACCATTAGAAAGAATTGGTTCTAAGACAGAAACAGTTTCTGCAGTAATTGATAACGTAGTAGTAACTGAAAAAGCACCAGAAGTAGATCTTTATAATAAAGCTTCTTGGACTGGTAAAGCTGAATCAGAAACACCAACAGCTCACGGCGGTCAGAATGAAGGTATTATCGGTATGGCATTTGACAATAAGCCTTCTACAATCTGGCATTCAGACTGGTCGCAAGCTACAAAAGATAAGGTTCCTACTACATCAGGTGCCCCAGGTACAGGTAAGGGTGCTGATGGAAGTATTTGGACAGAAATTTCATTTGATAAAGCTTATGAAATCAACCAGGTATCATTCACACCACGTCAGGATTCTAACAGTGGTCAGGTGACTAAAGCTTCACTTTATATCCAGACTGAAAAGAATGGTGAATGGGTAGAAGTTGCTAAAGATCAAACATTTGATGCTAACAAGTCAGAAAAAACATTTACTTTTGATAAACAGAATGTTTATGGATTCAAGTTTGTTGCTTCTGAGTCAAATGATGGCTGGGTAGCTATCTCTGAATTCAATATTGCGAATAAAGAAGTGACTAATAACACTTATACTGTTTATGTAGAAGCAGAAAAAGGTGGTAAAGTAAGTGGTGGTCAGGAAGTTAAAGCAGGTCAGTCTGCAACTATTACTGCAACACCTAATAGAGGTTATGTATTTAAGGGATGGTATCGTCCTAATGGTGAAAAAGTATCTGATAAAGCAGAATACACATTTAAGGTTAATGGTAATACAGCTTTAATTGCAAAGTTTGAAAAGTCTTCTGAAGCAGATGTAAAGATCAAAGATGTTCAGAAGCTAGATGATCTCACTGTAGTCAAAGGTACAACACTAGATGCATTAAATCTACCTAAAAAAGTATCCATTACATTAGAAAACAATGAAACAGAAGAAGTAGACGTAACATGGAATAAAGCATCTTATAAGGCTAATGAATGTGGTACATATGTATTAGAAGGTACTCTTACATTACCAGAAGGTGTTGTAAACCCAGATGGCTTAAAAGTAGTTGTAAAAGTAACTGTTGAAAATAAGAAGTATACAGTTGTAGTAGATAGTGATCAGAACATGGGTACTGTCTCTATGGATAAAGAAGATGGTATTTATGAAGAAGGTTCAAATGTGACTGTAACAGCTAAGGCAAATAAAGGTTATGAATTTGTGAACTGGACAGATGAAAATGGAAGAGAAGTAAGTACTTCTAACCCATATACATTTGAAGCAACTACAAACACTACTCTAAAAGCAAACTTCAAGAAAGTTGAAGTTACTCCAGCTAAACCATCATCACAGGATATCCTAGATGATTTACTTGCAGGAAATAAGGTACAGTCAGTTGTTTCTAAAGGACAGACACAGTTTGTACTTCCTGAAGTGCCAGAAGGCTATAGTATTACTATTACTAAGGTAAGTCCTGAAGGTATTATCTCATTAGATGGTAAAGTAACTACTCCTAAGAAAGATGCAGATGTGATCGTTACTATCACTGTAACTGATGCAGAAGGAAAGACTGCAAGTCATGACTTTACTGTAAAAGTAATTGGACTTAATGAAGTAGATAAGGAAACTCCAAAAGATCCTGAAACAGGAAAAGATACACCTAAAGATCCTACTCAGGATAAGAAACCAGCTAAGACAGGTGATGCAACATCAATTGCAGGCTGGATCTCTATGATGACAGTAGCAGGTGCTATGTTACTTAAGAGAAAGAAAAGATCATAATACTTAATATTGGTCTGAGAGATAGCGAAAGCTATCTCTTTTTATATATATCGGGTGTTATTTGTACAAAATGAGCCTATAATATTTATAGATATACAGTGGGAGGGATAATAAGTGAAATATTATATTGAATGTATGAAAATTGAAGATGTCTTTGACTTTCCTAAAAAGTTAGAGGCATTAAATTCAAATGATGATGTAGTGTTCAATTTTTCTCATATGGGACGCATAGAACCTTTAGGAATGCTAGCTATAGGATCTATGATACATAAATATATTGAAAAATATCCTGATGTCACATTTGATTTTACAGGAACAGAAAATAAATCTTACGCATGTACAATGGGGTTATTTAAGTATTTATCACCCAAATCAGATATTGGTAAATTACCTGGAGAAGCAAAAGGAAGTATCAATTACATACCTATAACGCCAATTGTATTTAATGAATTAAGGGATGATAACTATACTGTTGTAGGTGATTTGATAGAAAAAGAATCTGGACGTCTTGCAAAAGTTATAAGTAGAGAGAATATAGAATTACATAAGCTGCTCACTTATTTGATTAGAGAAATACTTCGTAACACATATGAACATGCTGAAGCTGATAGATCATGGATCTGTGGTCAATATTGGCCTTCATATGATAAAGCAGAAATTGGAATCATAGATGAAGGAATAGGGATATTTGAAAGCTTAACGCAGAACCTAGCACATAAAAAATATATCACTGATAATAAAACAGCATTACAATGGGCTTTAAAAGCAGGAATTTCAGAATCATTCAGACCATCAAAAAAAGATGGTGGTGATGACAGATGGGCAAATTCAGGATATGGATTATATATGGCCAGTGAAATATGTAAATATTTACATGGTAGCTTTTTACTTATGAGCTATGGTAATTATATTATGGTAAAAGATAACAAGACTGATATAGGAGAAACTTTATTTGAAGGTACAGCTATACGTATGGTTATTCCTACTGATAATATTAAGAATGCGAAAGATATTATTGGGCATATAGCGAATAAAGGTGAGAGTGAATCAAAGAAAATCAAGAATGCATTTAAAAAAGCGTCTGTGCCATCAAGAGGATTAATGGACGAGCTCAAAATTAATTTGTGATAAAGCAGTACAGTTTATAGGAGTGCCTATGCACTGTACTTTTTATGGACCATAATAAATTATTTTTTATTTGTTGTATATAAAACGAAAGGCTGTAGCAAATCTAATCGTTGCAGCCTATTCTTCTAACAACCAATCTATGAGATTAATTACCTTAATACCATCATAATTTCTAAGTGTATATCTATCTAAAGTAAGGATTATTTTCTCATAATTATCTTCTATTAGTTTTAGAGGACGAATCTCTCTATTAAAAGTATTCTTATCCACAAGTGATGCAGTAACCTGTATATAAGTATAGACATCATTTCTTTTCGCAATAAAATCAACCATTGCAAGTCCACTTCGTCCAATATTTACAATATATCTTCTTCTTAGAAGTTCCAGATAAACAATGTTTTCAATCATGAATTCTAAATCATAAGATTGCTTTGGGAGAATATAATTTAGAATTCCTGGATCTACAACATAATACTTCTTGTTTGATTTTAATACTTCCTTGCCTGATATATTCATAACTTCAACAGGATAATAAAGGTATGACTCACACAATGTTTCCATATCTTTCACAATCACAGTATTATTTATTCCTTCTAGATACATATTAATTTGTTCTTTGTCCAGTTGTATTTGATTAATATAGGGGAAACCACCAGTTTTCATATATTTCTGAAAAGCTTCTTCTTTATTAGTTCCAGGTTTATATACTTCTTTGAATGATAGAGGAAGAACATGTATTTCTATGTATGGATTATTTAAATGTGTGATTGGATGCTTAGTGGATCTTACAATATAGATATCAATATTCTCTTTTACATAAAGGCTATCTACAACTTTTCCATAAGAAGGAACATTCTGTATTTCATCTAAGAAGATATACATCATCTTGTTTTCTACTAATCTATCTTTGATATATAGATAGAGTTTATGATAATCTAGTAACTCTTCATACTCTAGGTCATCAAAGTTAATAGAAATGATTTGTGATTGATCAACACCGCTATTTAATAAATACTCTTGATATATTTTTAATATCGTAGTTTTTCCACAATGTTTAACTCCACTTACCAATTTTATTATATCTTTATCTTTCCACGATACTAATTGATTTAAATATGCTCTTCTTTCCATCATGATATTCACCTCTATTCTGTTTGAATTATATCATAATGTTTTCTTAGGTTTGATTTATAAATACAAATTCACAGAGTTACAGTAGTGTTCAAATTTGAGAACACTAATGCTTAAAATCACAGTGGTGTTCAAATTTGAGAACACCTTATGTTTGATTCTTATTTACATAATGAAATCAATAAGAGAAAATAAAAAAGAATAAGGAGATACACCAATGAAAGAAAAGAAAACATTAGAAGAACTTATACAAGATTATAATGAATGTAAAGAAATATTTGGTGATGCTGATTTTACCAGTATTATGATAGCAGAATTTATTTGCGATACATATTGTGAAAGAAAACAATATGATAAAGCATCGAAATATGCCAAAAGAAATTATGAAGCGAGTTTAAGAGAATATGGTGTTGATGATATTACGACATTTGATTTACTGGCTAAACTTATAAAATGTTATGAAAGAGCAGAAGATAGGGAATCTATTGATTCTGTTGTTGATGAATATTATAGAATTCGAGAAGAGACTCTAGAAATTGAAATACCAGATTCAACGGATGATGATATTCTATTCTAACACTCGTGAGTGTTAAATGAGCGTTAGAAAGTTAAAAACCGCATAACTAAGCCAAAAAATTAATATAATAATGAGCGTTAAAACGTATTAAATGAGCGTTAGAATAATATATACTATTTCTTTTCAAGTGTTACTTCCTTGAAATTCAAGTATAGCCTTAATAGAATTAAATAAGAATATACATAAAGGAGTTAGAAAGATGCTAAGAAAAGATTTCTTATGGGGTGGTGCAGTTACTGCTCATCAAAGTGAAGGTGGATATACTGAAGGAGGAAAAGTTCCTGCAGTATGTGACTTAACAGTCACTGGTAAGTTTTCAGACTTTAAAAATGGTATTGATGCTTATCATAGATACAAAGAAGATTTTGACTTATATAAAGAGTTAGGCTTTAATGCATACCGTTTCTCGTTAGACTGGTCTAGACTTATGAGTGATGAGAATACGTATAATGAAGAAGGTTTTGCTTTCTATGATGAATTTATTGATGAACTACTAAAGAGAGGGATAGAACCTATTCCTACACTCTATCACTTTGAGATGCCTGTATTCTTATATGAGAAATACAATGGTTTTGCGAGTAGAAAGGTAGTAGATCTATTTGTAGAATTATGCAAGAAGATTGTAGATCGTTATTGTGATAAAGTAAAATACTGGATTATCTTTAATGAACAGAATGGAATACTACAAAAAGGTCCAAAGATGTTCTTTGGGGCTGTATGTCCTGAAGGAGAAAACCCTATTACTCTAGATCATCAAATTATGCATAATACATTAATCGCGCATAGTTTGATTAATGAATACATCCATCAAAAAGAAGGTTATGTTTTAGGCATGGCCACTATTGTACAAAGCTATCCTGAAACATGTCACCCATTAGATACATTAGAATCAATGAAAGCCCAAAGTGAAGCATTTGTATTCCTAGATGTCTTTGCGAGAGGACACTATAACAGTTATTTTCTAGCTAATATGAAACTAGAAGGGACTATGCCAGTTATAGAAGAAGGAGACTTTGAAATACTTAAGAAGGGTAAAACAGATGCTCTTGCGATAAGTTATTATATGTCTACTATTAGTCATTATGGTGAAGATAGTTTGACTAATGTAGAAGATGTAGTCATTAAGAAGAACCCTTACTTAGAAATGTCTAAATTTGGTTGGACAATAGATCCTATTGGATTACGTATTACTCTAAGACAACTCTATGATAGATATGAAATGCCTATCTATATTGTAGAGAATGGTTATGGATATGATGATCATTTAGTAGATGGTGTTATTAATGATGATTATCGTATTGATTATATGAGAAAACATTTAGAAGAGATGAAAAAAGCTGTAGAAGAAGGTGTAGATTGTAGAGGATACTTGTCTTGGGGTCCTATTGATATCTTAAGTAGTCGTGCACAGATGAAGAAGAGATATGGTTTTGTCTATGTAAATAGAGATAATGATGACTTAAAGGATATGAGAAGAATTAAGAAGAAGTCATTTGAATGGTATAAGAATGTAATAAGTAGTAATGGGGAAGTGCTATAAACAAGGGGTGAGAACATGAAAGTGACTATGAAAGATATTGCGAAAGAATTGAATATCTCTATTAATGCTGTATCGATTGCATTAAATGATAAGCCAGGTGTAAGTGAATCAATGCGTTTAAAGATATTAAGAACAGCTGATAAAATGGGATATATTAATGAAAAACATCATTATCTTTCAGTCTTTTCTAAATCTAATATTTGTATTCTTATGCAGAGTTATTATGCAAATACAGGACATTTTTATTCTATTGTCTTACGTTCAATCGTTGAACGTGCTAAAGAATTAGGTTATATATCTATTTTGAATTATTTTGAAGATAACCAATTTGAATTTCCGGATTGTATTATAGATAGAAAAGTAGCTGGTATTCTAGTGGTTGGTAAAATATCAGATCAGAATTTAAATCAGTTGAAAAATACAGGTATTCCTGTAGTTCTTGTAGATTATACATCACTAGGGGATACATGTGATTGTGTTTTAACTCACAATAAACAGGGAGGGTATTTAATCACCCAATATGTTCTTGATAAAGGATATAAAAGAGTTGGATTTTTTGGAGATTTAGAATACTCTTTAAGCTTTTCTGATCGTTTTATAGGATATAAACAAGCTTTAGTAAATAGAAATACTATATCTGATATAGAATCATATATAAATCAATACTCCATCCTACATGAAACAGAGAAATATGTATTAGAAAACGATGTTAATAGCATTGTATCATTACTTAAAAAAAGTGAATTACCTGAAGTTTTTGTATGTGCTAATGATTCAAATGCATTTATATTGTTGAATGCTTTGACCTTAATGAATATAAAAGTACCAGATCAAATAGCTATAACTGGCTTTGATGATACACCTCTATGTGATAAAACAATCCCTAAACTTACTACTGTTCAAGTACAAAAAGAATTAATGGGAGAAATTGCAGTCAATAAACTTATAGATCGTATTCATCGTGAAAACGATGTTCAAATGACTCAATTATTATCTACTAAAATAATTGAAAGAGATTCAGTAAAATAATAATTATTCAAGTCAATCCAAATTGAAATTAAAGTATATGAATGGCATTCTATAATTAGAAAGCGATTACAAAAGGAGGATTAATGATGAATAAAGTAGCAAAAATAATAATTTCTTTGTTTGTTGTATTCACAATGTCACTATCAAATGTGCAAGTGACATTCGGATTAACATCTAACGAAGAAATAAGTATTATCAAGGGAAGGCTAAAGGAACATTTCTTATCTTTAGATACGATTGATGATGGTTCTAAAGTTGAAACATGTTATGTTTCTAAAGCAGTCGATTATCTAAAACTTATAAAAGAAGATGGTTCTTTTGATGATGTTAATTATAAGGCAAATAATAATGCCGCAAATGGAGCGGCATGGTCTCCTTATCTAGCATTAGATCGTCTTCAAGCTATTTCTATATCTTATAGTAAAGAAGGTAATGCTTTATATAAAAAGCAGGAAGTAGTAAACAAACTAGAGAAAGCTATTAAGTATTGGGCTGAACAAAATCCTCGTTCAACAAACTGGTGGGAAAATCAAGTAGGCGTACAGCTTCGTTTTTCTAGAATGGCTCTATTTCTAGAAGATGTTGTAGATGAAGATACAGAAAATATCATGTTAAAGAAGCTTTTAGAAAAAGTACCAGTTAAATATGGAACAGGTCAAAATAATCTATGGTTTGATCAAAACTATCTTTATTATTATTTGTTGACAGAAGATTCTGAACATTTACATGATATGATCAATAATTATCTGAGTTATTGTTTAGTTACACAGAAGGATGATAAAACATCTGAAGCTGTACAAGTAGACAACAGTTTTTATATGCATGGTAAACAGTTCTATTCAAATGGCTATGGAATGTCCATGTTTAGAGATATGAGTTTCTGGATTTATATGTTGAGAGATACTTCATTTTCATTAGGAAAAGATGTTATTAATCGTATGGCTGATTATATGATTAATGGAACAAGCTGGACAATTAGAGGAGATATTCAAGAATTATATTTAGGTTATCGTGAATATAAATATTCAGTTGGTTATAAGAATTATGCAGCTGAGTATATTGAGCCATTAAAAAGAATGATTGCCTCTGATAAAACACATGCTAAAGAGTATCAGGATATTTTGAATAATATTGAAAACCCACAGATCACAAATGGTAAAAATGGAAATTACTATATGTGGAGATCAGGTTATGCATCTCACATGAGAAATGATTATGGTGTTAATATAAAAATGGATTCCAATGAAATTATTGGTGGAGAATGGAGAGGAAGCTGGCCTAATGGAAATAAAGGTCAACTCATTTATTGGACTTCATCAGCATCATCTACTATTAGTGTTGATGGTGATGAATATACTGCTGTTTATCCAACTTATGATTGGGCACATTGTCCTGGAACAACAACTGCTGCAAGCTTAGTACAGGATTATTCTAATTCAGGACGTTTTACTAACGGAACAAGTCATACTATCGGTGTATCGAACGGACAGTATGGTGCATGTGCTTATGCAATGGATAAAAAGGGAACTCAAGTAAAGAAAGGATAGTTCTTCTTTGATGATGAAATTGTAGCATTAGGTTCAGGTATTACATCTAGTGAATCAGTTGAAATCCATACAACACTTAATCAGGCAAAAGCTGATAATGTTTTAGTGGATGGAGATGTTATCTCTCAAGATACTACTAAAAATATTAAAAATAGTAAGTGGATTTACAATAATAAAGTTGGATATGTTTTCCCTGATGAAACATCAGTAACTGTTTCTAATGCGTATCAGAAAGATAATCCTTCTTTATGGGCAGAAGAAAAGAAAGTTTCTACTCCAAGAACATTTAAAGCATATATTAATCATGGAATAAAGCCTAGTAATCAGTCATATTCTTATATTATTCTGCCAAACAAAACAAGTAAAAAGGTATCAGAATATGCTGATAATAATCCTATAACTATTGTTGCGAATAATGAAAATATTCAAGCGGTTAGAAATGAAAATCTTAAACAGACACAAATCAATTTTTACGAAGCAGGAACATTAGAATATAAAACAGGATATAAAGTAACGGTTGATCAGCCTTGTAGTTTAATTATTGATGAATCTGAAAATCAAAGAAAAATCACTCTTGCAACATCAGAAAACCAAAGTAATACTACTATTCAAGTTAAACTTGATTATGGTCAAACTACTACAAAAACTGATTTTATTACGCCATCAGCACCTTATACAGGTTCATCTATGACGCTAAATGAAAATGATAGTAATTTGTATAATGCTAGTTCATCTTTATCACCACATGATGTCAAATCAGCTTTTGATAATGATATGAGTACTTATTGGCAGAGTAAGTCTAATGATGAAGAATGGATCAGCTTTTATGCTGGTAATAGTTATATTTCAGAATTAAATATCAAATGGGGAGATCATTATGCTTCAGATTTTGATATATATACATCTAAAGATGGTAAAACATATACTTATTTAAAATCAGTGAATCAAAATGTGAATGATTATACTGTCAGCATCGGTGGCATATACCCTTATTTAAAGATAGTAATGAAAAAATCAAAAGGGTCTAACTATCAAATTAAAGAAATAGGCTGTAAAAGTCAGGATGCATTAACATATAAGAAACCTGTTGAAGTAAGTTCTCAATATAATGATGAATTAAAGAAAGAGAATGCTGTTGATGGCAATACAAATGCACGATGGGGTTCAAAGAGAGATAGTAATGATAACTGGATTATTGTAGATTTACAGAAAAATTGTTCAATTAAGGCTTTAAATATTTTATGGGAAGCCGCATGTTCAGATGAATATAGTATTGAGATTTCTTTAGATAAGAAAAACTGGACTACTATAAAAGATAAATTAAAATCAAATCAATCATTATATGATCAATATTTATTTGATGATAATGTTTATGGTCGTTATTTAAAGATACATTCTACAAAAACTAGAATTGTTAATGGAAAGAATTATGGAATAAGTATCTATGAACTTGTTGCGTATGGTAATGAAGAACAAGAAGATACGAATTATAGTAATATCGCATTAAACAAATCAGTAGAAACAAGTTCACAATATAATGATGAATTAAAGAAAGAAAATGCTGTTGATGGTAATATTAAAACACGTTGGGGATCAATTAGAAACAGTGATGATAACTGGATTATTATTGATTTAGAACAGTATTCAAAAATTAACGCTCTTTTTAAGTAAATTGTTGCTTTAGGTTATCTTATACAGCAAAAATCCC
>ERZ791865.1504-NODE-1504-length-21734-cov-11.548088_pt1 | contig 21734 bp, 20 predicted proteins | sample MGYA00509942_ERZ791865 | MGnify/ENA primary metagenome ERZ791865 (study PRJEB30046, sample SAMN00792098) | human gut metagenome | study: EMG produced TPA metagenomics assembly of the A metagenome-wide association study of gut microbiota in type 2...
GTCCTCTCCAGGAGTGCATAGACACTTTAGCACCCCAAAATTTGACAAAGAACCTAAAAAAACGGTGCTTACGGCACCGTTTTTTCATTCCAGCCCTTTCTGGTCTTTCATATAATTGACAAAATCCTCAAATTCCAGGGTCTTGTGGTTGAGCAGCTCGTCAATCCGCATCCGAAGAATGGGCTGCGTTGTCAGTTCCCGCGCCCTGACAAGCGCCATTTGCAATTTCCCGTTCCACTTCTTATCGGGCCAAGCCTCAAGGACCTCCACAGCCACGCTGCGGGCTCCTTCGTGGAGGGAGCTCAAGCACTCGGCAATAATGTCCCCGCCCCAAGGGGGAACACTCATAAGCCCTCGCAGAAGAGGAATGACAAGCCGTTCATCCTGAAGATATGCATCCAGATGAAGCATAGCAAAATCCGTGACCTTTTCAAGACGTGCCTTGCTGCCCGACTGGAGCAAATAGGGATAAAGGAGGGTTCGCATGGGATCTTTCTTAAGCAGGTTCCATACCTGGGTATGGATGTCTATGCCCAGGATATCTGCCAGCTGCAGAGGCAGGATATTGACGGATCCATCTTTTGAGAGGATTTCCTTGGGAAGGATCTTCTTCCAGTCCCGTCCCATAACAACACCGTCCAAGGTCCCCACATAAAGATGGCACTGATTCATGCTGAGATAATCCCAATTTTCATGATCGATCATTTCCTGCAGTTCTTCCCGAAGGCTCATGAGACCTGCCACTTGTTCGAGGGTCGTCTGATGCTGCCTAGCGTGTTCAAGAAGCCGTTCCAGAACGTGGCTATAGGAAAGAGGCGGCAGTTCGAGGACCTTATCCACCCCGCCTTCCACTGGCTGTGCTTCAAAATTGACTAAAAAATCGAGATAATCAACCATGGTGTGAAGCACGGCATCAAAGGTTTCATCATCCATCCGTTCTTTTTCAAGCATTTCGAGAAAATTGCTTTTCTCGATGACAAGAAGAGCCACTGCAGGATAATCAACCGTGAGATCACAGCCATGGAGGAGAAGCCAATGTTTTTCTTCCGGCGTAATAAAATCATAGGTCGACATAGCACAGACCCGACCCCAGCCCCGCGTATGGGTCAAGATCTCCCACAGGTCCTCATTTTCAAGGAGATGCCCCAGTTCCAGGGCATAGACCACAAAGCTTGTCAGTTCCTCACAGCGGGCAAGAAGCATGAGATCCTTGTGGAGGCGTTCCACTTCGTTCAGGTTCTCCTCGTTCAAGAGATGAAGACCGGTCACGGTAATGGCAAGTTTCAGGACCTCCGGGGCAAAGGCATGATAGAGCCAGCGATGGCAAAGGTTCCAAAGGGCGTCAGGGATTTCCTGCGTGGACAACAGGTCGACAAGGTAATCATTATAGATAATAAATGGAACGCTCGAGATGGAAGCATAGAGCTCCTTTTCAGCCTTGGAGTCGGGATTTTTCGCATACGCCGCAAGGGCTCCGGCGATAACAGAGCCCACCTCTTCCTGAGGTCGGTCGGGCATGCTGGCCATGTAAGAGTCGCTTGTTCCCGGTTCCCGAAACAGGACCGCATACGTGTCGACAAAATTTTGATCTTCAATGAGGTCGGGATCAAAATACCCTTCCTGATCAAGGTGATCTTTTATGATTTGGTAGAGACTGCTCTCTTCCTTCCAAAATTCCATAGTGTTCCCTTCTTTTAATCGGAGGATTCCCTCGGCTTTCCGTAGGGTAGTTCGCTTATTATATCACACTTGTCCCCGTTTGTCAGAAGGCGTCGTTTCAGAAAAAAAGCCCCGTCCCTTGCAGGGCAGGGCCAGCTTATTTTTTCACGCCCCTTCTTGGGGGCTGTTGGGAACTTGTTCGGCTGCAGCAGAGGCTGGGTCCGTTCCTTTCAGGATGGCCATGAATTCATCGCCCGTAATGGTTTCCTTCTTCAAAAGATACTGGGCAAGTTCATCCAGCTTCTGTCTATGGGTCTCAAGGATAGTCCGGGCCTTCTGGTGGGCCTCCTTGACAACTGAAAAGACAGCTTCATCAATGCGGGCGGCCGTTTCCGGCGCGCAGGCAAGGGAGGTATCACCACTCAGGTAGGCATTATTCACGGTTTCAAGGGCGACCATATCAAAGTCGCTGGTCATGCCAAACCGGGTAATCATGGCCCGAGCAAGTTTTGTTGCCTGTTCAATATCATTGGACGCACCGCTCGTGACCTTGTTGAAGACAACTTCTTCAGCAGATCGTCCCCCTGTCAAGGTAACAATCTTGTTGAAGAGTTCCTCTTTCGTCATAAGGACCTTTTCCTCTGTGTCAACCTGCATAGTATACCCCAAGGCACCGCTCGTCCGGGGAATAATGGTGATCTTATGGACCGGTGCCGATGCGGTCTGACTTGCAGCCACAAGGGCATGGCCAATTTCATGATAGGCAATGAGCTGCTTTTCCTTCTCTGAAATCACGGCACCCTTTCTCTGGGCCCCGGCAATGACCACTTCCACAGATTCTTCAAGATCCTCTTGGATGACTTCCGTACGGCCCATACGAACGGCGCGAAGGGCAGCTTCGTTGACGATATTGGCAAGTTCCGCACCGGAAGCACCGCTTGTAGCAAGGGCAACCGTATGATAATCCACATTAGGGGAAATCCGCACATCATGGGAATGAACCTTCAAAATGGCTTCCCTTCCCTTAAGGTCCGGCAGTTCCACGGGCACACGGCGGTCAAAACGGCCCGGCCGCAGGAGGGCCTTATCAAGGACTTCCGGACGGTTGGTCGCGGCAAGGATAATGACGCCCTTGCTGCCGTCAAAACCGTCCATTTCAGAAAGGAGCTGGTTCAGGGTCTGTTCCCGTTCGTCGTTGCTGCCAAAGGCGCCATTATCACGCTTTTTGCCAATGGCATCGATTTCATCGATAAAGACAATGCACGGAGCCTTTTCCTGAGCTTGTTTAAAGAGGTCGCGGACACGAGCTGCCCCCATACCAACGAACATCTCAATGAATTCTGAACCGGAAATAGAGAAGAAGGGAACCTTGGCCTCGCCGGCAACAGCCTTGGCAAGAAGAGTCTTACCCGTACCGGGAGGGCCTACAAGAAGCACGCCCTTCGGCATGGTTGCCCCAATGGCCTGGTAGCGGGATGGGTCATGCAGGAAGGACACGATTTCCTGAAGGGCTTCCTTCGCCTCGTCTTGACCCGCTACATCCTTGAACGTCTTTCCCGTCTGGGCTTCAATATAGACCTTGGCATTGCTCTTACCAAAGCTCATCATATTGCCGCCGCCCAGTTTAGGGCCCAAAAACCGCATGATCAGCTGACCAATGACCATAAAGAGCAGGAAGGGGAAAATCCAGTTGTTGAAAAATTTGGTCAACGGCGAATCCTCCCGAGGGATAACCTGGGAAAACTCCACATTAGCCTTGACCAAACGATTGACAAGTTCTGGATCCTCAACGCGGCCCGTGACAAAGATTTCATCTTTACCATCCTTGTTGCACAGAAGGGCGATGCGGTTCTGATTGATTTCTACTTTGGAAGCCTTGCCTTCATCAACCATCTTCAGGAAGTTGGTATAAGTAACTTCCTGGACGCGAGGTTTAAAGAACATGGGCGTAATGATCGTATTGATGACGAGAATGATGAGGATGGCCGCAAGGTAATAATAAAAGACACGTTTGGAATGATCTTGATGAGGAGAATCATTCATAGTGATCACCTTCTTATTCTAAAAAAATAATATCATGGATTAAGACGTATTATATCATATGAATCCGCACTTGTATACCCCATAAGGGTACTTTGCAGTTCACCGCGTAAGTATGACTCCTGGAAGGCAAGCAGCAAGACATTTTTCTGCGGGTCCACAAAGGGGCAAGGTCCCGAGGGTCCCTTCATCGACCCACACATAAGAGGGATCGGGCAAGCTGCAGGGAATCGTTCCTAAGTAGACCGTCATCTGCCAAATTTGATGGGTAAAGACATGACGATGGGTCCAGATGATCTTTCCTTCAACTGTTCCAAGCATCCGTTCCGCTTCCTTTCGGCTTTCCTTTTCCGTCTTGCCGAGGAAGGTCGGAAGCTCCCATAAGGAAGCAAGGAGACCTGTTTCCGGTCTTTTATGAAGAAGCAGGGCTCCTTGCTTACGGATGAAAAGACTTGTCACTTCATAAATGGTCGGTGCCTTTTTCTTTTTGCGGACTGGCAGCTCGCTGGTCCGATTTTCCAGGAATGCGGTACAGAAATCTTTAAGAGGACAAGATCCGCAGCGCGGGACGTGGGGAATACAAATCGTGGCACCAAGGTCCATCAATGCTTCATTGAAGTCTCCCGGCCGGTCTTGAGGAATGACGGTTTGAGCGATTCGTCCTATGATTCGTTTGCCCTTAAGGGAAAGGATATCATCCGAGATCCCAAAAAGACGGGCCATTACCCGCAACAGGTTGCCATCCACGGCGGGGACAGCGTGTCCAAAGGCCATGGATAAAATGGCACCTGCCGTATAGTCACCGATGCCGGGCAGGGCACGCACCGCCTCCAGCGTATCGGGAAAAATTCCATGATATTGGAGGACGATTTCCCTTGCCGCTTTATGGAGGTTTCTAGCCCTAGAATAATAGCCCAGGCCCTGCCATAATTTGAGGACCTCCTCTTCAGACGCCTGCGCCAAAGCGCTTACGGTAGGAAAAGCGGCCATCCAGCGAACATAATAATCCTTTACGGTTTCCGTCCGCGTCTGTTGGAGCATGATTTCCGAGACCCACACATGGTAGGGATCACGAGGATGATTGGCTCGCCAAGGAAGGTCTCGTTTGGTCTCATCGAACCAATGCAAAAGGGCGGGAACCCACTCATTTTCGACTGTCAAGATGAACCTCCCGGAAAACGGCATCAAGGACCGTGCTGCCATCTTCAGCAAAAGCAATGGTGCCCCGAACCTGTTTATTCTGAAGAATCAAGGGAATCCACGTTTTATCCGCTTCCCACATGTCCTCATAAGGCAGGTCTTCCAAGGAAAACCAGCGAGGTTCCATTTCGTCGCTGGCTTCAATAGTACCGGTAAATTTCTTGAGTACATAGACCATGCCCCCATGGGACCAATTCCCATCAGACGGCTGATCAAAATATAGGTCTGCCACGAGGATCAGGTCCTTTTCCTCGGCAAAAAGACCGCATTCCTCAAATAGTTCCCGCAGGGCACATTCCCGCATGGATTCGCCGATTTCCATCTTGCCGCCAAAGCCGTTCCATTTACCATAGCCCATACCCCGTTTCTTGCGGCCCAAGAGGATCCTGCCCTGTCCATCCAGGGGGAAAACCAAGGAAGTATCACGCATATTTGCTGCCCCCTTCACCTTTGAATAATTATCGAATGGAATGATTTTTCGCTTTCTTCTATCATACCACAGTTTAGGTGCCTTTGCCGGTTCCGCCTTCATTTTACGTAAAATTTTTCCCAGTATAAAACCTCATTACCTTATTATTTTTAGGTTTTTTATTTTTGTACTATTCATATTATTAAGTTTTTGGTAAAATAAGGTTGGAACTGATACAAAACTTACGGAAAGGAGGTTCTTGAGACAGAGGGGAATTGTCTCATCACTTGGAACAACGTGCCTATCATGCTCATATCATCATCCAGATTCACATTTCAGAACAAGGAAATCCTCTTATGGACCCTTGTTCCACATGTACCCAAGGAGAGAAAAAATGTCTGAAAAAGAAAAAATGAACACACAGAACAAGAAAGAGATCAGCGGCTTTTTAAAAGGAGTTGAAATCATCGGCAATAAATTGCCCCATCCTGCCATGCTCTTTCTGCTTTTAGCGGTCATCGTCGTCATCATATCCCATTTTGTTGCTGCCCAAGGCGTCTCCGTCACCTATTTTGACGCCCGTGCCAAGGCCGAAGTCACCAAAAAAGCCGTGTCCCTGCTCACCCCGGATGGCCTGCGCTACATGTTCAACTCTGCAACCAAGAACTTTACCGGATTTGCCCCTTTGGGAACAGTCCTTGTAGCCATGCTCGGTGTCGGTGTTGCTGAATGGACGGGACTCTTCAATACATCCCTGAAAAAGCTTCTCATGAACGCTAACCCGAAGTTCCTCACCCCCATTGTGCTTTTTGCCGGGATCATGTCCAACATTGCCTCTGATGCAGGTTATATCATCGTTATTCCCATTGGCGCCTTGATCTTTGCCATGGCCGGACGGCATCCGCTGGCAGGGATGGCAGCCGCTTTTGCCGGCGTATCGGGCGGCTTTTCTGCAAACCTTCTCATCGGCACGACGGATCCCCTCCTGACCGGCATTACCAACCAAGCCCTCAAGGCAGCGGGAATTGATATGACCCTTGACCCAACCTGCAACTGGTACTTTCTGGCTGCTTCGACTTTCGTCCTGACCCTTATAGGAACCATCGTGACGGATAAGATTGTCGAACCGAACCTGGGCACCTACACCGGTAAATACAGACCGGACAACGCCCCTGTCACAGACCTTGAAAACAAAGCTCTCCGCAATGCCACCATCGCTCTTATCATTTACGTCCTGATTATGGGACTCCTGATGTTCCCAGCCAATGCCCTTTTCCGCAGTCCTGAACCAGATGGGGTCCTGACCCTCAAAGCCTTCCTTCATGACGGACTCATTCCAGCCATCCTGCTTCTCTTCCTCATCCCGGGCGCTGCCTACGGCTGGACGACGGGCAAACTCCGCACCTCACATGACCTTGTTGCCGCTATGACGGAAGCCATGAAATCCATGGGCGGATACATGGTTCTTGCTTTCTTCGCCTCCCAGTTCATTGCCTACTTCGGGAAAACCAACCTGGGCCTCATTGTTTCCTTCAAAGGTGCCGATGCGCTTGAAGCAGCAGGCCTTACAGGGCTCCCACTCATTATTCTCTTCATTTTCCTGTCCGCCTTCCTTAACCTCTTTATGGGGTCTGCATCGGCAAAATGGGCCATCATGGCCCCCATCTTCGTTCCCATGATGTATCGGCTCGGTCTTTCCCCTGCCCTGACACAGGTTGCCTACCGCATTGGGGACTCTTCCACCAATATCATTACTCCCCTCATGTCCTATTTTGCCATGATTGTCGTCTTCATGAATAAATATGAAGAAGATGCCGGACTTGGGACCCTCACTTCCATGATGCTGCCTTATTCCATGAGCTTTCTCTGCTTCTGGACCATCATGATGGCTCTTTGGATGATGGCAGGCCTGCCAGTTGGGCCGGGGGCCGGTCTGTTCCTCTAAGCACGGTTTATTCCCTGATCCTGTCTCATCTTGTTTCAAAACCATCGAATACCCGATAGGGTCCCTGCCTCTGCTGGGAGAAAAGGGACGAAAGAAACGCAAAAAACCGCTGTGGCTTATGCTGCAGCGGTTTTTCGTATTTTTCCAAAAGACAATCAGCGCGTCTTCTAAACAGCCAAAGAAAAACAGATGCATGGATATTCCCCCAGCCTTTACCCTCACTTTGTTTTATCGGCGCTGTATATTCCTTGTCGCCAGTTGATCCACCGTCCCCATTTAATGGGCAAAGGGGCAGACCGAAGGCCATCACATTCCATTTTCAAGGCATAATCAACAGGAAATCAAGAACAAGGGGCCGGACAGGGCCCCTTCATCTAGGACCTATGAGAACAAAAGGCGAAAACAAGGGCCTTTTCTCAGACCCATACAGATTACGACCGTCTTTTCTCAAAGAAGGCTGTCAATGAGCGCTTTAACAAAAGCATAACGCGGCATGATGCTGCTGATCTTTCCATATTCATCCACGGAATGCGCCTTGCCGCCAATGGGTCCCAATCCGTCGATCGTGGAAATTCCAAGGGCAGCGGTAAGGTTGCCGTCACTGCCTCCGCCGGATTTGGTCCAACCAAAAGAGAGGCCTACCTTTTTTGCGGCTTCTTCCGCTTTCCGGCAGAGGGCCTCTGTTTTTTCCGAAGGGTTCATGGGCGGTCGTTTCATTCCCCCCTCGACCATAACTTTGACGCGGTCATCAAAAGGCGTCTTGGCCCAGGCACGAAGCGCTTCATCGATGCGATGCCCTTCTGCCTCATCCTTGACGCGTGCGTCAATGACGCATTCGCAGTGGTCCGCGACCACGTTAGCAGCGGTTCCTCCCATAATGGTGCCAATATTGACGGTTGTTCCTTTTTGGGGATTGGCAAGGCCAACAATCTGCTGGCCCCAGCGCATACATTCATGAACAGCGCTGGCCCCTTGATCGGGATTGACGCCGGCATGGGCTGCAATCCCCTCAAAGATAAGTCGGTACTTGCTGATGCCCTTCCGTTCCTTGACAAGATCCCCATTGGGGCGCGCTGACTCCATGATGAGAACGGCCTTCGCCTTTCTGGCTTCCCCTTCAATGACAGGACGGGAATAAACAGAGCTGATTTCTTCATCCGGCGTGAAAAGAAGGAGGACATGGCCGGAGCTTTTCTCTCGGGCCAGGTCTTCTGCCAAATGGACCATGAAGAGGTCGCCGCATTTCATGTCCGAAGCACCAGGTCCTTTAAAATCATCCCCCTCCGTGGAAAAAGGCCGCTCCACGGCAGTGCCCGCCGGAAAGACCGTGTCCATATGACCTAATAAGAGCACATCATAGGTCTTGCCTTTGCCCCATTCCGCACGCAAGATAGGCCCCACTTCCTTACCGACAGAAATCAGTTTGGTCCGCCAAGCTGCCGCATCCAGACGTTTTTTGATCCACGCCGCTACCTTACCCGTACCAACCGCATCCCGACTGAACGATTCCAAGGCTACAAGTTCCTTGAGTTCTTCTAAAAAGATAGTTTCATTCATGAGCTACCCTCCTGTGGAAATTAAAAAGACAAAGACTTGAAAAGGGAGCCCAGCCGCAGCGGGGTTCCCCTTCAAGTTAATTTTTTTTCTGCAAGGTTGCCGCAAGGGAGTCCTTAAGTGCCGCCAGATAAGTTTCCTGCTTGGCATAGCTTTTTTCTGCCTCGGTCAGGGTGGTCCATGCAAAGCAGATCTTATCACCCGGCCTCATCTGAGCAAGACGCGGCAAATCCACCAAGGCCACCTGACCAATCTTGGCATAGCCGCCTGTCGTCTGCCGATCCGCCATAAGGATGATGGGATTGCCGTCAGCCGGAACCTGAATGGCACCAAAGGTGACCGGTTCAGAAATAAGGTCCCGTTTTTCCCTAAAGGTGAGCTTCACACCTTCGAGGCGATATCCCATGCGGTCTGCCTGCATCGTAATGGTATAGGGTTCCGTCACAAAGGTGCGCTGGCTTTCCTCTGTGAACCAATCGTATTGGAGCCCTTCCATGATGCGGATGGGGCCTTTAGCAAAGACAAAGCTGCCATCAATGGACCAGGGAACCGTGACAAAGGAATCTCCTTCCTTGGCGCTGCGTTCCATTCTTCCCACAAACGCTGCTTGATGAGGACCAATGGTTCCGATAGGAAGTTCATCCCCTTTATCGATGGGACGGCCCTTGACTCCGCCGATTTTAGCCCGCAGATAGGTACTCTTGCTTTCCATGACCTGAGGCACGTCAAACCCGCCTGCAACGGAGAGGTAGGCCCGGCTGCCGGTCTGGGCAAAGCCAAAGGTCAGGATGGCCTCCTTACGGACATAGATAGGACGATAACGGGGCACAGGCTTACCGCCCAAGGTCGCTTTCATATCGGCACCGGTCAGGGCAAAAACCAGCCCTGCCGGCAGTACCAGAACAGGCCCGCTCATGGTCATTTCCAAAGCCCCTTCACCAGGATCGTTCTGGACGAGCAGATTGGAAAGGCGCAAGGATACATCATCCATGGCCCCACTGACAAGAACACCAAATTTTTGATAGCCGTAGCGTCCCAGGTCCTGGAGGGTCGTCAGGGGTCCGCCTTTTTTAACGAGGATTCTCATTGTGGCCGGCCTCCTTCCTCTTTCTCCTTAAGTTCCTTATATTCTTCCGGCGTAATGGAATAAAACTCAATGCGGTCCCCCGCTTCAAGCATGCTCGGATGAGCCAAGTCGTAGGGACGGAAGAGATCCAACGGGGTACGACCAATGAGCTGCCAACCGCCCGGCGTTTCAAAGGGATACGCCCCCGTCTGGGAGCCCGCAATCCCTACGGAGCCAGCAGGGATGACAAGACGCGGTGTATCCCGCCGTGGTGTTGCAATTTCTGGGGGCAAGCCGCCTACATAAGGAAAGCCCGGAGCAAAGCCAATCATATAGACGAGGTAATCCCCACTGGTGTGGATGGAAACCACTTCTTCCGGCGTCATCTTATGGTACTCGGCTACATATTCCAGGTCAGGCCCATATTCACCACCGTAGCAGACAGGAACGCGGACCTTTTCCCGCACCGATGCTTCGCCAAAGCGCAGATCCTTCAAAAGCGCCTCCACACAAGCCTTGGCTTCGCGGTAACCCTTGGAAAGGCGGCTGTCTTCGGCAAGATGACTTGTGCGCGATAGAATCAAGGGATCATAAAAGACCGTGACTCCCGTATAGGATGCTTCCACTTCCCGAAGTCCCGGAAAGGGATGATCCTTTAAGGCCTCTACAAGGGCACTGGCGCAGCGCAGGATCTCAGGATGGATGGCATCGCCAAAACTGACCATGAACGCGGCCTCCCCAATAGGTTGGAAACGGGGATGACAAACAAGTTCTTTCGCATCGTATTCCATGAAGTTTCCTCCTTAGCCCAACAATTTTGGCAGCATCTTCATGACGGTCTGTCCTGCCATGTAGAGCATGACCAGGAAAACGCCCCAACCAGCATAGAACAGGAATGAAGAATGCTGGTAGCTTCCCACAATGGATTTTTTTCGGGCCGCAAGGAGCAGGGCGCCCAGCACAATTGGAAGGATCAGTCCATTGAGTGCGCCAACCACAACAAGGACCGTGACCGGGCGACCAATAAACGAGAAGATGAAGGACGAAAAAATGATAAAAGCAATGATGAGATAACGATGGTATTTTTCAAGGACAGGGCTGAAGGTCCGAATAAAGGACACAGACGTATAGGCGCAGCCTACAACGGACGTAATGGCCGCTGACCACATGACAATCCCAAAGATCTTGTAGCCCACATCTCCCACTGCCAGCTGGAATACAGAAGCAGGTGGGTTCTTTGGATCAAGAGTCAGTCCTTGGGCAATGACGCCCAAAGCAGCTAAAAAGAGCAGGATACGCATAAGGCTCGTGATTCCAATGCCCATGAGGGAGCTGCGGTTGACCTGGTCCAAGTTTTCTTCACCGGAAATCCCCGCGTCAAGAAGACGGTGACCGCCGGCAAAGGTGATATAGCCGCCAACACTGCCGCCAACAAGGGTTATAATACTCATGACGTCAATTTTTTCCGGCATGAAGGTATTGGAAAGGGCAAGCCCAATGGGCGGGTGGCTCGTAAACGCCACATAGATCGTAAGGAGCACCATCAAGCCTCCGACAATCTGGGCAAAGCGGTCCATAAGGCGCCCCGCTTCCTTGTTAAGGAAAATAAAAACGGCAATAACCGTACTGATGAGAGCACCAGCAACAGGGGAAATCCCAAAAAGAACATTCATACCGAGACCGGCACCGCCAATATTGCCGATGTTGAAGGCAAGTCCGCCGGCAACGACAAGGGCCGAAACGAAGTAGCCAAGACCCGGCAGGACTGCGTTGGCAATATCCTGACCTGGTTTTTTGGAAACGGCGATGATGCGCCACACATTGAGCTGGGTAATCGCATGGATGATGATAGTGACGAGGATGACAAAGCCAAAGCTCCCTTTGAGCTGGCTTGTAAAGACCGTTGTCTGCGTGAGAAACCCCGGTCCAATAGCACTGGTTGCCATGAGAAAGGCGGCGCCCAAAAGGACGCTGAGGTTGGATTCTTTCATATTGGTTGCTCCTTTTCAGCTAATATTCAAAAGCAAGGATCGAATCAGGAAGGACCCATGGCCCCAACCTTACCGCAAAAACGAACCAGCGGGGGCAATCTCCACACCTTTTTCCGCAAGGGCCTTACGAATCTTCTGCACAAAGAGAAGAGCCTTCGGGCCATCACCATGTACGCAGATAGAGTCAGCCTTGATGGGAATGACCTTACCGGACAGGCAGGTCACCTTGTGGTCAAGGACCATGGAAAGCACCTGGGCGATGGACGCGTCTTCATCGGTAATCATTGCACCGGGTTTGGACCGAGGCGTCAGTGTGCCGTCTTCCTGGTAGCTTCGGTCAGCAAAGACTTCCGCAGCCGTAAGAAGGCCAATCTTTTCTGCCGCCTTGATACTTTCCGTTCCTGGCTGGGCAAAAAGGATCAGGTCCTTATCGACATCATAGACAGCCTGGGCAATGGCTTCTGCTAGGGCAGCATCCTTGGCCGCCATATTGTACATGGCTCCATGGGGTTTGACATGCTGCAGCCGTCCACCAGCCGCCTTGGCAAAAGCAGCCAGGGCACCCACTTGATAGACCACCATGGCATAAACGTCCTTAGGACTGACGGCCATGGTCCTACGGCCGAAGCCGACAAGGTCGGGATAACCGGGATGAGCCCCTAATCCAATCCGGTTTTCGTGGGCAAGGGCAATGGTTTTCTGCATGACCGCCGGATCGCCGGCATGAAAACCACAAGCAATATTGGCACTTGTGACCAGGGGGATGACCTCTTTATCCATACCAATCGTATACGCGCCAAAACTTTCACCAAGATCAGAGTTCAAATCAACCTTCATGTAACTGCACCTCCCAAAAATAACAACCTAACCGCTCGGACAGTCCCTTTAAAAGTGGTCCTCTCCCTGCGAAATTTTTTTCGCACCATTTGTTTTACCACACTAATACGGAACTGTTCTAAATCGACTTCTTTATTATACGGTATCGCCGATTCTTTTGCCTACTAATTCAAAAAAATCCATTCCCCGAAAGGAATGGATTCATAAAACTGTCAATTTTTATACAATTCATCGGGGGTTTTTTCACCTTTCCCACAGGCAACGCGAAAAGGGTTTTATCTACCCGCGCTTGCAAGAGCGGATTCAGTATCCCAATAAACGGACAATAAAATAATAAATGACTGCAAGGATCACAAAATAACAAAAAGCTTTGCCGCGATCCTTTAAATCAAAACGGGTCTTTGGTGTGTGGAGAAAAGCCCAGAAACCGCGGGCTTTTTCCATAAGGATTGATTCTCTCTTATTCATAACGAAGCGCGTCAATCGGATCAAGAAGAGCCGCTTTCTTGGCAGGATAAAGCCCAAAGAAAAGACCAATTCCAACAGAAAAGACGACTGAAATAATGGTTGCAAGGACCGAAATGACAATCGGCCAGCCAATGATCCGCGCGGCAATGACAGAAACAATTGTGCCTAGGATCATGCCCGTCGTTCCGCCCGTGACACCAATGACCATGGATTCAACGAGGAACTGCAGCAAGATATCATGGTAGGTCGCCCCAAGGGCCTTGCGGATACCGATTTCCCGCGTCCGTTCCGTTACGGAAACAAGCATGATGTTCATAATACCGATGCCGCCGACAAGAAGACTGATGGCCGCAATGATAGCCAAAAGCAAGGTGATGGACCCCGTCGTTTCCTGAGCGGTCTTGATGATTTCTGCCAGATTCCGAACACTAAAGTCATCGTCTTCGCCCGTACGGATCTTGTGGCGTTGCCGCAGCAGCGTGACTACATCGGATTGGACCTGTTCAATCGTATTTTCATTCTCGCACTGGATCGTGATATTTCGGATATAAGTAATGCCCATCAGCCGCTGCATAGCCGTAGTAAGGGGAACAAAGACCACATCATCCTGATCCTGCCCCATAGAGGATTGTCCTTTGCTGTTTAGGACACCAACAACCCTAAAAGGGGCTTTATTGATACGGACAGTTTTCCCTACAGGATCTCCTTCGGGGAATAGATTGTCTGCAACCGTCTGTCCTATAACACAAACCCTGTCACGGCTCGTCAGTTCTTTTTCCGTATACATACGGCCTGTCTTGATGGTATAGTTCCGGATGTCAATGATATTAGGCGTCATGCCCTGGACCTGCGTATTCCAGTTTTGGTTTCCCGCAACAAGCTGGTAGCTGCTTTGTACGCCAGGCGCCACGTATTTGATGCCATCGACATTCTTTTCAATGGCCTTAGCATCATCATACGTCAAATGTGCCCCGCTGCCGCTGGCAATCCGCTGTCCATTGGCGGTACGTCCGCCGCTCATGACAATGAGCAGGTTACTTCCCATACTGGAGATGTTTTCCTTGACTTTTTCCTGCATCCCAAGGCCCAAGGAAACCATGGCAATGACAGCACCGACACCGATGATGATGCCCAGCATGGTAAGAAAAGTCCGGAGCTTATTGGAAAGCATGCCTTCGAAGGCCATCTTGATGCATTCCTTCAGCATATCATTCCCTCCGTTCATCCTTGATGAGCTTCCCATCCCGGATGGTCAGGATGCGCTGCGTCATATCAGCCAGTTCCGGTTCATGAGTAACCATGATGACGGTCTTGCCCATATGGTTCAATTTTTCAAAGATATCTATGATTTCCAAGGTTGATTTGGTATCAAGGTTTCCTGTCGGTTCATCGGCCATGATGATAGCCGGGTCATTGATGAGCGCCCGCGCAATGGCGACACGCTGACGCTGCCCACCGCTCATCTCATTGGGTTTATGGTAAAGCCGCGCGCCGAGCCCCACTTCAGTAAGGGCCTTCTCGGCCCGCTCGGTCCTCTCCTTGAGATCGACCCCAGCGTAGATCAGGGGAAGAGCCACATTGTCTACAGCCGACAGGCGGGACAGGAGATTGAAGCTCTGGAACACAAAGCCAATGCGGGCATTGCGCGTATGGGCCAGTTCATCATCTGTATAACGGGCAATATTCTTACCTTCGAGGATATACTCCCCCGATGTCGGGCGGTCAAGACAGCCCAAGACATTCATCAACGTCGACTTCCCGCTTCCTGAAGGCCCTACGATGGAAGTAAATTTACCCTTTTCGAAACTGACAGTAAGATGGTTCAGGGCATAAACCGTCGTATCCCCCATCGCATAACTTTTTACAATATCCTTTAGTTCAATGACGTTCATGGATTCGCTTTCCTCCCTTCATCAAATGGGAGGACCTCCGCGCTGCTGCGTCTTAACGGTCACAGTCTTGACTTCAAGTTCATCGCCCTCCTCAAGGTCACCGCTCACCGCAATCCGGTCTTCACCCTGCATAAGGACCTTGACGTCCACTTCCCGTGCTGTGCCCGACGCCCGATCAAGGACCTTCACATACTTTCTGTCCCCGCTGGTAAAGAGGCATTTGGAAGAAATGGAAAGGGCATCATCCACTTCCCCGATGATGACATTGGCCCGTGCCGTCATGGTCGGAAGGAGCTTGTTGTCCACATTGTCAACATCGACATAGCAAGTATAGTAATTGACATTGTTAGTTGTCGTCGCACTTCGGCTGATGAGGGAAATGATTCCCTTAAACGTTTCATCAGGATAGGCATCAACGGTAAACTCAACTGTCTGGCCGTCCTTGATCTGGCCAATATCGGATTCATCGACCATGAGCTCAATCTGCATCTTATCCAAGGTCGCTACATTCATGATGACCTGCGGCGTCGAAACACCGGGCGATACCGTCTGTCCTACAGGAGTCGGTTTGCCAATGACATACCCGTCAATCGGGGACGTAATGATCGTATCGTTGGTATTTGAAACAGCCTGTTCATAGTCTGCCTTGGCATAATCATAATTGGCCTTGGCCGTATCAAAGACGCTCTGGGAAATGGCGCCTTCCTCGAGAAGCTGCGCATCCCGCCGATAAGTGGCTTCCCGGTCTGACAGAGTAGCTTCTTTCATCACCTGGGTCTTCATCAGGGACGTATCATCAAGTTTCAAGAGCGGCTGTCCTGCCGTAACATGCTGATTTTCCTTGACATAGACCGCAACGATACGACCCGTAATCTTCGAGTTGATTTCAACATTGTCTTGGGCACTCAGTGCGCCTGTAGCCGAAACAGTCTGGCGTACTGTTTCCCGGCTCACCGTGTCCGTACGGATCTGTGCCAAAGCCTCTTTGGCTTTCTTGTCCTTGTACCAGAGGCCGCCAGCTGCCGCGGCTGCCAAAAGAACGGCCAAACAGCCGACAAGGATACGATGTTTCTTCAAAAAATCCACGTTATTCCCCACCTCATTTACTGTAAGCGGAAGGAACCCTTGGACCAAGGCTCCTCCCGGCAGGAAAAAGGTCCTGCTCCCCACTCCACATACTGGGTTTATGATAACAATCCTTCATGAAGAAATCATGAAGGATTGTAAAAGATTCCGTTACGAACGGATCTGTCCATTTCCACAAATCAGGTATTTGGTTGTCGTCAGCTCCGGCAGGGCCATAGGGCCGCGGGCATGGAGTTTCTGCGTACTGATGCCGATTTCCGCGCCAAACCCGAATTGGAACCCGTCCGTAAACCGTGTCGATGCATTCACGTAGACGCAGGCCGCATCAACCACTTGCTGGAAGCGGCGGGCTGTTTCGTAATCGTCTGTCACAATGGCTTCAGAGTGCCCCGTTCCATAGCGGCGAATATGGGCAACCGCTTCTTCCATGGAATCAACGATACGGATGCTCAGGCGAAGGTCATTGTATTCCGTGGCCCAATCTTCATCGGTAGCAGGAATCATGCCTTTTTCATAAGCCAAGGCCCGATCATCACCAATCATCGTCACATGAGCCTTTTGATAAGCTTTCACCATAGCCGGCATAAAGGCATCCGCAATTTCCTTATGGACAAGAAGCGTTTCCATGGAATTGCATGTACTGGGCCGATTGACCTTGGCATTGAGGGCAATGGAAACGGCCATAGCCACATCGGCCTTTTTATCCACATAAGTATGGCAGACACCGGATCCGGTTTCGATAACAGGCACCGAGGCGCCGCTTACAACCGTGCGGATAAGTCCTGCACCGCCGCGGGGAATGACCACATCGACAAGACCGTCGAGATGGATCAGTTCCGTGACCGCTTCCCGCTCTGGAATATTGATAAACTGGACGGCGCCTTCGGGAAGACCGGCCTTGCGGCCTGCTGCAATGAGGGCATCGCTTACAGCCTTATTGGAATGGAGGGCTTCCCGGCCCCCCTTCAAGATCACGGCATTACCGCTTTTCACGCAGAGTGCGATGGCATCGGCCGTCACATTGGGGCGAGCTTCATAAATGATGCCAATCAGTCCCAGAGGGACGGTAACCTTTGTGATTGTAAGGCCATTGGAAAGCGTCCGTCCGCTCAGGACTTTTCCCACGGGGTCCTCAAGGTCTGCAACCTGCCGAATGCCTTCGGCCATCTGGGCCAGCCGCTCATGCGTGAGCAGCAGCCGATCCAGGAAGGAATCCTTAAGCCCGCCTTGACGTCCATTTTCCATATCAGTGGCATTGGCAGCAAGGATTGCCCTTTCTTCTGCCATGAGTCCTTCAGCCATGGCAAGAAGGATCTTATTTTTTACATCCGCACACAAAAGGCCAAGAGTAACAGAAGCCTCTTTTGCTCCTTCAGCCTGCATCCGGACCATTCCCTGTTCGTACACGGTCACGCCTCCTTACATGATGACGAGATTATCTCGGTGGATGACTTCATCCGTATGGATATAGCCCAGAACTGATTCCACATCGCCCGTCTTTTTCCCAAGGATCTTACGGATCTCCTGGGCATCGTAGTTTACAAGTCCCCGAGCCAGTTCATGTCCCTTTTCATCAGCCACGCTAACAGTCACGCCGCTTTCAAAGTCCCCTCTGACAGCCTTGATGCCGACCGGAAGAATGCTGCAGCTGCCTTTTTGCTTGAGGGCCTTTTCAAGGCCAGCATCGACAATGAGCGCACCCTCCACCTTAGCGCCAAAAGCCAGCCACTGTTTCCGGGCCTGGAGATGAGAAATATGGGGAACAAAAAGGGTCCCCACGGCATCTCCCCGAAGGATCTGGCGCAGCACCTCCGGGTCTTCCCCGGAAGCAATGACAAGGGCAATCCCCGAAGAATTAGCGACCTTTGCCGCTTGAATTTTCGTAATCATCCCGCCAGTCCCATTCTTGGAACCAGCACCGCCGGCCATGGCTTCCAGTTCCGGAGTGATTTCGGGCACCTCCGAAATGAGGCGGGCATCAGGATGGCTCTGAGGATTGGCAGTATAAAGACCGTCCACATCAGAAAGAAGGATATCGACATCAGCGTCGACGATTCCGGCTACCAAGGCGGAAAGATTGTCATTGTCACCAATCTTGAACTCATCAATAGCGACAACGTCGTTTTCATTGACAACCGGAATGACGCCCCATTCAAGCAGTTTTTGGAAGGTATTGCGGGAATTGGCATAATGATGGCGGTCAAGCGTGTCCGCACGGGTCAGGAGGACCTGGGCCACGGTCTGGCCATACTCGGCAAAAAGCCGCTCATAAATATGCATCAAAATACCCTGTCCCACGGCGGCGCAGGCCTGTTTACCTGGCATGTCCTTGGGCTTTCCCTCAAATTTTAGGCGGCCAACGCCAACAGCACCGGCACCGCTGGAAACAAGGATCATTTCATGGCCGCTGTTCTGCAGATCCGCCATAATCCTTGCCAGCTTTTCAATCTTTTCGTAATTGACCTTGCCATTGGGGTAGGTAATGGTACTCGAACCTACCTTGATGACAATCCGTTTTGCCTTTGCCAGTTTTTCCCTTTCCATCTGCTCACCTTCCTATTCCTACTCGTTTGGGATACCTGCGTTGGGGACCCTCAGTAACGATCCTCAAACTCAAAGATCATGTCACCGATCTTGACTGACTGTCCTTCTTCAATGCCCTTTTCCTTCAGGGCCTTTTCAATGCCGAGACGGCGCCAGATGAGCTGGAACCGGTACACCGCTTCTTCGTTATCAAAATTGGTCATGGCCACAAGGCGCTCAATGTTCTTGCCCTTGACTTCAAAATCAGCGTCCTCTGCATCCGTAAGGATCTCAAATGAATCGGGATCCACTTCCTTGAGGTGCCCCACTTCCAGCATCTCCTCGTCCCGCGGGGCCTTTTGAAGCATTTCAAAAGCCTTATACATGACGGTACGCAATCCATCACCCGTTGCAGCTGATGCTTTCATGATGGGATAGCCCTTTTCCGTAACATATTTTTCCAAGGCAGGATAATTTTCTTCTGCTCCAGGCAAATCCATCTTATTGGCAACGACAAGTTGGGGCCGTTTGACCAGTTTGTCACTGTAAAGGGCCAATTCCTCATTAATTTTCTTGAAATCTTCCACAGGGTCACGTCCTTCACTGCCGCTTGTATCGACAATATGAAGGATGACCCGCGTCCGTTCTATATGACGCAGGAAGTCATGCCCCAGACCGACCCCTTTGCTGGCCCCATCAATAAGTCCAGGCAGATCGGCAAGGACAAATGAGTTTTCCTCATCAAGGCGCACCACGCCAAGGACAGGAGTCAGCGTCGTAAAATGATAGGCCGCAACCTCTGGTCGTGCCGCTGAAACACGGGCAACAATGCTTGATTTGCCCACACTGGGATAGCCCACCATACCGACATCGGCCAATAGTTTCAGCTCTAGGCGCAGCCAACCTTTAGTCCCCGGCTCACCTTTTTCCGCGAAGGTCACGCCCTGTTTGGTACTTGTCACATAGCAGGCATTGCCTTTACCGCCGCGTCCGCCCTTAGCAGCAAGGAAACGGTCCCCTTCGTGGGAAAGGTCCGCCAAGACGACCCCCGTTGCATCATCAATGACAACAGTGCCCATCGGTACCTTGACTTCCACATCGGGAGCCTTGGGACCTGTGCAGTTTTTGGCCGAACCATTGCCGCCGCGGGAAGCAACAAATTTTCGTTTATAGCGAAAATCAACAAGGGTATTGAGATCCTTATAGGCTACCAGATAAACACTCCCACCGCGTCCGCCGTTACCGCCGTCAGGACCGCCGTGAGCGACAAATTTCTCACGCCGAAAACTGGAAGCTCCGTCGCCGCCGCTTCCTGCTTCTACATAGATCCTAGCTTTATCCGTAAATAACATGATTGTATCCTTCCTAAAAACATAAAAATAATGGAAATGTAGGGTTTTATTATACAATAAAGCCAGTAAAATTACCACGAGGAGCCCCTTTTCCCTATGAAATACGGGCCTAGGCGCATAGCAAGTAACAAAAGAAACAAAAGGCCAAGAAAACGGCTTGCCGATAAAAAACAGGGAACCCTTTGCAAGGGAATACTGACCCAGGAAAATATTTTAAAAAAAGCGTTGACAAAAATAAGACCATCGAGTACAATAATGACTGTTCGGTTATGACTCCGTAGCTCAGCTGGATAGAGCGTTTGGCTACGAACCAAAAGGTCGAGTGTTCGAATCACTCCGGGGCCACCAATTGAATTCAGCCGTGGAACAGACGTTCCACGGTTTTTTATTGTCCTTTTCGAAGGTTCCCAATTGACAAAAGGGGCAGGCTGGCTATACTATACTCTTGTTAGGTATAACTAACTTTTCTTGCAATCTAAAGAAGGAGTGACCCTTATGGTAAAAAACATCATCCATATTGAAGGCATGTCCTGTGGGATGTGCGAAGCCCATATTGCCGATACGATTCGGCACGCTTTCCCCCATGCCGCCCACGTATCAGCTTCCCGTTCCAAGAAAGAAGCCACTTTTGTGACAGAAACCCCTGTCGAGGAAGCCGTGATCAAAAAGGCCATTGATGAGACAGGCTACACCTATAAAGGCATGAAGACCGAGCCTTATGAAAAGAAAGGCTTCTTCTCCCGCCTTTTTGGCTAAGCCATGAATGGTTCTGTTTTCTGGGGCGTCATCATCCCCTTTATGGGAACAAGCCTCGGCGCCTGCTTCGTTTTTTTCCTGAAAAAAGGACTCAGCGAAAAAGTAAACCGGGCGCTCACGGGATTTGCGGCCGGGGTCATGACGGCGGCTTCTTTCTGGAGCCTTCTCGCACCGGCTCTGGAATTTTCACAAGCCCTCGGCCGCTGGGCCTTTCTGCCAAGCTTCATTGGCTTTTGGATTGGGGTCTTCTTTCTTCTTATCCTAGATCATGCCATCCCCATCTGCACCAGATGAGTACGGAACCGGAAGGCCCTGTGACAAAACTCGATAAGACTCTCCTCATGCTCCTTGCCGTCACGATTCACAACATTCCGGAAGGAATGGCGGTTGGTGTCGTCTACGCCGGTTATGCAAGCGGCAATTCCCTCATTTCCCTGTCCGCGGCCCTCGCCCTTTCCCTCGGGATTGCCATCCAGAACGTACCGGAAGGGGCCATCATTTCCATGCCCCTTTACGAACGAGGCTGGAGCCTTAAAAAAGCGGCTTTCTACGGTATCCTCTCGGGCATTGTTGAACCCATCGGCGCGGTTCTAACCATTTACTTTGCCACGCAGATCATTCCTCTCATGCCTTATTTCTTGAGCTTTGCCGCCGGTGCCATGCTCTATGTCGTCGTCGAAGAGCTCATTCCGGAAATGAGCCAAGGCCACCACTCTGACATTGGTGTCCTATGCTTTTCCTTAGGATTTTCCGTCATGATGGTCCTTGACGTCGCCTTGTCCTGATAATCCTCTTTTCTTACTCGGAGCAAAAATCAATCCGATTCGCTGCCATTACGTGCCCCCACTGCTTAAGAATGGAAACAATGCCGTAAAAAAAGAGGCTGTAAAAAGTGCACCGTTCATTGAAATGTACCCTCTTTACTGGACACCCAGTAAGGAGGGTACATTTTGCGT